>Ga0233425_10002442_pt1 | contig 36587 bp, 34 predicted proteins | sample Watercolumn_Towu_2_FD_181712 | JGI IMG/M metagenome (GOLD analysis project Ga0233425, IMG submission 181712) | Freshwater microbial communities from Lake Towuti, South Sulawesi, Indonesia - Watercolumn_Towuti2014_140_MG | ecosystem: Environmental > Aquatic > Freshwater > Lake | place... | reverse complement strand
TTTTATCTGCCATCATTAATAAAACTTCACGGGTAATGTTTTTGTTTGTTATTGTTCGTGGTTTCATGTAACAAAGAATAGCATTTTCAATTATATTATGTCAAGTTATTTATTGCCGTTACTATAGTTACACCACATGAAGTCCTTAAGACGCGCATAAGCCGGATCGTAGCCAAGGAGCTTAAACTCACTCATGGGATGCCGGTTAATCTCTCTATTGACGAAGCATTTGTTCATCTAATTCCTGTTTAATAAAAGTTGAGGCTTATGAGTGTCTGTGTAACAGACTCAAACGAGGTATTTGTGGTGGGCGCTGACGGCCTGATCCTTCAATACGATGGAATAAATTGGACGCGACAGAGAAGCGGCACGAATAACTGGCTGAGAAGAATATGGAGGATAGACAGCAAAAATATTTTTGCCGTAGGAGATTACGGCACGATACTTCATTACGACGGCACAAAATGGAATAAACAAAAAAGCGGTACCAACTATTTATTATTTGGCGTATGGGGCGATAGTAAAGATAACATGTATGTTGTTGGAATTAATTCCAGCAGTCACTACAATCATATGCTAGACGTATCGTATGGCACAAAATGAAATAACCATGGTCAATGAATAGCTGTTCTCGTGTCGTTATGTTTCATCTAAGAAATTAATGAAGGTTTTCGGGTGAAGTCTAAATCGAATGTATGTCTTAATAACTTTTCATTACCATTTATACATGGATTTGGGTTAAATGTTATTGGGTTAAATATGTTTGACTTATCAAACAATTTTGATTAGAGTATTAACCAATTATTCCATCTTACTTCATAACTTATTAAGGTGGGAAGACTAAAATATTTTGGATAATTCCGCAGTTAGAACAGAAGGACTTACAAAGGTTTACAAGGATTTCTGGAGACGGAAAAGCGTCTCGGCGCTGATAAATCTTAACATAAGTATTGAACGCGGTGAGATATTTGGATTACTTGGCCCTAATGGTTCAGGTAAGACGACTACGGTTAAATTATTGCTCGGCCTCCTGTTTCCTACCAGTGGTAAATCCTGGTTGCTGGGACATTCTTCAAACGATTTAAAAGTTAAAAGTAAAATAGGTTTTCTACCCGAAGAGTCCTATCTCTATAAATTTCTTAATGCGGAAGAAATTCTGGATTTTTACGGGAAGCTCTTTGATATTCCAAAAACAGAAAGAAAATTGCGGATTGACAAATTGATTCACGATGTGGGATTAAATTCCTATCGGAAAAGGCCGCTAAGCCAGTATTCAAAAGGCATGCTCCGGAGAATCGGTCTCGCACAGGCCATCATAAACGACCCTGAATTGGTGATATTGGATGAGCCGACAAGCGGTCTGGATCCTATTGCCAGCCGAGAAATAAAAGACCTTATATTGGACTTTAAAAGTCAGGGAAAGACCGTTATCCTCTGCTCGCATTTATTAGCAGACGTGCAAAACATTTGTGACCGGATTGCCATCCTCAATAAGGGTGTTTTGCAAGTGATGGGCAACGTTCGGGAATTGCTCTCTCAAAAAGATGTTATAGAATTTGTAGTAAAGAATCTTTCGGATAATGACATCCAGGAGGTTGAAACCTTTATTAAAAGCAGGAGTGGCAATGTGCTGTCCATCAGCCATCCGGCCTCCACGCTGGAAGAACTGTTTGTAAATATTATACAACAGGGGAAATAAATTGTTCTTTGATATAAGATGATACTAACAATTGCCGGTCATACCTTTCGGGAGGTAATCCGGAAAAAAATATTACACGTATTGATTGGGCTTGGCATCATTATTATTGTTGTTTCACCCTTTATTCCAACAACAGATGAGCCTGATGCCCGGATCAAAATGATGCTGGTAGTGTTTTTTCAGGTGGTGGTACTCCTGTGCATCGTAGGGGTAATTATCCTTTCTGCCACATCGTTGCCCCACGAAATAGAAGACAGGACGATTTATGGTATTTTATCAAAACCTGTCTCAAGACTGAAAATTGTTGTGGGCAAAATAGCGGGTTTTGCCCTGGTATCGGCTCTCCTATTGACAATTTTGGGTTTGTTAAACATTGTTGCCATTCAACGGTTTTCTTCAAGATTACCTGAAGGATACGGAGGTATTTTAAAAGCCAGGAACGAGTTTACGGCATCACGGTTTTCCATTCAGGGTAAATCGCATCATGTACGCGAGGGAATTGCATGGATTGAAGGAGGAAGAACGGGAATTGCGTTATGGAGTTTCTCTGATCTATACAAAAAGCTGGCTGACAAATCTTCCCTTGAAGTAGAGTTCAACGTAAAGACAGACAGTAGCAGGATAGATATCGATGCGATTCCATTGGTTGTAGGAATTGAGGATGCTGGCGCGGGTCAATGCAAAACCTCAATTTTATCAGCAAAGATAGACGAACCGTTAACGATAAAAATAGACCGTGAGATTGTAAAAAAAAATAATGCCATAAATATTACTGTCTTTCCCATTCATAGTATGGATTATATCGGTGTAACGGGGGAAGATGCCAAACTATACTCTGTCCAAAAAGGTTTTTTATCCAATTATATAAAGGCTATCGGTGTAACCTTTTTGAAATTTCTGTTAATTGTAAGCATTGCCGTGATGGGGTCTGCGTACCTGTCTGCACCTGTAAGTATTGTATCGGCTTTGGTTATTTTTTTGTGCGGGCATATTCTGGACGTTGTTAAAGATTTTTCTTTGATAATTCAACGGTATGATGTGCATGAGCATGCGTTGCCGGCGGCGCTTAAAAAACCCACTATTCTTTTGGTCTATATAGATTACCTTATTAGAAAACCTTTGGAATGGGTTTCGGTTACTTTGCCCGATTTTAAAAGGTTTGATAGTCTGAAATTTCTCTTGAAAGGCATAAATATCCCTTTGGAAACGGTTGGAGTTTCTTTTGGGTATACAGCGATATATGCGGCTGTTTGCCTTTTCATAGCATCTGTAATATTTAAAAAGAGAGAATTTTTATAAGCACGATTGATGCAGCGGAAGAGGATCGTTCTTTTAGCAGCGCTCATTTGTGGTATTTTTTTTGTCAATGTATATATCGCTTCTTTTCATGAAACATCAAAGACTGCGGTGTATCGCTATGACCCATCGGAAAGTGTTCCGTTGCTTCTTCTGGGAGGGCTGCGGGGAATTGCGGTAGATTTCCTCTGGGCAAGGGCTATTGCCCAGCATGAAGAAAAAAAATATTACGAATTGTTGACGATCAACAACCTGATAGCCAAGTTGCAGCCTAACTTTCCGGCCGTGTGGATTTTTCAGGCATGGAACATGGCATATAACATTGCCCATGAATGGGATGCCCCACGAAACAAGTGGAAATGGATTCATACGGGATTACATTTTGCGAAGAAAGGAACGGCTAAAAACCCCACGAGCGGGGATCTGTTCTTTGAACTTGGATATATGTATTTGCACTTGTTTGACCAGCGTGTTTTTAAATATGCGGCGTATTATAGAGAGCAATTAAAGCAAGAAGACGGGGAGGATAATTACGAAGCATCGCTCTATTGGTTGCGAAAGTCTCTTTTGCACAACCCAAAATTGCATAACGTTCTGGCTATAGAAAGAACTATTTGCCATGCCTTGTGGCATGCATCGCTATGCGCTGAACGGGAAGGAAATATTGACAAGGCGCTCCAATATGCCGAATCAGCCTTAAATGAGTGGAAGGCTTACCGTGTAAATCATCCGGATGATACTTCGACCGATGTGAATGAATTTATCAGCACAATCGGTAAGAAAAAGGAATTTTTACAAAGTGTGCCGGAGAGAGACGTTTGGTAGTGAAGTTAAGTTTTAGTTATGTATCAACACAGTTAGAAAAGAGAAAGGAGAAGAATTCGAGTCAATGAATAGTTTTTTACGTAAATTTAAACCTGTTTTTAGAAGCAATCGCGTTAGCATAGTAATGATACTATTGATGCTAACCATCCTGATCCTTGGGGCATCAAGGTCGGGATTATTTTCTCGCAATGTCCAGGCGCAAACTGCGCTGAAGACCAGCGCGGAAAAACCCATGTTCGAGCTTGGTGAATCCACTCAAAAAGACAGACCTTTGTTCGAGCTAGAAGGGCCGACACATAAGGTGTCCGCAGATATACCACACTCAATACCCAGATTGTGGTGGATCGCACCGATTGGCGCTCTCTGCGCCCTTTTTTATGCACGAAAGTTCTACAAAGAAGTTATGAAATCGCCGGATGGAAACGAAAAAATGATTTCAATAGCCGGTCATGTAAGAGAAGGCGCTTATGCTTACCTGAAACAGCAATACAAGGTTGTCGGTATATTTTTTATAGGCGCATTTCTTGTCCTTCTCTTCATTTCCTTCGGATTGCACTCACAATCAAAGGTAGTGCCTTTTGCATTTTTAACCAGCGGTTTCCTGTCCGGTCTTGCAGGGTTTCTCGGAATGAAGACAGCCACGAGCGCCAGTTCAAGGACGGCTGAAGGCGCACGGAAATCCCTGAATCAGGGACTCCAGGTTGCATTCAGAAGCGGCGCCGTGATGGGGCTGATCGTTGTGGGCATGGGGCTACTGGACATTTCCTTGTGGTTCTTTGTGTTCCGTAAGTTTACCAATGTCTCTTTACTCGATATGGCAATGATGCTGCCGTGCTTCGGTATAGGCGCCAGCTCTCAGGCCTTGTTTGCAAGGGTGGGAGGCGGGATATTCACCAAGGCGGCAGATGTGGGCGCTGACCTGGTGGGTAAGATAGAGGCAGGAATTCCCGAAGATGATCCAAGGAATCCTGCTACTATTGCCGATAACGTTGGAGACAATGTCGGCGACGTTGCAGGTATGGGCGCCGACTTATATGAATCGTATTATAATTCGATGCTTGCCTGCGCAGCGTTGGGCGTGACCGCCGGTCTTGGTATTGCCGGCATGGTTGTGCCCATGATTTTGGCAGGGGTAGGCATCTTCCTTTCTATCATAGGTATCTATGCCGTTAAGACAAAGGAAGAAGCGTCACAGAAAGAACTCCTGAAGGCGCTGGGAAAAGGAATCAACCTGAGTTCAGTTCTCATCTTGATTGTCTCAGCCGTAATTATCAAGTTTATGCTGCCCCATAATTTTGGTATCTGGGGTTCGATAGTAACAGGATTAATAGCAGGGGTTATTATTGGTAAAGGTACGGAATACTATACCTCTTCCAATTATTCTCCAACAAAGGGCATTGCCGAACAGGCGAAGACAGGTCCTGCAACGGTTATGATTGATGGTATTGCAACGGGTATGATGTCCACAATTTTACCTGTTATTACCATTTCTATAGCAATCTTGTTGAGTTATGCCTTTGCGGGTGGTTTTTCAAATATCTCCCTCGGTCTCTATGGAATTGCTATTGCGGCAGTCGGCATGCTTTCAACCTTGGGGTTGACGTTGGCGACAGATGCTTACGGTCCTATTGCGGACAATGCCGGTGGCAATGCCGAAATGAGCGGGCTGGAACACTACGTCAGAGAGAGGACTGATGCACTTGATGCCCTTGGGAATACCACAGCAGCAACCGGAAAGGGATTTGCCATAGGTTCTGCCGCATTAACAGCCATGGCGTTAATTGCCTCATTTGTTGAACAAATAAAGGTGGGACTTGAAAGGGCGGGGACTCATGTCATTCAGGTTGCCGGAAAGTCAACTGACTTAGCCAGCGCCAAATTATCCGACCTTATGTATTCCTTAGATGTGACCCTGATTAATCCAAAGGTGCTTATTGGTTTGTTTGTAGGGGGTCTGTCGGCGTTTGTCTTCAGCGCTATGACGATGAAGGCCGTAGGCCGTGCTGCAAGGAGCATGGTGGAAGAGGTCAGGAGACAATTTAGAGAAATTGCGGGTATTATGGATGGAACAGGCAAACCTGATTATGCTGCATGTGTAGCTATCAGTACCAGAGGGGCGCAGAGAGAGATGTTTATTCCTTCCATCCTTGCTTTACTGGTACCTATTGTGACAGGGTTAGTATTGGGCGTAGCTGGCGTCGTGGGACTTTTAGCGGGCAGTTTAACCGTGGGTTTCCTGTTGGCGGTCTTTATGGCAAATGCGGGCGGAGCATGGGATAACGCTAAAAAGTACATCGAAGGCGGTGAGTTTGGAGGAAAGGGTTCTCCGGCGCACAAGGCCGCAGTTGTTGGCGATACCGTAGGGGATCCTTTCAAAGACACGTCAGGACCCTCTTTGAATATTTTGCTCAAGTTAATGTCTATCGTGGCTGTTGTATTTGCTGGAATTATCATTAAATTTTCACCGAAGATCGGCGCACTGTTACATCTTCATTAACGTGCCAAAGCTCACCGCAGAGACGCAAAGGACGCAAAGAAAACCGGGTTGTTTTCAATTTCACGGTCTTTTGGTTTCTCTGCGACCTCGGCGATCTCTGCGGTGAGCGGAAGTTTTCGAAAAACTCTATCAAAGAATGGGAGGTTGTTATGCCGGGTGATATTGTTGCAGAAAGGGATGACAGGATATGTCCTAATACGAATTGTCAATATGACAATCATGTAAAGGGGGCAAATTTCTGCATCTTGTGCGGTACGCTCCTGTATCATAGATGTGAGAATTGTTTGGATGTGAATCCACGATATGCAAGATTTTGCTATTACTGTGGAAGCAGCCTGTCAGATGTCAAACCCTCTATTCAGTATGACGCCGATTATGGTGGAAACGTTAACGCACAGCAGCGGTAGACTTTCAGGAGGAACAGAAACGGTAGATTCAAAGGAAATTGCAATCCTCTGTGCAAGGATTGCTGACGCTAAAAAGGCCGAAGATATTTTAATCTTTGATGTCCGAAGATTGACATTTATTACAGATTTTTTCGTTATTTGTAACGGTTTCAATAAACGTCAATTACAGAGCATTGCAGGCGAGATAGAATTAAAGTTGCATAGTCATGGTATCCACGGAGTTGATATCGAAGGTTATACAGATGGCCGATGGATACTCATGGACTATGGAAATGTAGTCATTCACCTTTTTGATAGGGGAATGCGTCACTTCTATGATCTGGAACTTCTGTGGGGTGACGCGCCAAAGTTATTGTGGAAACCCGATTGAGGGCGGGTAGTTCCTGGCTGTCCTGAGATGCCTAATTTTTGCGCCCTTTTAATGTTTTTAATCCTTCGGCTTTCCTCGCGACGTTTTCTTTCTGAAGGTTTTTCAAAATACGCCATACGTTTCGATTGATTAATGATGCCTTCTTTATCACACATCTTTTTAAATCTTCTTAATGCTTCTCTGATGTTTTCGTCTCCCGATATTTGTACCTTTGCCATAAATTGTTCGATATTCCTTTCTTTGTAAATTGTTATTTTTAGTATTTTTAGAACTTTAGCGAAACATTCTAATTTATATTATATTCAACGTCAAGTGAAAAAATTTCTATTTGTAAAATAACTATGTTTATAAAAGAAATCATATCCAAGTTAGTAAATAACCAGGATTTGAGCCTTGAAGAAAGCCTGGACGTAATGATGCAAATCATGGAAGGAAAAGCCACAGATGCCCAGATTGCCTCTTTTATTACCGCATTACGTATGAAAGGTGAAACCGTCGAAGAAATTACAGGGTGCGCTATGGCCATGAGGAGGAAGGCAGTCAAAATAAACGCAGGAAGTGGTATTGTGATTGATACGTGCGGGACGGGAGGGGATGCCAAAAATACATTCAATATCTCTACAGCATCCGCTTTTGTTGTTGCCGGCGCCGGTCTGAAGGTAGCCAAACATGGTAATAAGGCGGCTTCCAGTCAGTGTGGGAGCGCTGATGTATTGAAGAAGTTAGGCGTCAATATTGATGCGGATGTCAGGACTGTTGAAAGATGTATCGCAATGGCTAATATCGGATTCCTCTTCGCCCCCATGCTGCATCAGGCAATGAAATATGCGGTCGGCCCTCGGAAAGAAATTGGCATTCGTACGATATTTAACATCATTGGCCCTTTAGCGAATCCGGCAGGAGCTACCCACAGAATCCTGGGTGTGTACAGTGAGCATCTGACACTTATTATGGCTGAGTCATTAAAACGGCTTGGGGATCAACATGCCTTTGTTGTGCATGGTCTGGACGGTCTGGATGAAATCACAATAACAGACAAAACCAAAGTATGTGAACTTGTTGGAAATACCATAAAAAGTTATTATTTAAACCCGGCTGACTTTGGCATAAAAAAATCAAATCTTTCCGATCTGACAGTAAATACCCCGGACGAAAGCGCTATGGCAATCAGAGAAGTATTGGATGGTGTTCACAGCCCAAAAAGGGATGTGGTTCTTTTGAATGCAGCCGCCGCAATTATTGCAGGCGGGTTGGCAAAAGATTTTACGGAAGGATTGAAAATTGCCGCACAAGCTATCGACACGGGCAGTGCGAGAAATACGCTCAGGAAATTAACGGAGACTAGTTGGCAATCTCCATAGAAAAATATTGATAGTAGTATAGAATTTGTGTAAACTATTTGGCATATAAAAAGTAATGGGTTGTTCATGGTTTATAAATAACTTTTTGATTGGCAATTCTTTAGAAGCCGTATATGGGTAGTTAAACTATCGTATTGTAGGTGACTTCTTTTGCCACTTTAAAACCATACTATATGCTTTTATACAAACCCTCATTCCACAATAAGGACGAAAAAGTTGTAAAATAAGATTGTAAACAGTCATCCGGCCTTTCAATTCCTTAGTCTCTTTTTCCTGCTCTTGGTATTTATCAGGGATACAGTGCCTATCTCTTAATATTTCCTATAGGCATTCAATCCATTATGAATCCATTCAGGCAAATTGCCACTGAGAAAATGTTTCTTTCTGTCCAGCCAATAAGAGGCTCAATTGAAAAGCGGGTGAAAGGCGACCATACGGCGGTGGGTCAGCAACGTGGATTATGAGGGAATTATATTTAATCGCCGGGAGTATCGAAGAAAGGTAGATTCACAAATGCAATTTAAAATGTCATTAACTCAACGATTGAAAACTCTGATTATAGGTGGTGCCCGTAGTCCTCATGACAGGACAATATTTCATAAAATATCACTGATAGCTTTTTTTGCCTGGATTGGGTTAGGAGCGGATGGTCTCTCCTCTTCTTGTTACGGTCCCGAGGAAGCCTTTCGGGCATTGCAGGAATATCCTTACCTGAGCATATTTGTGGCTTTGGGATCGGCGCTGACAATTTTTGTGATTAGTGCAAGTTACTCACAAATCATCGAGCTTTTTCCTTCGGGCGGTGGCGGGTATCTTGTTGCCAGTAAATTGCTTTCTCCTACCCTGGGAATGTTTTCCGGTTGCGCACTCGTGGTAGATTATGTGCTTACGATTACCGTTTCCGTTGCGAGTGGAGCGGACGCTATTTTCAGTTTTCTGCCCGGAGAGTGGCATACATACAAACTTCCATTTGCAATTTCCGGTATTGCGGTGCTCACCCTGTTAAACCTGCGGGGAGTAAAAGAAGCAGTTGCTCCCTTGATACCCGTCTTCTTGATTTTTGTCATTACCCATGCATTTGTAATCGTATATACGCCGATCACGCATTTGACGCATGTTCAGGGAGTTGTAAAAGAGACAGTATCCAATGTTCACGATATGAGTTCAAAAATTGGATTTGCAGGAATGCTTTTACTGATTCTGCGTTCTTATAGCATGGGTTCGGGAACCTTTACGGGGATAGAAGCTGTCAGCAACGGTCTCCCGATACTCCGGGAACCACGGGTGCGGACAGCCAAACACACCATGCGCTATATGGCGATTTCATTGGCTGTCATGGTGATAGGATTAATGTTTGCTTATCTCCTCCATGGGGTTGAACCACAATCTGGAAAAACCTTGAATGCAGTTCTCTTTGAGAAAGTTACGATGAACTGGGAAGCCGGTACGAAGAACTGGTTTCTCATCGTGGCGCTTGTTTCAGAGGCAATGCTGCTTTTTGTTGCGGGCCAGACGGGTTTCCTGGATGGACCTCGGGTAATAGCCAATATGGCCATCGATCGCTGGCTTCCCACCCGCTTTGCCGTGCTGAGTGATCGTTTAGTGGCGAAGAACGGAATTTTGTTCATGGGTATTTCTGCGTTATTGTTGATGGTTTTTACGCGCGGCTCTATTCAAATTCTGATAGTGCTCTATAGCATTAACGTCTTTATCACGTTTACCCTTTCCCAATTGGGTATGGTGCGTCATTGGTGGAGAAGCCGTCTGGGTGTTATTAAATACCGATGGTGGAAACTCTTTATTAATGGTTTCGGACTGGCGCTGACTTCTTTTATCCTTGTATCAGTAGTCATACTCAAATTTCATGAAGGGGGTTGGATAACCCTGCTTGTTACCGGCACCCTGGCTGTTATTGCAATTGTTATAAAGGGACATTACCATAAAACCGCCCGTCTCCTGAGTAAACTGGATAACCTCGTTCAGGTAGCCGGTTATTCGAGTTCGGGATTGTCACCTGATAAAGCTCCGGACGTAAAGCCGCATCAGGAGTTTGACCCGACAGCTAAGACAGCGGTTTTACTGGTTAGCGGCTTTAATGGAAGGGAACTTCATACACTCTTCAGCGTCTTCCGCACATTTGAAAAGACATTCAGGAATTTTATTTTCGTTGCGGTTGGGGTGGTTGACGCAGGAAATTTCAAAGGGCTAGAAGAAATGGAACATCTTAAGAAGCAGCTAAAAGATGATTTAGACCGTTACGTAAGCTTCGTACAGCGGAACGGATATTACGCCGAAGGCTTCTATTCAATTGGTGTCGACGTTGTTGATGAAATTGTTCAGATTACCCTGAGGATTTTAGAACGTTTTTCCCATCCGGTTTTCTTTGGGGGACAGCTTATTTTCCCAAAGGATTCTTTTCTTTCACGAGTATTGCATAACTACACGATATTTGCCGTCCAAAGAAGGTTGTATACAAAAGGAATTCCCGTAGTTATTATGCCTATCCGGGTATAACAAAAGTTTTCAGCTATTTATATCTATAGGAAGGTACTATGAGGCTTTCCGACCTCCTTGATAATAAAGTTATTACTACAAACCTCAGGGCAAGGGATAAAAGCAGTGTATTGAGAGAAATGATAGAGATCCTTCGCAAAGCCGGGAGGATCAGAGATCCAGACACAGTTTTGAAGACCCTTTTGGAACATGAAACAAATGACACCACAGGCATTGGAAATGGGGTTGCTTTTCCTCATGCAAGTGTCGATGGACTGAAGGAACCGGTTGCCTTGCTTACCATCTCACAACGAGGCGTCGATTTTAAGGCAAAGGATGGACACCCTGTCTATCTATTCTTTCTCTTTTTAACCCCCGTAAAGGAAACAACACTCCACCTCCAAATCCTTTCGAGAGCAACTGCAAACTTTACAGACCGATTCCTTTATCATTCCCTTCGAAAGGCAAAGACACCTCAGGTTGCCTTAAGCCTCCTCCTGCACCATGAAAAAGGTGGAAAGGAGGTCTTCTTTCCGCATTCAATAGATGAAATATACAAGGAACTCGAAACAAGCCCTTCGGGACTGTCTGAAGATGAGGCAAAAAAGCGGCTTGAGAGATATGGTAGAAACGTCCTCAAGGAGCTAAAGGGGAAGCCCCTCTTTCTGAGATTTATGGAAAATCTGTACAATCTCCTTGCCATTCTCCTGTGGGTCGGCGGAGCCCTCGCCTTTGTAGCCGATATGCCTGAATTGGGATGGGCCATATTCGCGGTGATTCTCATTAATGCCGTTTTTAGTTTCTGGCAGGAATATAAGGCAGAAAGGGCACTGGAGGCGCTAAAGAGGTTGATACCCAGGAAGACTAAGGTATTAAGAGATAATGAAGAGAGGGAAATTTCCGCTGAAGAGCTTGTCCCAGGCGACATCATCTTCCTGGAAGAGGGTGACAGCATATCGGCGGATGCCAGGCTGATAGAGACCTTCGATATGAGGGTGGACAATTCGGCCCTTACCGGTGAATCCCAGCCAATATACAAGACATCTGAGGCAGTATTGGATGGAAAGGAGTTCATTTGGACGGAGCTTCCCAATCTGGTATTTGCCGGGGCCGCAGTGACATCAGGAACAGGCAGGGCAGCGGTAATTGCCACGGGGATGCAGACTGAAATTGGCCGGATAGCTTCTCTTACTCAGGAACTCAAAGGAGAGAAAAGTCCACTCCAGCAGGAAATAGAAAAAGTCACAAAGATAGTTACCGTTCTTTCCATAACGATGGGTGTTGTCTTCTTTTTCCTCGGCTTCTATATAGGAAAGCTCAATGTGGCGGCTGCATTTGTATTTGCCATCGGTATTATCGTTGCCAATGTCCCAGAGGGGTTGTTACCTACGGTGTCTTTGTCATTGGCTATGGCGGTTCAAAGGATGGCTAGAAGAAATGCCTTCATAAAGAGGCTTTCCTCCGTCGAAACCCTCGGTTGTACTACAGTGATCTGTACAGACAAGACGGGGACCCTGACTACCAATGAGATTAGTGTAACGAAGATATTCGTAAATGGAAAGGTGATAACTGTTAGCGGTGCAAGGTATGAACCTATGGGAAATTTCTATTTCAGAGGGATGAGCCTTTCCAGACAAGAAATGCTGGAAAATGGGATGGACACGCTCTTTGACGCATGTGTGCTTTGCAATAATGCGGGCTTGCTTCCTCCCGGGACGGAGAGGGAAAGGTGGGATATAATTGGAGATCCTACTGAAGCATCCTTACTTGTTATGGCAGCCAAAGGTGGAATGGATGTTGAGGAGAGGCGAAACACTTTAACGAGGCTTGGTCAGCTTCCTTTTGAGGCAGTAAGAAAGAGAATGACGTCCATTAATCTTTTCGATGGAAAACCCCGGGCTTTTGTAAAAGGGGCGCCGAGGGAAATACTGGCTCTCTGTACCCATATTCTTGTGAATGGGAAGGTAGAATATTTAACGGATTCTATGCGGGAGATAATCTTGTCGAAGAATGATTCAATGGCAAAAGAAGGCTTGAGGGTTTTGGGCATTACATACAGACCACTGGATTTTTCAGAAGGATTTACCATAGAGAATACTGAAAAAGATCTTATATTTTTAGGTTTGGTAGGAATGATGGACCCGCCAAGGCCTGAAGTGCCAAAGGCCATAGAATTATGTCACAGGGCGGGAATAAGGGTGGTTATGATTACCGGGGACTATGGATTGACAGCACTTTCGATAGCCAAAAAGATAGAGCTTACAAAAACCGTTAATCCGAAGATTATTACCGGTAATGAACTCTCTGAAATGGATGACGAAGCTCTTAGGAAGTTATTGAGAGAGGAAGAAGTTATATTTGCACGGGTATCCCCTGAACACAAAATGCGGGTAGTTACTGCCTTTAAAGATATGGATGAGATCGTGGCTGTGACAGGTGACGGCGTGAACGATGCCCCTGCCCTTAAAAAGGCTGACATCGGAGTTGCTATGGGGATAAGGGGCTCAGACGTGGCTAAAGAATCAGCAGCTATGATTCTGACCGATGACAATTTTGCTTCCATCGTGGCTGCTGTAGAAGAAGGCAGGGCGGTCTATGCAAATATAAAGAAGTTTGTAACCTATATATTTGCCAGTAACATCCCGGAAATAGTTCCGTTCATAGCCTTTGCCTTATTTAAGATACCACTTCCACTAACGGTAATGCAGATACTAGCCGTTGACCTTGGAACGGATATGGTACCTGCCCTTGGGCTCGGCGCTGAACCGCCGGAACCCGGGGTAATGGATAAACCTCCAAGGCCAAAGAATAAAAGGCTTTTAGACTTGCCTTTACTCCTCAGGGCTTACTGTTTTCTGGGTCCCATGGAGGCAGCCGCTTGCATGGCTGGATTCTTCTTTATTTACTACCAACATGGCTGGAAACGGGGAATGGTAATGCCGGATTCAGGGGTTATTTATCTTACAGCCACAACAATGTCCCTTGCAGGGATAGTGGCAACCCAGATCGGAAACGTTTTCGCATGCAGGACCGAAAGGAAATCGGTCTTTAAGGTTGGTTTCTTTAAGAACAAGCTGGTTTTATTGGGAATCGTATCAGAACTGGCAATTATTACAACCCTTATTTACACCCCATTTTTACAAAGAATATTCGGCCTTGCACCAATAGGATTAAAGCAATGGGGGTTCCTGTTCGCCTTTACTCCGGTTCTCTTCTTAGTAGAGGAAGGCAGAAAATGGATCGTGAGAAGATATTGGAGCTAAAATTCGCTATGTTCTTATAGAAGATTGATTTATTATGATTCCGCAAACAGATAAAATAGAGAATGTGAAAATTTATTATGAAAAAATCAAAAGCTAAACAAAATAACATTGTTCCGTATTTCATGAGCATTGCCCTTGTTGCGATCACGACTTTCATGGGAGGCCTTATTAGGGAAGCTATTGAGCCGACGAATATTGTCATTTTTTATCTCTTGATTGTTGTGATGACTGCTGTCTGGTGGGGAAGATACCCGGCAATCATGACTTCATTGTTGAGTGTTTTGGCCTTTGATTATTTTCTTGTGCCGCCCTATTTAACGTTTGCGGTTTCTGATGTTCAATATGTTTTTACCTTTATTGGACTTTTAGCCGTGGGATTAGTAGTCAGCGCCCTTGCATCTAAAACCAGGCAACAGGCCATGGACGCACTGGGGAGGGAAGAGCAGACAGCTATACTCTACCGTTTGAGCAAAGATCTGGCCGCATCTGATTCTTTAGAGGCGGTTCTGCACACCATCCGAATGAATGTGGGAGGAATATTTGATTGCCGTGTTGCGGTTTTTCTGCCGGCAGACCACGGGATAAAACCAGGCAGTTTTGACCCCGATTTTCCCATTGACGAACATGAAAATACCATCGCTGCGTGGGTTTTTGGAAACGGAAAGCCTGCCGGATGGGGTACAGATACCTTACCGGCATCCAAAGCGCATTATCTGCCCCTGAATACATCGCAAGGTGTCTTTGGTGTCCTGGGAGTTTTCTTTAAAGACGATAAAGCAGGTCTTGACCCTGGAGAATATAATTTATTGAGCGCATTGGCAAGTCAGGCTGCGGTGGCAGTTCAACGGGCGAAACTCACCGAAATTTCCCGACAGATGGAGATCATACGGGAAAGAGAAAGACTCCAGACGGCGCTCTTGAATTCCATCTCTCATGATCTGAGAACGCCGCTGGTGACGATCATGGGAGCCTTAAGCAGTCTCTTACAGGATTTTTCCTCGATTGACGCAGAAACGCGCAAAGAACTTCTGGAAACAGCGTATGATGAGTCCGGCCACCTGAACCAGCTTGTTGGTAATCTTCTTGACATGACGCGGGTCGAGGCAGGTGCTTTGAAAATGAAAACCAAACCCTGCGAATTAAGAGACGTAATTGGCGCTTCCCTGCACCTGCTGAAGGACAAGCTTGAAAAACGGGATATTCAGATGCACATTCCCCGGGTTTTACCCGAGATTCTGCTGGATTTTACCCTCATGATGCGGGTATTTGTAAATCTCATTGATAATGCCATAAAATATTCCGCACCGGATACGCCGATTGAGATTACGGTAAAACCTCTGGAAAACAAAGTGAAGATCGAAGTAAAAGACAATGGCTTCGGAATCCCTGAAGAGGATTTAGTGCGTATCTTCGATAAGTTTTACCGTGCCGTGAAACCACGCCAGATTACGGGGACAGGACTAGGGCTTTCCATCTGCAAGGGGATTATCGAGGCGCACGGCGGACAGATTTTTGCAAAGAATAATCCCGACAAGGGTACGACGTTCACCGTAATACTTCCCCTGGAGATGAAAGAGGCGTAAATGGCATAATAGTTCAGCCCCCTCCCCTAACCCCTCCCACCAGGAGAGGGGAACGCTTATTGATAGGTTCGTGTAGCCAGAAATTTCCGTATTACCTCCTCCTTGATGGGGGAGGGGGTGAACTGTTACGAAACGTACATGACAGAGCCAAAAAAATGCGAATTCTTATCGTCGATGATGAAAAAACGATTAGGCGTTTCTTAAAAGCAACCCTGGTTTCCCACGGCTATGACGTGTTCGAGGCTGCAAACGGCGCAGAAGCTTTAAAATATGCTGTTTCTTCGCATCCTGACGTGATTATCCTGGATTTGGGTTTACCAGACATGGACGGGGTCGATATTACCCGCCAGATACGGGAAAGATCGAAAACGCCTATTATTATCCTGTCGGTACGGGAAGATGAATCTGATAAGATCGCCGCTTTAGATGCGGGAGCGGATGATTATCTTACCAAACCTTTTCATGCCGGTGAAATGCTTGCACGAATACGGGCGGTTATGAGGAGGCTTCTTCCTCAAAGCGAGAAATCATTATTTACCGTAGGGAAACTATCGATAGATCTCGCACAACATAGCGTGGAAGTAAACGGTCACCCTGTTCATCTCACGCCGACGGAGTATGCTCTTCTCAAGGTTCTTGTCTTAAATGCGGGAAAGATTATGACGCATGGGCAGATTTTAAAAGAAATCTGGGATAAAACCGAAGACGTTGAAGAAGCCTTGCATCTTTTAAGGGTGACGGTGAGTAATCTGCGAAATAAAATAGAACCCGATCCCGACAGACCCGCCTATATCCTTACCGAGCCGTGCGTAGGCTATCGCCTGTGCACTGACATGTAACTCTTGCGATACCCATACTTTTATTAAGGCCATTTTAGAAAATTTGGGGAGACAATGGAAACAAAGTTTATGAGTTCTTTCTATTGTTAAAAATTTAAAGTGAAAGATAATTGAGAAGTCATTATAATAGCTAAAGAAAATGTCAATATTTAAGATGTAAGCGTACTCCTCTTCTCTTCTCGTAATGGGACGAAAAATTTGTGAAGAGATAAAAATGAGAAAAGACTGGTCATATAACGGTGAGGACGGAAAATCTTATAAAGTTTGGAAAAATTTAGATATGTACCAATTTCATGTTTATTTGAGTTGGGAGATTGTGCTATGAAAAATGCGTTACTTAAATTACAAATTGAAGGCATTGAGCAGCAGCTGAAGGTTTTAAAAGCCAAAATAATTTCCAGAAAAGAAAAAGGGAAAAGATTAGCTGATTTATACGGAGTTTTTGAGCACAAAATGGATTTATCTTTAGAGGATATCAAAAAAAATGAATACTCTTTGAAGGATATACCATGACTTATATTGTGGATACCCATATCCTTATATGGTATTTAGATAAAAATAAACGGCTTAAACCTGCATACCATCAAATACTCAGTTATAATGATAATGATTTTGTCTTTTCTACGATTGTGCTTGCAGAAATCAAACATCTTATTTCTTTGAAGCGGATAAAGGTAGATTTCGATAAGGTTGTTGATTATCTTAGCGAATCTGAAAATTGTATTATTTATCCAGTGGATGAGTCTGTTATAAATGAAATGCCTGTAGGATTAAGTATTCATGATGCCCTGATTGTTGCAACTGGCCTCGTTTACAAAAATATCCTCAAAAAAGATGTAAAAATACTTACAGAAGATGAGTTGATTATTAAATCTCATATACTCCCAGTTGCTTAAAAAAGGAACGAGATATAATAAGGCGAATAGCTATGGACCTGTTATATCGGGTTGGTGGACTAAGCGGAACTGAGAGAGGAAAAATGATGAGGATAGACTATAGTACCGTGAGCTTGGGGAGAAAACGATTGCGAGAAAGACTGAAAGGCGACAAGCATCTTTCTCAGATTATCAAAAGAGTTGAAGCAGATTTGTAAACAATAAAGATTTGATCCCTTGTCCCCTGTGTGTTCGAGGGAAAATCCTTTTGAGTTTTTAGTTTACAGAACAACCTAAAATAGTTAGGGAGGAAATAGTTGTGAAAGCAGAAGCGATAGAAAAAGCAGATAAATTAAATCTTACGGATATTGGCGGGCTTTTCTATGCAAAACGATTGAAAGAAAAACATCATGAATTGTTGCGTAAATTGAAGCAACAATATGGTAAACCCAAGAAGTCTGTTAAGATTGCAAGAAAGGCATGGAAAGATGAGGGTGAAAACTTTAGTGAGGAATTGTTGAGAATAAGAGAGGAATAAAGATTGAGGTATTTTTATATAGACTCTTGCTCATTAGTAAAACGATATCATAAAGAAAAAGGTACTGATCAGGTTGACGTTCTTTTTGATACGCTGATAGGAAGGAAGCCAAAGTGTTTGATTACTTCTATAATCTCTATTCCAGAAACCATTGCGACCTTGAATAGAAAAAAGAACGAGGGGAAGATTGAAACCACACAATTTAAGGAGATTTTAGCAAATTTGTTTGATGAAGTTGATATGCTTGATACGATTACTGTGGATGATGAGAGAATTTTGGGGTCTATTTCTCTAATCACAAAACACAACTTGAATTCGGCAGATGCCTTGCATTTGTCAGCAATTAAAGAGGCTGGAGAGATTGCCAAACATATTGAAGGAACAGTAATTATGGTTACATCTGATAAACGTTTACTAAAGGTATCAGAAAACGAAGGTTTCAAGTCATTAAACCCCGAAGAGGTTGATTTAATTACTATAAAAAGATTAATAGAAGTTTAGAATACTGTTTTCATATGGATATCGAAGACAAAAGGCTGCAAAAGCTTATAAAAGGTTACAGGGAACGAGGTATAATACAGCAAATAGCTATGGACTTGTTACATCAGGTTGGTGGACTCAGCAGAACTGATATTGGAGAAATGATGGGGGTAGACTATAGTACAATGAGCGTGGGGAGAAAACGATTGCGAGAAAAACTGAAAGGCGACAAGCATCTTTTTCTGATTATCAAAAAGGTTAAAGCTGATTTGTCAACGATAAAGATTTGACCCCTATCTTCTCATGGGAAAAATCATGTAACCAGTACTTTTTTAATTTATTTTACTGAAAATAGGTACCGATTTTCTCGCAAATCTCTCGTCCCAAAACCCTATCTTGGGTTTTGGGATTAAATATGGTGTCCCTGAAATTAGCAATTTGTTGTTGAATAATGAAGGTTTGTCCCTGACCCTCCCCTCAGATAAGAGGGTGGAAGCATGAGAAGGATAGACAACCTATCCATGGGTGCAGTATGGGACTTTCACTTTGCAAGATGCGCCCCTCAGACTTTATCTGACAAGGAAAAAGAATTTTCAAAACATCGTTTTTGCGCAAATTGCCTTGATGCTGCCTGATTTAAATTATAGTATTGCGGAAAAAGATGCTCAGGAGGATAAAATTATGGAAAGGAAATATACGGCAATAGTTCGTAAAAGTAAGCTTGAATATGTAGCAGTATGCCTGGAACTCAATGTAACAGCCCGTGGCGATGATTTGGCTGACGTTGAAAAAAACCTGAGGACGGCAATAGAGTTATACCAGGAGGATATAAAGAAACACCCTGAAACTGTTTCATCTCCCATTTCTACAGAGGAATTTATAGAATTCCTGAAAGATACAGAACCGGAATGGTACAAAGAAACAGGGACAGAGTTTATCCTGCGGCCATTGGAGGTACACGAGGTACCGGCGTATGCCTAAAGTACCTTCCATGTCAAGCAAAGATTTAACGCGATTACTGGAAAAAGGAGGAGCGGTTTTTGTCAGGCAGGGGTCTACAGACCATGCAATTTATTCAAGGGTTCTTGAGAGCAGAAGATATTCTGCCCCTGTTCAAATGGGAAAGAAAAATCTCGATCCTGTTTACTGCAAACGGGTTTTAAGGCAATTGAAATTTACCGATGAAGAAATCGAAAAACTCCTTGCTATGTAAGCTTGAAAACATAAAAGGATTCTGATAATTGACAAATGAAGGTTTGACCCTCACACTCCATGACCCTCACACTCCACTTAAGCGATACACAAACAGCATGTTATATGAGAGATATGGTCTTTACAAAGTGCCGACCACAGCGGTATGGAGATAGGTGTATGCCTTATGGTGAAGGGCATCGGAAAGCCGTGTGCGGGAAAACCGCAAGCACGGTTTGATGAGGGAGGACTGGCGAAACAAGCATGGTGAGGCTATTGAGGCACTGCCAGACGAAAGGGGCAGAAACAGATAGGCCAACCTAAACTATATATAGCCAGTTCCCTACTCTACCCAAAATTCTAAAGAGGGTCTTTCAAAAAAGAGGATTTAAGGAGGTGATACAATGCAGAATTTAGGTGTTAGGAGGCTATGCAAAATAACTTGAACAACTTAAAGAAGCATGATATGATGTGTATATGGCGATTACAGAGAGGCTATCAATGAAATACGAGAGGCTATCATCTTTGCTGGACGAACGATCTTATCGGTTATGCATAGCAGCCGATGCTGAATCGTTTGGATATGGGGGAGTTAGTCGGGCAGCGAAGGCAAGTGGTATATCTCGAACAACGATACACGCTGGCATAAAGGAACTGAGGCAAAGCGGTCTAAAGTCGAGTGCGAAATCTGAGGGTAGTGGGGAGAGGATACGGAGGCCTGGGGCAGGCAGGAAAAGCCGGAAAGAAAGAGATGAGACACTGCTTGCAGATATGGATACGCTTCTTGATCCTGTTACGCGTGGCGACCCGATGTCAGCGCTTCGCTGGACATGCAAGAGCACCACGAAACTTGCGTTGGAATTACAGTCGATGGGGCATCCTGTTTCACAGGCAACCGTGTGGCGTCTATTGGACGAACTTGGCTATAGCATGCAATCAAACAAAAAGGCCAGAGAGGGAGTTGCACATCCCGACAGGAATGCCCAATTTCAGTACATTAATGCTACCGTAAATGACTTTTTGAGGCGAGACATGCCTGTTATTTCTGTAGATACAAAAAAGAAGGAATTGATAGGGTGGTTCAAGAACGGCGGGAGGGAATGGCAGAGAAAGGGTGAGCCGGTTGAAGTGAACATGCATGACTTTGCCGACAAAGAGCTTGGCAAGGCCATTCCGTATGGAGTGTATGATATAGCAAGAAACGAAGGATGGGTGAGCGTCGGTGTAACGCACGACACGGCGGAGTTTGCTGTTGAGACGATACGCCGCTGGTGGAAACAGATGGGAAGACGTGTGTATCCGAAGGCGAAGGAACTTCTGATAACGGCTGATGGTGGTGGCAGCAATGGTGCGAGAGTTCGTCTGTGGAAGGTGGAACTTCAGAGACTTGCGGATGAGCTGGCAATGATTATTCATGTGAGGCATTTCCCGCCGGGTACAAGTAAATGGAACAAGATAGAGCACAGAATGTTCTGTCACATTACTGAGAATTGGCGGAGTCGCCCACTGGAAAGCCTAATGGCTGTAGTGAATTTGATCAGCAATACCAAGACGGCTAAAGGGCTGACAATATCTGCCGAATACGAAGTCATAGGGTCACACCTTGATTAGTGATTAATTTATTGACAACAAAAGGCAATTTTGCTATTTTGCAGACAAAAACCAGGACTTTCCATAATCTTTGACCTGACAGGATTCAGAACCACATATCTTGAAACCTGCAGCAGATAGCCTGCTTTTTTAATTAGTTTGCAACGACTAATTTCTCGGTCTCTTTGTCTATTTTCCGCAGGACTTCCTGGATGGCGTCGACTTCAGCTTCTTCAAAATAAGCTTCTCCGCACTGGCCACATACCCACGCAGGAATTGCATCAAACAACAAGTGATACCCTTTTCTGTCAGTATGAAAAGGCGCAGTTTTTCTAACCATCTCCCCTTTACAGTAAATACATTTCATATCTTCTTCCTTTTTTTATAATTATCTTCCCATTGTTCTCCATCGGGAAGATATGCTGTTATTATCGCAAGATAATCTTCTTTTGGAGAACACACAACATGAACTGGACGGTTATCTTCTCCACATCCCAGAACCAAACAACTGTGACCTCTGACATCTTCCGGATAATCCTCAATAACCTCTCCATTGTCTATTACCATATGGACTTCTGGTGTAGTAATCATTCTGTCAACTCGTGACATCTGTCGAATCGCATGTGGAAGAAATAATACCTTCTTTCCACATGCTTCACGAACGACTTGAATTATGTCCTTTTGAGCATCCACATATAAACTATACTCTTAAACTATTCAATTCTTCAATCTTTTTTTACAATATCTTTTGATAAAGATTTACTTACGAATAGATATTATCATTCGGATGAAACTACACCCTTTTATTTTCCAACGCCATGAAAACATGAGAAAGTGAGGAAGGGGTCACAAATCTTTATCATTGACAAAAATAGCAGTAATTATTCATTAAAAGACTAATAACAAGCGAATTCAAGGGACACCATACTTAATTATTTACTTAGAAGCAAGGGGATCACACCTTCATTTATCAATTATCAGAAACCTTTTCTGTTTTCAAGTTTCCATAGCCAGGAGTTTTTCGATTTCTTCGATAGAATTACTTTTATCACACGCCTTTATCATGATAGCAATGTACCAAGTTTCTGCAATACCTCCAACACTATCCGAGGTGGTAAGGTACATATCCATTCTGCATCCCGGATGCGCCAGTCTAAACACTTAATCAGGTCAGCCAAAATTACTCCGCTATCAAATTCAGCATGTCGATTGCCTTTGGTAACTTGCGCAAGGAGCCGTCTGAGAGTCAACTTGGATTGAGGAGCGGCCATGATTGAAATTCTTAGCGAAGATTTTTTACCTTATGGATTAACTGTGTTCATAGCATCAAACGATAAAATACATATTTTTATAAACAGGTAAAGAACTTTTGTTTTCTCTTTCCCGGTGCGATTTGATACATTACTTACGCCCGCAAAAATGGTAAGGCTCCGCCGGAGAGTGTCCCGAGTGCCAATACAATGACTACACGGATGGAGAAGTCATACATTGTATATGCTTTCTCGTATTAATATTACAACGCCTTGCAATTTCCATAGCTAGTTGTCTAAAATTCTCCTTTGCATCCATTACAGCTTTTGCATGAGAGCCAATAGCGCCATCGGCAGGTGTAAGATAAAACATGGGCTTATGAGCCTCCTGTGCCATGGGCATCAAACTCCTATAGTGCTTTACTAAACCGAGACAATGAGGGTCATTCCCCTGTTTATCGAGCTTCATTTCTTTCCCAATGACTTCTGAAGAGTAAACATTTGGTATTCGTGCTGCCCATCGTTCATAAGCCTTTACCGGACGATCCAGCCTCATGGCGTGTTGCATGAATATGTACCCTTTGGGTTCTATTTTACCTTCCGGAAGCTCCAGCTCCCTTGTTTGGCATCTGATACGCCGGTCTTCCCATTCTTTTCGCCATGTACGTATGGTTGGTCCCAGGTTTTTAAGCCCTTGTAGCGAAAATAGGTCCGGAGCAAGCGGAACAATAAGATAATCGGAGGCCACAAGCGCTGCACGGTTAATAGCGCCGAGGTTTGGACCAAGATCAACGAGGATAATATCGGCTTGAATCTCATTGGCGCCGCGCTGTAACATACGCCAGAAGGCTGAAATCACCCGGTATGCCCGCTCTTTTCCATCGAGGCACAGCGGCCACTGTGAAGAAAGCTCATCCTCAAATCGAGCAAGGGAAAGATCGCCCACCAAAAGGTGAAGATTATCGGTAATTTCTTCAACATAAGGTCTTTCACTGATATCTCCAATGCCTCTCAAGAGGGGTTCGATAGAACCATAGACGGTCTTGTCGTGAGTATCCTCAGGCCATAACTCTTCCAGCCTATCATCATCAAGAAAAGCCGAGGTTAGGTTTGCCTGAGGGTCGAGGTCTGACGATAATACCTTCAATCCAATTTCTGAATACATCCATGATAGATGATAGACAAGAGATGTCTTCTCCACGCCACCTTTGTTATTAAAAAAGGCGATAACAGGAATACTCACGGTATTCTCCTTATAATAGCCAGTATATACGTCGGTTCTACGGTGAATTCAGGCATCGGATTGCCATTTTTCTTAAGCTCTTCGCGCGCAATCTGAATTCCCACCCCAAAACGCTGAACATATCCTAATACCTTCATAGCCTCAGCAAGATGGGGATTGCGATAATCAGTTACTCCCGGTTGTCCGAAATTTTCACGGGACACCTGTCCAAACGGACCACCCGGACTGTGAATCTCTATACGATCTGAAAACCAGTAGATACGGACTGGCGCATTGGTGCCCTCATAAGTTCGATGAAGCACCGCATTGCGGGTAAGTTGTTGAAGCGCAGGCATTGGATATTCAGGACGTTTGACTTCTAACGTTCCGGTAGTAATAGAGGATGCCACAGAATTATGTGCCTCTAGTATTTCATCAAGTCTCCGCAAAATATCTGCGAGGGTGCCGTTGATCTCTTTCTGATCGCGAATAGGGTCGGTCAATATATTCCCATCAATACGTAAAAATTGAATGTAGTCGCAGGGAATATGGCGTTGTGGGTCTTTCCCCAGTACCATCATGCTGAGTACTGTAGGTTGTGCATTATTGTCCAGGAATCGTAGTGCAAGGAGTTGATCTTCAATAGAACGCCTGTTTTGCTCAAGAATTTCGGGGGCAACTACTAGTGGCAGGTATTCTCGCCGAAAGAGGTCAAGGTCAAGATCGTGTATTGTTGCAGAAGATAATGGCCTGATGTCGAAGGGTATATCTCTTGCCCGTCTCCGCTCCGCAAGCCGCAATTCTTCCTCTGGAGTGGCAATTGCACGTCGGGGGCCTACCCGTATCCACGTCCTCCCTCTAAGACGAACAGGGGGAGCAATAGAAGGTTGAACGATAACAACTGCAAGTTCACACCCACAAAGTACCTTCTTTTCTACTGTCAGAGAAGGCATTGGTTGAATATTTCCATCGTCCCGCATATCTGCAAGGTTACGCAATAGTTTATCCGTTATCTGAAGTCCTTTGCAGGAACCGTCATCATTGACCCCTATAAAAATAACTCCTGGTTTTCCATGTCCGGGTAACTCGTTCGCAAAGGCACATATCGCCTGACGAATACTATTAGGGTCTGAAACGGATGGCTTCCTCTCCACACGATCCGATTCCTTATCTTTAAACAATGCTTCAAGTTCCGAATTATTCATAAACTATATCTTGTCAGAAAACAATTATCTTTTCAGCAATTTCATGGGCAGTAATCTCAATGGCTTTCTCTAAGTCTTCATTTGCTGTAAATTTCTTTTTATAGTATAGTTGTGCATATCTTTTGTCAAGCAGGTTTTGGCTCTACAAACCCTACTTCCCCTCTCCAAACAGTAAAGCCAAAGTGGTCAGGTTTTTATCTTGCTATTGAAGCCTTTACCGTATCGCAATAATCTCATTACTCTCAGAGGCCAGCCACTTTATAGTGTAAACAATACGCCTGTCAAATTTTGACGAATTATTGACTTGGGTTTTTCTCCCATCGCCTATAAGATAAGTCCATAATACAATGTTCAGGAATTTCAAAGTTTTAGATTCTTCGTCGTTTCACTCCTCAGAATGACAGCGTTTGTCATTCTGAGCGGAGCGAAGAATCTTGCATGTCTTTGTATGATTTCTTTTGTTGATGGGGCAATAATTGTTGAGAGATATTTTACTGTTATTCTTTAAGGAGCGGAAAATGGACTTGTTGTTTTTAGGAATCGTTCTGATCTTTTTGGCGCTTTCGTTAGCTTTTATCACTCTCTGCGGCAGAATATAAATGGAGGTATGGTATGACAATTATTTATTGGATCGGTGGAATAATTTCTCTTTTTTTGTTTATTTACCTGTTTTTAGCGCTTCTCAAGCCGGAGGTTTTTAAATGAATTGGAACAATGTTATTCAAAGCTTCATTTTTCTTGCCACGGTTATTTTGTTAGCTAAACCGCTGGGGACATATATGGCACGCGTATATGAAGGTAAGCCTACAGGCCTTCATGTAGTGCTGGGACCTGTGGAGCGCTGGATATACCGGCTTTCAGGAATTTATCCGGAAACAGGCATGTCCTGGAAAGGATACGCCATGGCAATGATGCTGTTTAATGGTATCGGCATAGCAGTAGTGTATGCCCTTCAGCGTCTGCAGGCATATTTGCCTTTAAATCCCATGTCCATGCCAGGAGTTGCTCCGGATTTGGCTTTTAATACCGCCGTTAGTTTTGCAACGAATACCAATTGGCAAAGTTATGGTGGCGAGACGACATTAAGTTATCTGACTCAAATGGTCGGATTAACCATGCAGAACTTCGTGTCCGCCGCGACCGGTATGGCTGTCCTTGTGGCATTGATTCGGGGATTTATCCAAAAAAAGGCCGAAACCATAGGAAATTTTTGGGTGGATCTGGTAAGAACGACGCTTTATATTCTAATACCTTTATCAATGATTTTGGCTATTTTCCTAGTTTCTCAGGGTGTGGTACAAACTTTCAAGCCGTATGAGAAGGTGACACTTCTTCAGCCTGTAATGGATGGCAATGGGGCAGTGGTGCAAGAGCAGGCGCTCGCGCTTGGCCCTGCTGCTTCACAAGTTGCAATTAAACAACTAGGAACGAATGGAGGGGGTTTCTTTAATGTGAATTCTGCACATCCCTTTGAGAACCCGACCCCTGTATCTAATTTTTTAGAGGTTGTTGCGATAATTCTGATACCGGCTGCCTTATGTTATACCTTTGGGTATATGGTCAGAGATAAACGCCAGGGATGGGCGCTTTTGGCAGTGATGTTAATCATTTTTATTCCCTGTCTTTGGAGTTGCATATACTTTGAGCAACAAGGAAATCCTTTGTTGAGCCGTTTAGGCATTGATCAAAAGGCGACCGCTTTTCAGCCTGGAGGTAATATGGAAGGGAAAGAGGCGCGTTTTGGCATTGTCAATTCTGCCATTTGGGCGGTCACTACAACCGCAGCTTCAAACGGGTCGGTTAACTCAATGCATGATTCCTACATGCCTCTCGGGGGCTTAATCCCCATGTGGCTTATGCAGCTTGGAGAGGTCGTATTTGGCGGAGTTGGATCGGGCCTTTATGGCATGATCGCATTTGCAATTATCGCCGTATTCATAGCGGGGCTCATGATTGGACGGACTCCGGAGTATTTAGGAAAGAAAATTGAGGCGTATGAAATGAAAATGGCTTCCCTTATGATTTTAATTCCACCCGCACTTGTTCTTGTCGGAACGGCGGTTGCCGTTATTTTGCCTCAGGCAAAGGCGTCAATTTTTAATTCGGGATCTCATGGTTTCAGCGAAGTGCTTTATGCTTTTTCATCCGCGGCAAACAACAACGGAAGCGCCTTTGGTGGATTATCCGCTAATACTCCTTTTTACAATATAGCTTTGGGATTGGCCATGTTTTTTGCGAGATACTGGCTTGCCATACCGATACTTGCCGTTGCGGGTTCGCTGTCCAGGAAAAAAATTGTTCCCGTAAGTCAGGGAACATTACCAACGCATACGCCGCTTTTTATTCTATTTTTGGTCATGGTTGTTTTGATTGTAGGGGCGCTTACTTTTTTTCCGGCGCTGGTACTTGGCCCAATCGTTGAACATTTCATGTTACATCATAGTTAAGATGGGAGGTTTTCATGAGGAAATCACAGAAAGCAAAATCTTTGTTTAATCTGTCCATCATTGGTCCGGCAATTATTGATTCGCTCAAGAAGTTAGATCCCAGACACCAGATCAAAAATCCGGTAATGTTTGTGGTCCTGGTGGGAAGCGTATTGACTACGGGATTGTATTTTCAGGCGCTTTCAGGACACGGAGAAGCGCCGGCAGGGTCTATTTTAGCGATATCGTCATGGCTGTGGTTTACGTTAATTTTTGCGAACTTTGCCGAAGCCATGGCAGAAGGACGCGGAAAAGCGCAAGCCGCGAGTCTTCGTCGCACCCGGAGAGACACCTTAGCAAAAAAACTTTCAAGCCCCAGCTACGGCTCCAGTTATGAGAAGGTTTCGGCTACAACGCTTCGAAAAGGAGATGTCGTTCTTGTCGAGGCGGGGGACATTATCCCTATGGATGGCGAAGTCATCGAAGGCGTAGCGTCTGTTGACGAGAGCGCAATTACCGGAGAAAGCGCGCCTGTTATCCGCGAAAGCGGGGGAGACCGCAGCGCCGTTACTGGCGGTACGAGAGTGCTTTCAGACTGGCTTCTGGTGCGCATTAGTTCCAATCCCGGTGAAACGTTTTTGGATCACATGATTGCTATGGTTGAAGGAGCGAAAAGACAAAAAACTCCCAATGAGATAGCGCTGAGCATTTTACTGGCAGTCTTTACCATCATCTTTCTTTTAGCGACAGTAACGCTTTTGCCGTTTTCGGTTTATAGCGTCATCTCAGCCGGACACGGAGAACCGGTTACCGTAACCGTATTGGTTGCCCTGCTGGTATGTCTCATCCCTACCACAATAGGGGGATTATTACCTGCCATAGGGATAGCCGGCATGGACAGGATGGTGCAGGCCAACGTCGTCGCCACTTCCGGCCGTGCAGTTGAAGCGGCGGGAGATGTTGATGTCCTGCTTCTGGATAAAACCGGTACGATAACGCTTGGGAACAGGCAGGCAGTGTCTTTTATGCCAAACCAGGGTGTCAATATTAAATCATTAGCAGATGCGGCGCAGCTTGCTTCTCTGTCTGATGAGACCCCTGAAGGCAGAAGCATCGTAGTATTGGCAAAGAAGAAATACGGTATCAGAGAACGTCATATCCACGAACTCGATGCAAAGTTTATCCCTTTTACGGCACAAACACGGATGAGCGGGGTGGATTTGGGTAACGGCCGGCAAATCAGGAAGGGATCTGCCGAAGCCATTGAAGATTATGTCAGGAAATTCGGCGGTTCTTTTCCCGAAGACCTGAAATCAAATATTGAAACGATATCAAAAAATGGAGGGACGCCGCTCGTTGTAGCAGAACATAAACAGGCGCTCGGTGTTATTCAATTAAAGGATATCGTGAAGGGCGGCATTCGGGAACGTTTTGCCGAACTCCGCAGGATGGGGATCAAGACCGTCATGATTACCGGTGATAATCCTTTAACCGCGGCGGCTATTGCCGCTGAAGCAGGCATGGATGATTTTTTGGCCCAGGCTACCCCGGAAACAAAGCTTAAGCTTATCCGCGAAATGCAATCCGGTGGCAGGCTTGTTGCTATGACGGGTGACGGAACGAACGACGCACCTGCCCTTGCGCAAGCGGATGTCGCTGTTGCCATGAATACCGGAACGCAAGCTGCAAAAGAGGCCGGGAACATGGTCGATCTCGACTCTAACCCTACTAAGCTTATCGAAATCGTTAAGATCGGAAAGCAGCTTCTCATGACGCGTGGTTCACTGACGACCTTCAGCATAGCGAACGACGTGTCGAAGTACTTTGCGATCATTCCTGCTGCATTCGTAGGGACTTACCCATCGCTTAAGGCGCTTAATATTATGCACCTGGCGACTCCGTCAAGCGCTGTGTTATCTGCGGTTATTTTTAACGCACTCATTATCATCTTTCTTATTCCGCTTGCCTTGCGCGGTGTGCCTTATAAACCAATGACGGCAAACCGTTTTTTAAGAAATAATCTTTTGGTTTATGGGGTTGGTGGAATTGCAGCGCCGTTTATCGGCATTAAATTGATCGACATGATTTTAGCTGTTTTGCGCTTAGTTTGACGTATAGGAATTTCAAACAAAAATTTCCTCCCCTTAATCCCCCTCATTGAGGGGGACAAACAACTGTCCCCCGCTGGCGGGGGGGAAGGGGGTGGACTGGCATTGCGAAAATAGATATTTTAAGTCACCGAAGGCCTAATTAAAGAGGAGAATAAAATGATCAGGGAACATGTAAAACCAGCAATCGTATCTTTTTTGCTTTTAACGTTTATCACGGGGATTCTTTACCCGCTTACCGTAACCGGGATTGCTCAGGCATTATTCCGTGAACGGGCCAATGGCAGTTTGATTTATAGGGACGGGAACCCCATTGGGTCGTTGCTTATCGGTCAACATTTCGATGATCCCAAATATCTCTGGGGTCGTATTTCATCGACATCTCCCGTTCGGTTCAATGCCGCATCTTCTTCAGGTTCTAATCTAGGACCTGCAAATTCAGCGCTTATCGATGCGGTAAAAGCACGTATTGAGGCGTTAAAAGCAGCCGATCCGGATAATACAAGTCCTATCCCGGTAGACCTTGTTACTTCTTCCGCAAGCGGATTAGATCCGCATATCAGTCTGGCAGCCGCTTATTACCAGATTCCGCGCGTGGCGCGGCTGCGGGGATTATCGCAGGATACCGTGAAAAGCATTGTCCGCAAACATAGCTATAACCGTTTCTTAGGATTACTTGGAGAACCAGTGGTAAACGTTTTGAAAGTAAATTTGGATTTGGATTCTTATAAAATAGAGTATAATATGGACATATGATGGAAGAGAAATCTGATATAGACCAAATTTTGGCAAGAGTGAAGGCAGAAGAAAGCAAGCGGGGAAAGCTGAAAATCTTCTTTGGAGCTGTCGCGGGTGTTGGGAAGACTTACACAATGCTGGAAGCTGCCCGATTGAGGAAAAAAGAGGGTATGGATGTCGTGGTTGGTTATGTCGAAACCCACAAACGAGCCGAGACGGAGGTTCTCTTAAAAGGACTCGAGGTGCTGCCCCCCAAAAAATTTATGTACAGAGGAATAGAACTACGGGAATTCGATCTGGATGAGGCGTTAGAGAGGAAGCCATCGCTTATTTTAGTGGATGAACTTGCTCATACAAATGCACCGGGTGTACGTCACGCTAAACGCTGGCAGGATATAGAAGAACTTCTCAACCATAATATCAATGTATATACCACGCTCAACGTTCAACACTGTGAGAGTGTTCATGACATTATTGCGCAGATCACCGGAGTGGCGGTTAAAGAGGCAGTGCCGGACAGCTTTCTGGAAATGGCCGATGAAATCGAATTGATAGACCTGCCTTCTGAAGAGCTACTCAAGAGACTGAAAGAAGGCAAGGTATATCTTGGGCCTCAGGCTGAACGAGCCGCAATGAATTTTTTTAGGCCAGGAAATCTGATTGCACTGCGTCAACTTGCCCTTCGTTATACTGCAAGAAGTGTTGATGCCAAGATGCGTGCTTATAAAGAAATGTATTCAATTTCAAAAGTCTGGAAGGCAAGTGACAGATTTTTGCTCTGTATTAGCGGAGATCCTTCTGCGATGCGGCTGCTCCGTTCTGCCAAACGGATAGCTTCTGAGACGGGGGCTGACTGGATTGTTGCTTATGTCGAGACTCCTTCGTTAACCAGGCGTCCTTATCGTCAGAATCAAGTTGATGCCTTGATTCGATCTGCTGAAAAACTGGGCGCCGAAGCTATTATATTAAGCGGTCAAAGAATAAGCGAAACCCTTCTGGCTTATGCCAGATCAAAAAATATCGGAAAGATAATTGTTGGCAAGCCAAAACGGTCGTGGTTTAGTGAACTCATCACTGGTTCAGTGGTTAATGAGCTGGCAAGACAAAGTGGGGAGATAGATATTTATATCCTCAGCGGTGAAGTGGAAGAAGAAAAGATACCAAAACCGATACATGTTTCTCACCGGCCCCTGTCATGGAAAGGTGCTTTATTGTCAATTATGATTGTTGTTCTCTGCACTATGGTAAACAGCCTTTTATTTCGTGTAGTAGAGCTATCTAATCTTATTATGGTTTATTTGTTAGGTGTTATCTGTGTCGCCTTCTTTTTCGGAAAAAGAATAGCTTTTTTTCTGTCGCTTTTGAGTGTCTTGTGCTTCGATTATTTCTTTGTTCCCCCCTATTTTACCTTTGCAGTTGCGGATGTTCAATATATCATCACATTTATTGTCATGTTAATTACCGGATTAGTAGTGGGTACTTTGGCTGACAGGCTCAGGACACAAATGATATCAGCAAGACTCAGGGAAGAGCACAATCAGATTCTTTATGCATTGAACAAAGAATTATCAAAGACATCAGATTCAGATGAGTTAATAAAAATTGCCGTTAAACACCTGGAAGAGTTTTGTAAATGCCACGTAGCTATCTTTGGTGTTGATCAGAATAAATCTGCTGTTGTTCAGGCAAAAGGTAGTCTGTCTCTACCTTTAACCTCAAATGAGGAAGGAGTCATTAACTGGGTTTATGAGCATGGCAAGATGGCAGGAAGAGGAACAGATACGCTCCCCGGTTCAAAAGGGATTTACTTGCCTCTTGTGGGTACCGAAAAAACCGTAGGAGTCTTTGGGGCTTTCCCAGGGGATTCGCTTCTACTTTCCGATCCCAGGAAACTGCATTTTCTTGAAATGATGGTCACTCAAACGGCGCTTGCCATAGAAGGGGCACAGCTTGCAGCGGCGATGATTAGGGCAGAATACACGATTGAGAATGAAAGGATAAAAAATCTTTTTTTAACAACTTTTTCTCACGATGTACCTCAGAAACTTAATACCATTTATCAAATAATCTCACAGCTATTGGAAGATAATAAAATAGGGCAAGAAGAAAAGAAGAGACTTGCTGAGCAAATACGTTTTGAAGCGGAACAGCTTAATATGCTCGCTGCCGAACTTCATCGAATACTTAAATCAACTGCAGGTATTGTACAAGATAAAAAATGATAAAGGTATATTTAATATTTAAAAAAAATGGGGATTCCTGTTCGCCTTTACTCCGGTTCTCTTCTTAGTAGAGGAAGGCAGAAAATGGATTGTGAGGAAGTGGTATAAAAACGTTTAGCGAATCATCATAATGTTCCCCATTTAAAATTACCATTGACAAGGAGTATACGATTATGAGAGTAAAAGATATTATGGACGCGACTCCGAATCTCATCAGAACTTCAGACACCTTTGAACACCTTATAAAAGTACTCGATGCTGTTAAATATCGCGTTGTTTTTGTAGTCGACAAAGAGGATAAATTGGTAGGAATTGTAACAGAGTCAGATATTGTAAAAGTCCTTATCCCAAAGTATATATCTTTTGATGAATTCCTCATTTCGGCAATAGATGAAAATTATTTAGAAAACAAATGTATTGAAAGTCGGAATTTAACTATTCCGGAGATAATGACGAAAACAATTTTATCGGTACATGAAGATGATACCGTAATTAAAGCAGCAGCCCTCATGGTGGTTAATAAGATACATACCCTGCCTGTGGTTAGAGACAGCAAAATTATTGGGATTGTACATTTGATAAATTTGATAAAGCACATAATGAATGTTCTTACGAAAGAATAAATAAATTTCTTTATTAAAAAAACTTATTCTATGATTTTCTTTTGGATTGCTACAGGCATTTTTATCGTATCCTTTGGATTAATTATCTCTGAAAAGCTTGATAAAACAAAGGTCGCGTTAATTGGCGCTGGCCTGATGATGGCGCTTAATATAGTTACTCAAAACGAAGCCTTTTATGACAGGAAATATGCCATTGATTACAACGTTATATTCCTCCTTTTCGGTATGATGGTTATCGTCAATATCCTCAGCAAAACTGGCATATTCCAATTTCTGGCGATAAAATCCGCAAAGCTGGTAAGAGGGAGACCCGTATGGATACTTATTCTTTTTACCAGTATTACGGCGGTATTTTCTTCATTCCTTAATAATGTAACTACCGTCTTGATTCTTGTTCCCGTTTCCTTGTTTATTGCCGACGAACTGGGATTGGATTCTTTTCCTTTCTTGCTGTCAGAAATTATGGCTTCCAGCCTCGGCGGTACGGCAACACTCATTGGCGGCCCACCCAATATACTGATAGCCAGTAAGGTGCAACTCACCTTTATGGATTTCATTTATCATTTGACGCCGGCAGTCCTCTTTGTTTTTCATTTTTTCTCTTAACCATTAAGCTTCTCTTCGGTAAAAAACTCCAGGTTAAAGAGGAGGCAAGGCAAAAAATACTGGCCATAAATGAATATGAAATGATTAGAAGTTATAGTTTATTAATAAAGTCACTCAGTGTATTAGGAATAGTTATCCCGGGGTTTATTTTCCATAACAGACTTCATCTGGAGCCAACCACAATTGCCATTTTAGGGGCTGCCCTTTTGCTTGTTATTTCGAAGGAAAATCTCCACAATGTGTTGAAGGAATTGGAATGGTCAACCCTTTTTTATTTTATCGGCCTTTTTATTGTTGTTGCTGGTGTTGTTAAGGTAGGGTTAATCTCTAAGCTCTCGGATAGTATGATTTTATTCACAAAACCCAATGCAGAAAACATGTTTGGTACATCAATTGTAACCCTGTGGTTTTCAGCAATAATTTCAACAGTCGTTGAAAATACCATTTTAATTACCAGTATAATTCCTCTTATTACCAATATGGCACAAACAGTATTGCCGTCAGAATTGGTTTTAAAATCAATTATACAGCACTCGGCGCTTATGCCAGTTTGGTGGGCTCTGGCGCTTGGTACCTGTCTTGGAGGAAATGCGACACCCATTGGAGCATCAGCAAATGTTGTTACTCTGGGCCTTGCAGAAAGGGCTGGGTATCCTATTTCGTTCAAAAAATATCTTATATATGGAATACCTCTTACCATTGAAATGATAGCCTTGTCGACTATTTACATTTGGTTAAGGTACTATGTCATTAAAATTTATTAAGAAATGTAAAGATAAAAATACTACAATAAGGTCACTTCCGGAATCAAAGGAAAGATAACAAAAGCGTAAGAATACAAATAGAAAGGAACACAACTTATGAGCTATTTAGATGCATTGGTGCTAGCCATTATTGAAGGGATTACTGAATTCCTGCCTATTTCATCTACCGGCCATATGGTAATCGCTTCCACGTTTATGGGAATCAGCGAAAATGTCCTGACAAAGAATTTTGAGATCGTCATACAGTTAGGCGCTATTTTATCGGTGGTAGCGCTTTACTGGCGCAAATTCTTTACCTCTTTCAGGTTTTATCTGAAATTAGCCTTTGCATTCCTGCCGGCTGCCGTTGCAGGCGCTTTATTGGGCGATTACATTGATATTTTATTAGAGAGTATATGGGTAGTGATTGCTACGCTTTTTCTTGGCGGGATTGTCCTGATTTTTGTAGACAGATGGTTTAAATATGCCGAAGGGACGGAAGAACAGGAAATATCATGGTTCCAGGGTTTCAAAATCGGATGCTTTCAGTGTATTGCAATGGTTCCGGGCGTTTCACGGGCGGCAGCCACCATCATCGGAGGAATGGCTGTAGGGCTTAACCGGAGAACAGCCGCTGAATTTTCATTCTTCCTCGCTGTTCCCACCATGCTGGGCGCCAGCGCCAAAAAAATGATGGATTCTTACAAGACAATCCAACACCATGATATAGCTATCCTGCTTTTTGGGAGTTTCGTGGCATTTGTCGTTGCCATGTTTGCCATCAAGGCTTTTATCGGTTTCCTGAAAAAGTACGGTTTTAAATGGTTCGGATATTATCGTATTGTTGTAGGCGTGGTATTAGCCATTATTGCGTTTCTGATGAAAATACAAATATGAGGAACGATAGTAAAAAATATGCCTCGATTTATAAAATTCTATTGCATTTTATTTAGAAATTTGTTTCACTAAGCAAACATTTTTTTTAATTTATTGATACCGTTAAAATCGTTTGAGGGAGCCAATCAATTATGATGATACCGAGGTTGGTATTCTTTACCAAAGGTGTAGGAAAACACAAAGACAAGTTACAATCTTTCGAGCTCGCCTTGCGGAAAGCAGGGATTGAAAAATGCAATTTGGTGAGGGTGTCGAGCATCTTCCCGCCGAATTGTAAAATTGTCACGAAAGAGCAGGGTGTCACCATGTTAAAGGCAGGGCAGGTGATTTTTTGCGTAATGAGTGAAAATTCCACCAACGAGCCCAACCGGATGATCTCCGCCTCCGTCGGTATGGCTGTTCCGGCCGAGCATGAACACTATGGATATCTCAGTGAACACCATGCCTATGGTGAAACCGAAGAAAAATCGGGCGATTATGCAGAAGACCTTGCCGCCACCATGCTGGCGAGTACCTTGGGTATCGAATTCGATCCCGCAAAGAACTACGACGAACGGAAAGAAACCTACCGGATGAGCGGTAAAATCGTAAAAACCAGAAACATCACACAGGCTGCGCGTGGAGATAAGAACGGTCTGTGGACCACGGTCGTTGCCGCAGCCGTATTTATTTTATGACTTTACCTTTTAATATAATCTACAGAAAGTGTTAGCCTCCCCAAAATATCTTCAATAGAACAAGTCCCCATTAATTTTTGATTCCATCAGCATATTTCCGTTTGATATGACAAGGTGGAAAAGGTATTTTTAAACGTGGAAGTAATTGCTACCGGATGCATCGTTGCCCCCAAGGGATTTCTAGCGGGAACTACCTATTGTGGAATAAAAACCATAAAAGATAGCCTCGACTTGGGAATTATTTTTTCAGAACGTCCATCGACTGGTGCGACGTTGTTTACTACAAATCAAATCTATGCAGCGCCGGTAAAGCTGAGCAGGAAAGTTGCCAAAAAAGGTCATATACGGGCATTTGTTGTTAACAGCGGCAATGCCAATGCCTGCACAGGAGACCAGGGATATAAAGATGCCGAGGAAATGGTACGGCTTGCAGGAAAATGTCTGAAAATTTCTGATGATGAAATCCTGGTCGCCTCTACCGGGATTATTGGCAGACCACTCCCTATGGATAAAATCGCTGCCGGTATTAAAACCGCTGCCGCATCTCTGGGAAATACCCCAGC
>Ga0233425_10002440_pt1 | contig 36611 bp, 31 predicted proteins | sample Watercolumn_Towu_2_FD_181712 | JGI IMG/M metagenome (GOLD analysis project Ga0233425, IMG submission 181712) | Freshwater microbial communities from Lake Towuti, South Sulawesi, Indonesia - Watercolumn_Towuti2014_140_MG | ecosystem: Environmental > Aquatic > Freshwater > Lake | place... | reverse complement strand
ACTATGGAGTGCGGAACGACGAATGCAATGCGATTGGCGGTATGAAAGCCGTCAGGCCACCAGCCACACCGCGAACAGCAGCGAGGCAAGGAAGCTGACCAATGTGGCGCCGATGACGGGGGCGACGGCCTTCCACCCCAGTTCCATCAACAGGTCCATCCGCGAACGCATTGCGGTCGCCGTGACCGCCAAAAGCAGCAGACCTTTCGACGCACTGAGTGCGCTGTCCTTCACCGGCGTCGGAATCGGGAACAGGCTGTTGATCGTCACGACGGCAAGAAAGGCGGTAATGAACCACGGCAATGCCAACCGTCGCCAGATCGGGCGCCCCGCATCGCCGCCGACGCTACCGAGCCACAGGCTGGCGAGCGCTACGACGGGTGCGAGAAGGGCGACCCGCGACAGCTTGACGATCGTGGCATAGCTGCCCGCCGAATCCGAAAAGGCATAGCCGCCGCCGATCGCCTGGGCGACGTCGTGAATCGAGGCTCCGATCAGGAAGCCCGCCTGCTGGTCGTTGAGTCCCAGTTCGGCGGCCAGCACCGGGTAGATCGACATGGCGAGCGCGCTGGCGAGCGAGACGCCGACGAGGGTCAGCGCAAACTGTGCCTGGCTGAGCCGTTCCTTGCCGATCACGCCATAGAGTGCGAGCGCGGCGCTGGCCCCGCAGATCGCGGTCGCGCCACCTGCGAGTATCCCGGCATAGCGCCCCTGCCCCGATGCGCGCGCAAAGATCAGGCCGGCGCCGAAGGTCAGCAGCATGACGACGACCAGCGCAGCGAAGGGGGTCGCGCCGAGCGCCTGGATCTGGGCGAAGGTAACCTGCAGACCCAAGACGACGATGCCAGCGCGCAGGCAGGTGCGCGAGGCGAAGTCCAGCCCCTTGGTGGTGCGGGGGTCGCGGGTGACGAAGTTCAGCGACAGGCCGATCAGAAGACCGAGCAGGATAATCGGGAAGCCATAATGGTCCGAAAGCCAGGCCGCAGCGGCCGAACCCACGCCACAGATCATCAAGCCGGGGACAAGGCTGTCGCGCTCCGGCGGCGGGGCCTTGGCGGTTTCGGCGAGATGCAGTTCGCCGAACAGGTCGCCGCCGTGCGGCGTCGCGTCCCAATCTATCCCGTTCATACCGCTCCTGCCGATTTTCTGTCTTACGGTGTCATATAATATTTCCCTTATCGTGGCGACGCGCTACTCTGCAAGCCTGCAATCCGCTGCACGACGGCGGGAAGATCGGGAGGGATGGGTGAGCCAAGGCAACGGTGGACAGACGATTGCGCGCGGGACGATAGCTCTCCTCATCGCGCTGCTCTTCCTCGGCAACGCGCTCAACTATGTCGACCGGCAGGTTCTTGCCCTCCTCAAACCGACGCTCGAAGCCGAATTCGGCTGGAGCGACGCGGATTACGCCCATCTCGGATCCTCCTTCCAGATCGCCGCCGCCGGCGCGCTACTGGCGGTCGGCTGGTTCGTCGACCGGCTCGGCGTGCGCATGGCCTATGGCATTGCCGTCGTGGTGTGGAGCGCGGCCGGCATGGCGCATGCGCTGGCGATGACCGTCCAGCAATTCGTCGCGGCGCGCATCGTGCTCGCGGTGGGCGAGTCGGTCAGCACGCCGGCGGGCCTGAAGGCGGCGGCCATCTACATGCCGCCTCGCCAGCGCAACATCGCGATCGGCCTGATCAACACCGCGCCCAATATCGGCGCGATCCTGACCCCGCTGCTCATCCCGCCGCTGGCGCTCGCCTTCGGCTGGAAGGCGGCCTTTCTGCTCACCGGTGCGCTGGGTTTCGTCTGGCTCGTCGGCTGGTTCTTCGGCACGCGCAACCTCGCGCCGATCGGCAACATACCCGAGCGCGCACCGGTCAAATGGAGCGTCCTCCTGAGCGATCGTCGCAGCTGGACGGTGGTCGGGGCCAAGGCCTTCACCGACTGCGTCTGGTGGTTCGTACTGTTCTGGATGCCCGATTTCTTCTCGCGGCAGTTCTCCATGGCTCAGGGTGATCTGGGCGGACCGATCGCGCTGATCTTTGCCATGGCGGCGCTGGGCGCGATCAGTTCGGGCGCTTTCTATCCGCTGCTGCTTGGGCGCGGCTTCTCGGTCAACGCGGCGCGCAAGACCTCGATGCTGTTCTTCGCGTTCGTGGTCCTCGCCATGCCCTTGGCGCTGACGGCCCAAAGCCCGTGGATCGCCGCGCTGCTTATCGGCTGCGGCCTGTTCGCACACCAGGGCTTCTCGACCAACATCTTCGGCATGACCGCCGACATCGTCCCCGGCGTGCGCGTCGCGAGCGTCGTCGCACTCGGCGCGGTGGCCGGCAATCTGTCGGGCACCGCGATCATCGAGCTGGCCGGCTGGTCGCTCGATAACGGCCATGGCTATTGGCCAATGTTCGCGATCTGCGGCGGCGCCTATCTCGCCGCGCTGCTGTTCATCCACCTGATGCAGCCGAAGCTGGAACTCGCACAGGACTGAAAGAGCAGGGCAGCGGCGGCTGCTCGCTTCGGGCTCAGCACGCGCCACACCCCCGTAAGTCAGCCGCTGCGGATCATCGACCGTGGCCGCCCTGGCCGCGTGCGCCTGAACACGGCACCAATCCATCATCTGCTCTCCCGCATCGGGATCGGCGCGTGCAGGAGCCGGGCAGCCTGTGCCAACGCCCGCCAAAGGCCGTGAGGTCGATCGGCACCTGCCTGGGACGGCAGCGTCGCCGTGGTGCGCGCTGGATTGACTTGATGTCGATCCCAAGGTGCAGTCGCTCCGCGCTCGCCCCTGTCCGGATATCGCGCATAAAAAAGGGGCCCCCGGCAGAACCGGAGGCCCCAGTAGGAGATAACTGGAGAACTTAGAAATTCGCCGTGGCGGTCAGGCCCCAGTAGCGATCGGCGTCGCGCGGGATCTGGTAGCGATAGGAACCGCCCGGACCGCCGCTCTGGATCGCGGCGATATAGGACTTGTCGAACAGGTTGCGGACCTGGAAGGTCAGGCGATAGCGGTCGTCCGCATCACCCACGCCCAGCTTGACGTTGACCAGGCCGTAGGACGGGATCGTGCCGAAGCGGGTCTGCACGGCGTTCGGCGTAAAGATCGACAGCTGCTTGGTCTGATAATTGCCCTGCGCGCCGAAGAAGACGTCGAACGCGCCACCGGTGCGCCAGCGATAGTCGGCCGAGAGCGACCCCTTCCACTTGGGTGCATAGGCCAGCGGCGAGCCTGCCGGAATGACCGCAGTAGCCGCCGCGCCGGGGGCGACGCGGAAGCGGTCGACCTTGGCATCGGTATAGGCGAGACCGCCGCTAATCGTCAGATCGTCGACCGGGAACCAGTTGAGGTCGGCTTCGAAGCCGCGGGTCGAAACCGTACCCGCATTGGTGAAGCGCGTGACCACGACACCAGCCACGAGATCCGGGTTGTTCGCCTGGAAATTCTTGTACTTGGCGTAGAAGCCCGCGATGTTCAGCGTCATGCGGCCGTTGAACAGCGTGTTCTTCAAGCCCGCCTCGAACGCGTCCGAGGTTTCCGGCGCGATAGAATTGGTGCCGGTCGCGGTCAGGTTGAAGAAGATGTTGTACGCCGGGCCCTTATAGCCGCGCGTATAGCTGCCATAGGCCATCATGCGGCGGCTGATGTCGTACTGGACCGACGCCTTGCCCGACAGATCGTCATTGTCGGTCTTGGCACGGAAGACGGTCGCAGGCTGGCCGGTGCCGGTTGCCGTGGTGGGGAAGCTCGGCTGGATGCCGGGGCCCGCCAGCGTCGTGTTGCGGCTGTGGAAGACCTTCAGCTTGTCATAGCTGTAGCGCAGGCCACCGACGAGGCGCAGGTCCTCGTTGATGTTCCAGGTCGCCTGACCGAAGGCGGCATAGTTGAGGAAGGTCGACCCGAAGTCGGCCACGCCCGTCGGGAAGGTCGACGGATTGGCGTTCGCGCTGCCGCAGGGGATCAGCACGTTGGTCGGAGCGCCGGCGGCCGCGGTGCAGACGATGTCGTCGCGGCGGAAGATACGGCGCGACTTGGCGTTCGAATAGAAGGTGCCGAGCACATAGCTGACCGTCTGGTCGGTCGGCGAGGCGAGGCGGAACTCCTGGGTGAAGGTGTGGCTCGTCTGCGGACCCGAGTCATGCAGCTGGTTGAAGCCGACATAGGCGCGGTCGAGCCAGTCGCCGTCGCGGATCTCGGTGTTGTCCCAGCTGCGATAGGCGGTGATGCTGGTGAGCGTGTGGGTGCCGACCTCGAGGTCGACCTGGCCCGAAACGCCCCAGCCCTCTTCCTTCGTCGAGGTCACGAGATCCTGACGGATCTCGCGGGTGTTCGCGCCGCGCGGGGTCGGCAGCGCGTTGAAGGCGAGGCTGGTGCTCGGCGCACCGGCGCCGGTGAGCGGGCCGGTCCCGATCACTTCGGCGCAGCAATCGTCGTCATTCTTGTAATAGTCGGCGGCGATGTAGATGCGCAGCGCGTCGGACGGGTTGTACAGGACCTGGCCGCGCACACCGCGATGCTTGTAGCCGTTGACATGGTTGCCGGTCGTCAGGTTGCGGATGTTGCCGTCATATTCGCCGTAAAAACCGGTGAAGCGCGCGGCGAGATCCTCGCCCAGCGGCACGTTGACCGAGCCCTTGAGGCGATATTCCTGGCGATCGAAATAGCTGGCGTCGACCGTGCCCGAGAACTCGTTCTTCGGCATCTGGGTCGTGATGTTGATGACGCCGGCCGACGCGTTCTTGCCGAACAGCGTACCCTGCGGACCGCGCAGCACTTCCATCTGGGCGACGTCGACGAGGTCGTTGAACGCCTCGCCAGAGCGCGCATAGACGACGCCGTCGACGACGGTCGACACCGACGGCTCACCCGCGATCGAGAAGGTCGCGGTACCGACACCGCGCAGGAAGATCGTCTGATTGAGCGTGGTGCCCGACTTCAGAAAGTTCAGCGAGGGGACCAGCTGCGCAGCGCTCTCGATGCTCGGACGCGCGGTGGTGGCCAGCGCCTGACCCGACAGGACCGAGACGGCCACGGGCACGCTCTGCAGATTTTCGGAACGCTTCTGCGCGGTCACGACGATCTCGGCGACCGACTCTTCGGCTTCGGCAGGAGTCTGGGCAAATGCCGGCGCGGCATAGCCAATGGAAACAGCCGCCAAGGCCATGGCGGATGAGGCACGGAGCAACGATTTCACGGGTTTTCCTCCCCTTTTAATCCGGGACTTTGCGCCCCGCTGCGAACGTTTCTGGAGCGGCTCACCTCTTTGGCATCACCGCTTGCGGCGCTTGTGTTGCGGCGGAAGCGGCGATATGTCAAGCGGTGTCACACAAGACAGGCCATGGTGCGGCAAATCTGCAACAAGGCCTGCGACCAGAGGATAAACGCGTCTTGAAGCTCGAATTCGCCTCGAATTCCGATGGTTTTGACCTCCTGATAGGGGGGCGCTTGTTGCTATCGCACCGTCGCGACTGTCCAGCGCTAGCCATTGAGAAGGGAAATCCGACGATCGAGATGTATCGCGGCAATTTCCGAATCGAGGATGCTCCCGTGGAGCAGATCGCGCCGGCCGGTTTCGAACTTACTGATCAAGGTGTCGTGCTGCTCGATGGCACCACGCCGGCCGCGACCCTCTCGATCGAGAACAACCGTCTGACCGTGACCACGCTGCTGCCGGATTATGATCGTCTCACCCTATCGCTGCTCGCCGAGCCGGACGAGTGCGTCTGGGGCGGCGGCGAGCAGATGAGCTATGTCGCGCTCAACGGGCGCCGCTTCCCGATCTGGACCAGCGAGCCCGGAGTCGGCCGCGACAAGAGCACCGAGCTGACCCGCATCATGGACGAGCAGGGCATGGCGGGCGGTGATTACTGGAACAGCAATTACCCACAGCCGACTTTCCTGACCTCGCGCTGGATCGCGACCCATCTCGACGAGAGCTGCTACAGCGTGCTGGATTACAGCGACCCGGCGGCGCACCGCATCGAGGTCTGGAAAAGCAGTGCAGCCTTCGAGTTCTTCGCGGCCGACGGGCCGGTCGAACTGGTCGGCCTTCTGTCGGATCGCTTCGGTCGCCAGCCGCGCTTGCCCGACTGGGCGATCGGCGGCGCTATCCTCGGACTCAAGTCGGGCGCGAGCAGCTTCGACCGGATGGAGCGCTTCGTCGAGGCGGGCACCGCCGTCTCCGGCCTGTGGTGCGAGGACTGGGCCGGCATTCGCGAAACCAGCTTCGGTCGCCGGCTGTTCTGGGACTGGCATGTCGGTGCACGCAGCGCGGAGCGCTATCCCGACCTCGAACGACGCATCGCCGACCTGAAAACGCGCGGCATCCGCTTCCTCGCCTATGCCAATCCCTATCTGTCCGTGGATGGCGAACTCTACGCCGAGGCGGCGGCCGGCGGTCATTTCGCGCTGCGCCTCGATAGCGATGAACCCTATCTGGTCGATTTCGGCGAGTTCGACTGCGGCGTGGTCGACTTCACCCGCGCGGAGAGCCGCACCTGGTTCGCCGAGCGCGTCCTCGGTCAGGAGATGCTCGACAAGGGTATCGATGGCTGGATGGCAGATTTCGGCGAATATCTGCCGGTCGACCTTCGGCTTGCCGACGGGTCCGACCCGATGGAGGCGCATAATCTCTGGCCGGTGCTGTGGGCCGAGGTGAACGCGATGGCGCTCGCCTCGCGCGGCCGTACGGGTGATGCGCTGTTCTTCATGCGTGCCGGTTTTTCAGGCGTGCAGCGCCATTGCCCGCTGCTGTGGGCGGGTGACCAGTCGGTGGACTTCACCCGTCATGACGGGATCGGGACGGTGCTCGCGGGCGCCCTGTCCGCAGGTCTGGTCGGCAACGCCTACAGCCATTCGGACTGCGGCGGCTATACCTCGCTCCACGGCAATGTCCGGTCACGCGAACTGCTCGAACGCTGGTGCGAGCTGGCGGCTTTCGCACCGGTCATGCGCAGCCATGAAGGCAACCGCCCCGACGACAATCTCCAATATGACAGCGACGCCGAGCTTATGGCCTGCTTCGCGCGGTGGAGCCGGGTGCACGCTCATATGGCGCCCTATGTCCGCACGCTATGCGACGAAGCCGTAACGACCGGTCTGCCCGCCCAGCGTCCGCTGTTTCTTCACCATCCCGACCAGCGCGAATTGTGGACCGTGCAGGACCAGTTCCTCTACGGTGCCGACCTGCTGGTGGCCCCGGTGATCGAAGAAGGTGCCACGTCGCGCGACGTCGTTCTGCCGGGCTCTTCTTCCTGGCGGTCGGTGTGGAACGGCGAGGATCTTCAACCGGGCCTCCACAGGGTGGACGCGCCGATCGGCCGGCCACCGGTCTTCTATCGGCCCGACAGCGCATTTTCGGGGCTGTTCGCGGCCTTGCCGGGGGTGTTGCAGGGGTGAGTGAACGATCGAACATCAGGGATGTCGCGGCACGTGCAGGGGTGGCGGTGAAGACCGTCAGCCGGGTGCTCAACGACCATCCCTATGTCAGCGCGGAGACCAAGGCGCGCGTCCAACAGGCGATGCGCGAGCTGGACTTCCGGCCGAGCATCGCCGCGCGCATCCTTTCGGGAGCCAAGTCGAACCAGATCGCGCTGATCTACGACAATCACAGCCCCTATTACATGTTCCAGATCCAGAATGGCTGCTGGTCGCGCTGCCAGGCGGACGGCATCCGCCTGCTCGCCCAGCCGGTCGACGTGGCCGCGCCCAATGTCGGCGATCAGGTGCGCGGCCTGGTCACCGAAACCCATGTCGACGGCATCATCCTGTCGTCCCCGGTCACCGACTGCGACGAGGTGCTCCGCGCCCTCGAAGCACTCGACATACCCTTCGTCCGCATCTCGCCGGGCACCAACCATGCGCTGACGAGCTCGGTCTATATGGATGATGCGCAGGCCGCCGACGACATGACCACCCACCTGGTCAACATGGGCCATCGGCGGATAGGCTTCATCAAGGGCCATCCGAACCATATGGCGTCGGACGACCGCCTGTTCGGCTATCGCCGCGCACTCGACCGTGCAGGGATTTCCTATGAGCCGCAGCTGGTCGCGAGCGGCGAGTTCGACTTCGACAGCGGCGTGGCGGCGGGCACCGCCTTTCTCGACATGGCCGAGCCGCCGACCGCGATCTTCGCGTCGAACGACGATATGGCGGCCGGCGTCCTCGCGGTCGCGCACGACCGGGGCCTCGACCTGCCAGGCGATCTGTCGGTGGCCGGCTTCGACGACACCACGCTGGCGCGTACCGTCTGGCCATCGCTCACCACCATCCATCAGCCGATGTTCGACCTGGCGCACACCGCCACGGAGATCCTCATTGCGGGGGGCGACATCGCCCACCGCCGTCTTCCCCACCAACTGATCGAGCGCGGCTCCGTCGCGCCGCCACGCAGGACATGTTCATGAGTCTTCTTTCCCAGCCGCCGGCCACCCGCACTCTGGGCACCAGCGGCATCGAGATATCCTCCATCGCCTGGGGCATGTGGCGCCTCGCCGAAGACGGCCGCACCGTCGCGGAGGCCGCGCGCCTCGTCCATGCCGCGCTCGACGCCGGCATCACTTTCCTCGACACCGCCGACATCTATGGCTTCGACGGCACCCATGGGTTCGGCGATGCCGAGGCGATGCTGGGCGAGGTGCTGGCGGCTGAGCCGGCCCTGCGCGGCCGCATAGTCCTCGCGACCAAGGGCGGCATCCGCCCGCCGCTGCCCTATGACCAAAGCAAGGCCTATCTGGCCGAGGCGATCGACGCCTCGCTGCGCCGCCTGAAGGTCGACAGCGTCGATCTGTGGCAGGTTCACCGGCCCGATATCTTGGCCCATCCGCAGGAAGTCGCCCGCGCACTCGACGATGCCGTCGCTGCCGGCAAGATCCGCACGATCGGCGTGTCCAACTTCACCATCCACCAGACCGCAGCGCTGCAGCAGTTCCTGGACAACAAGCTGGTGACGACCCAGCCCGAAATCAGCCCGTTGCGGATCGCCTGCTTCGAAAATGGCGAACTCGATCAGGCGATGATGCTCGGCCTCGTGCCGATGGCCTGGTCGCCGCTTGGCGGCGGTCGCCTCGCCCACCCGGAAGCACCGCGCGACAAGGCTGTGGCCGAAGCGCTGGGCAAGGTCGCGACCGAGCACGGCGTGTCGCTGACGGTCGCAGCTTATGCCTGGCTGATGGCGCACCCGGCGGGAATCGTCCCGATCATCGGTTCGCAGCAGGCGGAGCGGATCGCCGAGGGCGCGAAGGCCCGCGAGGTCCGCTGGTCGCGCGAAGACTGGTATGCGGTGCTGGTCGCCGCCCGTGGAGAAAGGCTGCCCTGAGCAGCCGGTTGTTCGAGGATAGGCCTGGGAGGCGAATATGACGCAGCAATGCGAAGTGGCGTGGTTCTCCGCGCTGTGTGACGACGATTACGAATTCCTTGGCGTGCCCGACAGCCGGCTGCAGTCGAGCTGGGAGCATTGCCGCAACATCGTGCTGCAGGCGGAGAAGGGCGGGTTCGACAATATTCTCCTGCCGTCGGGCTATCAGCTCGGTCTCGATACCACGGCCTTCGCGGCGGCGGTCGCGACGCAGGTGCGCCGGATCAAGCTGCTCTGGGCGACCCGCATCGGCGAGGACTGGCCGCCGCAGCTCGCGCGCCGCATCGCCACGCTCGACCGCATCCTCGGCCCCAATGCCGCTGGGACCGGCGGTCGCCTGAACGTCAACATCATCTCGTCCGACATGCCGGGCGAGGCACTGCCGGGCAAGGCGCGCTATGCCCGCGCTACCGAGGTGATGAAGATCGTCCGCACGCTGCTTAACGGGCAGTCGCTCGATCATGAGGGCGAGTTCTACAAGCTCAAGCTCGACCCGCCGCGCATCTCGACCCTCTCGGGTACCTGCCCCGCCTTCTATTTCGGCGGCCTGTCCGAGGATGCCCGCGAATGCGCCGCCGAGGGTTGCGACGTCTATCTGATGTGGCCGGACACGATGGACAAGGTCCGCGAGACCATCGCCGACATGAAGACGCGCGCCGCGCGCTTCGGCCGTGAGCTGAAGTTCGGCTACCGCGTCCATGTCGTCGTGCGCGACACCGAGGAAGAGGCCCGCGCCGCCGCCGACCGGCTGCTGTCCAAGCTCGACGATGACATCGGCCGCGCGATCCGCGAGAAGTCGCTCGATGCGAAGAATGTCGGCGTGCAGCGTCAGGCCGAGCTGCGTAGCGCGGCCGGCGGCGACGGCTTCGTCGAGGACAATCTGTGGACCGGCATCGGCCGTGCCCGCTCCGGCTGCGGCGCCGCCATCGTCGGCAATCCGGACCAGGTGCTCGCCAAGCTGCGCGCCTATCAGGCCGAAGGGATCGAGGCCTTCATCCTGTCGGGCTATCCGCATGCGGCCGAGGCCGACCTCTTCTCGCGCCATGTGCTGCCGCATCTGCAGCACGGTCCGCTCGAAGGCTGAACGGAGACGGCATGACGACGTCCCGGACGATCCAGGACCGGCTGTTCGACGTCGCCGTCATCGGCGGCGGCGTCAACGGCTGCGGCATCGCGCGCGATGCGGCAGGGCGCGGGGCTTCGGTCCTGCTGCTCGAACAGGGCGACCTCGCGCAGGGCACGTCGTCCGCCTCGACCAAGCTGATCCATGGCGGGCTGCGCTATCTCGAACATTATGAGTTCGGACTGGTGCGGGAATCGCTTAGCGAGCGCGAACGCCTCTGGGCGATCGCGCCGCACATCATCTGGCCGATGCGCTTCGTTCTGCCGCATGTGAAAGGGCTCCGTCCGCGCTGGCTGCTGCGGCTGGGCCTGTTCCTCTACGACCATATCGGCGGGCGGAAGAAGCTGCCGGCGACACAGTCGATCGACCTGCACGACCACCCGGCCGGCGGGCCGCTCAAGCCGGAGTTCGGCAAGGCGTTCGTCTATTCGGACTGCTGGGTCGACGACGCCCGGCTGGTGGCGCTCAACGCCCGCGACGCCGCCGACCGGGGCGCCGAGGTGCGCACGCGCACCGAAGTGCTAGCGCTCGAGCGGGTCGGCGAGGAATGGGCAATCCGCACCTCGGCCGGCGGCTTCCGGGCGAAGACCGTCGTCAACGCGGCGGGCCCCTCGGTGCTGTCGCTGCTGGGGCGGGCAAAGGTGCAGAGCGATCGGCGGATGCGCCTCGTCCGGGGCTCGCACATCGTCGTGCCCGCGCTGTTCGACCATCCCTACAGCTATTTCTTCCAGCTGCCCGACGGCCGCATCTTCTTCGCCATTCCCTATGAGCAGGACTTCACGCTGATCGGGACGACCGACCGCGACCATGGAGGCAGCCTCGCCGAGGTGCGCGCGAGCGAGGAGGAAATCGCCTATCTATGCGAGGGGGCGAGCCGCTATTTCCGCAAGGAGATCCGGCCAAAGGACGTGGTCTGGACCTATTCGGGCGTCCGCCCGCTGATCGACGACGGCTCGGGCAAGCCCGAGGCGGCGACGCGCGGCTACAGCCTCGAGCTGTCGCCCGAGGCCGAAGGGCCCGCCATGCTCTCGGTCTTCGGCGGCAAGATCACCACCTATCGCCACCTCGCCCGCGAAGCGATCGAAACGCTGGCGGAACGCCTGCCTCAGCTGCGCGAGCCGTTCGAGAGCGACCAGCATGCTCTGCCCGGCGGTGACTTCCCGGTCGAAGGCGTCGAGGCGTTGCGCGTCGAGATCGCCGAGCGTTACCCCTTCCTCGACGCCGGCACCGTCCAGCGGCTGGTCCGCAGCTACGGCCGGCTGACGCTGGAGATCTTCGGCAATGCGCAGTCGCTCGACGCCTGTGGCCGCGACTTCGGCCATGGCCTGACCGAAGCCGAAGTCCGCTATCTGGTCGGGCGCGAATGGGCGCGGACTGCCGACGACGTGCTGTGGCGGCGCGGCAAGCTGGGCCTGCGCCTCGACGCCGTGCAGCGCGCGGCACTGGACGAGTTTCTCGCCGGCATGGCGAAGTAGGACATAGGCCGGCGCGGCCTTCGGGCGCGGCGCCGGCGGGGAGAGCGACGTGCAAACAGCCTATCTGCTGGTTCTCGACGAAGGCACCACTTCCACCCGCGCGATGCTGTTCGCGGTGGACGGGACGGTGGCGGCGATCGAGCAGGCCGAACTCACTCAGCATTATCCCGCCGATGGCCATGTCGAGCATGACGCCGCCGAGATCTGGACCAAGACGCTCGCCTGCGCGCGCCGCGCGGTGGAGAAGGCGGGCGGCGCGGACCGCATCGCCGCGATCGGCATCACCAACCAGCGCGAGACCGTCGTCGCCTGGGACCGGCAGACGGGCAAGCCGATCACTCGCGCGATCGTCTGGCAGGACCGGCGCACCGCCGGCTTCTGCGAACAGCTGCGCGCCGATGGCCATGAACAGATGATCCGCGAGCGCACCGGGCTGGTCGTCGATCCCTATTTCTCCGGCACCAAGATGCGCTGGGTCCTCGACAACGTGCCCGAGGCCGCCGCGCTGGGCGACCGGCTGGCGCTGGGAACGGTCGAAAGCTGGCTGGTCTGGAAGCTGACCGGCGGGCTGCACATCACCGATGCGACCAACGCCAGCCGCACTATGCTGATGCCGCTCGACAAGGCCGCCTGGGACGCGGACCTGCTGTCGCTGCTCGGCGTGCCGGCTTCGGCGCTGCCCGAGATCGTCGATACGGCCGGCCGCTTCGGCACCACCCTGCCCGACCTGCTCGGTGGCCCGATCCCGATCTGCGGCTTGGCGGGCGACCAGCAGGCGGCGACGATCGGGCAGAACTGCCTGACCGCCGGCCAGGTCAAGGCGACGCTCGGCACCGGCGCCTTCGTTCTCGCCAGCACCGGCCATGACCTGCCGCGCTCGAACAACCGGCTGCTCGGCACGGTCCTCGCGCAATGCGACGGCAAGCGCAGCTATGCGCTCGAAGGATCGGTGTTCGTCGCCGGCAGCCTCGTCAAATGGCTGCGCGATCAGCTGGGCTTCGTCGGCACGGCATCCGAGACCGAGGCACTCGCCCGCTCGGTTCCGGACAATGGCGGGGTGTGCATCGTCCCTGCGTTGTCGGGTCTCGGTGCGCCGCATTGGCGGCCCGAGGCGCGCGGACTTATCGGCGGCCTGACACAGGGCGCGACCAGGGCCCATATCGTCCGCGCCGCTCTCGAATCGATGGCACACCAGATGCATGACCTGAAGCAGGCCTATGCCGCCGACGGATCGCCCTGGGCGACGCTCCGGCTCGACGGCGGCATGAGCGCGAACGACTGGGTCGCGCAGGATCTCGCCGACATGCTCGACCTTGAGGTCGAAAGGCCGCACAATGTGGAGACGACGGCGCTCGGAGCGGCGATGCTCGCGGCGGTAGGTTGCGGGCTCCACGCCACGCTGTCGGACGCTGCGGCGATGCGATCGGGGGTGTCGTCTTTCGTACCGCATATGGACGCCGCCACGCGCGAGCGTCGTCTCGATCAATGGCGCGCCTTGCTGGCGCTCGAACTGGGGCAGGCCTGACATGATCCACCGCGACACGCCCGAAAGCACCCCCCGCCTCTCCCGGCGCGCTCTGCTCCGCAGCGCTGCGGCGGGCGCCGGCATGGTCGCCTTTCCCGGCTGGGCGCAGGCGGTCGCGGACCTCGGCCTGCCGGGCAAGCTGCCGACCCGGCCAATGACTACGGCCTTTCCCGGCAAGGGCCCGATGATCTTGCAGCGGGTGCGGCCGCCCTTGCTCGAAACGCCGCTGGAGGTGTTCGACAAGGGCGTCATCACGCCGAACGACCGTTTCTATGTCCGCTGGCACTGGGGCTTTCCGGAAAGCGTGGACGCCGACGCCTTTCGTCTGACCGTTGGCGGGCACGTCGAGCGACCAATCGCCTTCACGCTCGACCAGTTGATCCGCGAGTTCGAGCCGATCGATTATGTCGCGGTCAACCAATGCTCAGGCAATTCGCGAGGCTTGTTCCAGCCCAATGTATCCGGGGCCGAATGGGCGCATGGCGCGATGGGCAATGCGCGCTGGCGCGGCGTGCGCCTGCGCGACCTGCTCGACCGGGCCGGGGTAAAGGTCGGCGCGATCGACGTGCGCTTCGGCGGGCTCGACGAGGCGATGACGCCCGAGGCCCCCAAATTCCTCAAGTCGCTCGCACTCGACCATGCGCGCGATGGCGAGGTGATGGTCGCCTATCAGATGAACGGCGAGCCATTGCCGCTGCTCAACGGCTTCCCGCTGCGGCTGGTCGTGCCGGGCTGGTATTCGACCTACTGGGTCAAGATGCTCAGCCAGATCGAAGTGCTCGACCGCAAGGACGACAATTTCTGGATGGCCAAGGCCTATCGCGTCCCCTCGACGCCCTTCGGTCATATCGCACCGGGCACGAAGGACTATCCGAGCGAGCCGATCAGCCGGATGGTTCCGCGCTCGCTGGTGACCAACCTGCGCGAGGGCCAGCGGGTTAAGCCGGGTATGCTGACGGTCGCGGGCATCGCCATGGGCGGAGATTGCGGCGTCGCCAAGGTCGAGGTATCGACCGACGGCGGCGCCAGCTGGCAAGCGGCGATGCTCGGCAAGGACGAAGGCCCGTATAGCTTCCGCCGCTTCGAGGCCCGCATCACGGCGCCCACCTCGGGTGCCCTCGCCGTCTCCACACGCTGCACCAACACAAAGGGGCTGGCGCAGCCGCTGGAGATGAACTGGAACCCCGGTGGCTATATGCGCGCGGGGGTCGAGACCGTCCACCTGATCGCGGGAGACGCCTGATGTCGAAGATACTGACCCTTTCGGCTGGGATCGCGCTGCTGTCGCTGCTGGGTTCGGGCCTCGCTGACGCGGGTACGCGGCCAAAAACCACCGATCAGCCCCGCCTCACCTCCACCAGCGTGACCCTGCCGACCGACTATGAGGTCGAATATCCGGCGGGGCCGGAGGTGCAGGCGATGAACGACAATTGCCGCGCCTGCCATTCGCCCTCGATGGTGCTGGTCCAGCCGCCGCTGTCGCAGGCCGACTGGGGCAAGATCGTCCATAAGATGATCGACGTCTACAAGGCGCCGATCGATCCCGCCGACCTGCCGAAGATCATGACCTACCTGGGGGCATTGCCGCCGACCGCCCCCGCTCCGACGCGTTAAGGCGAGCGGCTGGCGTCGGCGATCAGGCGCGAAGGACCGGTGGCGGGCCTTCGCAGCCCGACAGATAATGGTCGACCCATTTGTGGAAGAACTGGTTGCCCGGCTCGTTGCGGCCGAAGGTGAGACGATCGGTCGCGCCTGATTCCAGCCCGTTCTGTACCTTCAGGCCGAGCGCATAATCTTCGTCGAGCACGACCTGGAAGAAGAAGTCGCTCATCTCGTCGAGCTTGCGCGACTCCTCCTCGTCCTTCGGCGCGGTCGGGTAGATATAGTTCATCACCGTCAGATTGCGGTCGGGCGTCGGCCCCGGAAACAGCTGCGCGTACTGGCACATCTCGGGTGCCAGGAAGAAGCTGAAGTTAGGAAACAGGATGCGGATGAAGTCATAACCGTCATTCTCCTGCTTGCCCCACTCCTCGCGCGGCAAATCCTTCAGCCGGCCGATCCCGTTCTGCGGGAAGCCGAGCCGGATATGCGGTCCGAACGCTTCGTAGCTGGCGCGGTTCGACGGCGAGCGGGTCGCGACGGTCTGTGTATGCGCCGCCTGAAAATGATAGCCTTCGAGATAGCCGTCGAAGGCGACCTTCCAGTTGGCGCCCTCCATCGTCCGCGCCTTGTGATAATACCAGGTCTCGAGCTTGAGCGCGGCAAGATCGTCGAGCATGCCGCCCAGAAAGCTGCGCACGTCGATCGGCAGGCCCGGCGTCAGGATCACGAAGATCATGCCCGCAATCTCTTCGGCCGGCAGCTCGGTCATCGCCAGGGTGCGGCGATCGACATCGCCGAAGGTGCTCGCCTCGGCAATGCCGACCAGTTGGCCGTCATTGGCGTAGGTCCAGCCATGATATTGGCAGGCGAAGCGCGAGCAATTGCCCTTGCCCTCCTTCGCCAGATGCATCGCGCGATGCTTGCAGACGTTGAGGAAGGCGCGCGCCTTGCCGTCCTTGCCGCGCGTGATGAGCACCGGCTGCCCCATCACGTCCATCGCCTTATAGTCGTTCACCCTGGGCAGCTCGATCGTGAGCGCGAGCATCAGCGGCAGGCGGCGGAAGATCAGGTCCATCTCCTTCTGCCAGCGCGCCTCGTCGAGATAATGGGCGACGGGTACCTCGAACACGCCGCTCGCCTGATCGGTGCTGCGGGTTTCCACGAAGTGAAGCATCCGCTCGGCCGCGTCGCCATAAGCCTTGTACAGATCGGTCATCGCAGGGCTCCCGCTCAGCGTTCGAGATAGGTGTCGAGCGTCTGGTGGAAGTGGCGGATGCGCACCTCCTGATAGTCGCCCAGCTCGACGAGGCCGTTGGCTGAACATTTCAGCCCCTGATGAGTCAGCTCCATATTCTCCATGTCCTGGTCGACGACCGCGCCGAGCGCGCCGAGCTCGGGCGCATCGGCCCATTTCTGGCCGTCTTCGAGCAGATGCATCGTCATAGGCGGCCGCGGTTCGGCGCCGTCCTGCCGGCGTGCGAGGACGCGCACCTCCATCAGGCAGCGATCCTGATCGGGCCAGGGCCGCCAGCGATAGACGATGTTCGGCATGAACCCGCCCCAGGGCGCGAAATTGGGGAAGACGTTGAACACCAGCGCATCAAGCAGCTCGGACTCCGACACTGCCGAATAATCGCCGCCGAAGGCCCGCTGCGAACTCTCGCGCATCGCTGCGCCCAGCGCGTGGCGGGCGCTTTCGCCCTCGGGCACGGTGATGTTGAACTGGTCCTTCTCGGGATCATAATTGTCCGAGGAACGACCGTTATATTTGACGAATTCCTCGACGATCCACTGCTCGGGGCGCTCCGTTCCACCGACGTGCGGTGAGATGGTGCCGAAGGGCGTGTAGTTCACATTCACGTGCTTGCCGAGAACATGATAGGCGGCATTGGCATCGCCCGTGAACGGCAGCAGCTGCGGATGCGTCATATAGGCGTGGTAGCTCTCCATGAAGGCTTCCATGGTGATCTTCCAGTTGGCGTCGACGACCTTGCCGACCCAGGCGATCGTCTCGCAATCCTCATGCCGCCAGCGCGTGAAAAACTCCGGTAGCGGCGCAAGAAACTCCTCGATCGTCGGCCCCTCGTCCTTGTCGCGGACGAAGATATAGCCACCCCAGCGCGCGACGCTCGCCTGCGGCAATTTCATCTGATCGTCGCTCAAATGGCCGAAATCCCAACGGCACGGAATGTCGCGCAGGCTGCCGTCGGTGTTCCAGGCGAAACCGTGGAAAGGACAGACGAATTTCTCGGCCATGCCCGAGTCCGTCGCCAGCTTGCGGCCCCGATGAAGACAGACATTGTGGAAGGCGCGGACCTCGCCATCCGACTGGCGAACGATGAGGTAGGACCGCCCGGCATTGTCATAGGTCACATAGTCGCCAGGCTCGGGCATGTCCTCCTCCCGCGCGGCGAACTGCCAGACGAAGGGCCACATCTTCTCGATCTCGGCGCGGAAGAATGCCGGATCATGATAGCGCTTCGCCTCGATCGGTTCGGAACCGAGATAGCGATAGCGGTCCTCCGCCATGAAGGCGGGCGGCGCGATCAGGTCTTCGCGCAATATGTCTTCCCAGCCGGGGCCGGGGCAGCGGGCGGTCGCGCTGCGAATGGCGGGGTCACGATCAGCCATGGCGAAATCCTCTCCTGTGCGTGGAGAAGAGAAACCATGAGCCGGCGCGGCGGCACTTGATCGAGGTCAACGGGGCGCGATGGCGGGGGCTCTCCATTATGCTAGGCGGCAGCGGCAGAAAATATCGCGGACTAATTTAGTCCATGATATTTATGTTGACGACTCAACGCGGACTATTTAAGTCCGCGTTTATGGCACACCTCACCTCCAGTGTAGAATATGGGCTCCACTGCCTGCTGTGGCTCGTCGGCAAGGAAGACCAGCCGCTCAGCAGCCGCGACCTGGCGGAGTTGCAGGGCGTGTCCCCGAGCTTCCTCGCCAAGATATTTCCCAAACTCGAAAAGGCCGGAATCGTACTCTCCACCGGCGGAGTCCGCGGTGGCTATGTCCTCGCGCGGCCAGCCGACCAGATCAGCTTTCTCGACGTCGTCGATGCGATCGAAGGCGACAAGCCGTTGTTCGAGTGTCAGGAGGTCCGAGGCCGTTGCGCGTTGTTCGGCGGCGACGCCCCCGGATGGGCGACTGCCGGCACCTGCGCGATCCATGCGGTGATGCTGCAGGCCGAGAAGGCCATGCGGGAGGCTCTTGCCGCCCAGACCCTCGCCAGCGTCGGCGCCCGCTTCGGCAGCAAGGCGCCTGCCGACTTCTTTTCCAGCTTCGACAGCTGGGCGCAGGGCCGTGCGCGCGACCGCACTGCGCGCAGCGGCCGATCGGCCAAGACGACACCTCCCTGAGCCGCGCGCCTGACGGGCGCCCTCCTCTCCATCTTCCGACATCTTTCTCGGGCCTCTCGCCGGGCCGCTCCGGGAAAGCCGTCGCGCGGCCGACCGGAATCGGCTTCGCGAAACGACCACCCGTGCCCGGCGCACATCGCAGGAGACACACCATGAACCAGAAGATCGTCATCGCGGGCACCGGCTTCGCCGGGGTCTGGGCCGCCCTCGCTGCGCGCCGCGCCATCACATTGGCCGGCAAGGCAGACGAGATCGACGTCCTCGTCGTCTCGCCCGCTCCCTGCCTCGTCATCCGCCCGCGCCTCTACGAAGCCGCGCTGGAGAATATGGATCCCGATGTCGGCACGCTGCTCGCCGCGGTCGGCGCCGAACATCTTGCCGGATGGATCGAGACGATCGACTGGGCCGCCCGGAGCCTGACGGTATCGTTGCCCGGGAGCGGGACGCAGAACATCGTCTATGACCGCTTCGTCCTGGCGACCGGCAGCCAGCTCTATCGGCCCGACATCCCCGGCATCGATCTGGTGCATGACACCGACCAGTTCGACACGGCGATCCGGCTCGACCGGCATATTGCCGCACTGAAGGACCAGCCCGCCAGCCCCGCGCGCGATACGATCGTGGTCGCAGGTGGCGGCCTGACCGGTTTCGAAGCCGCGACCGAAATGCCGATCCGGCTGCGCGCTGCCTGGGGGGAGGATGCCGCGTTCCGCGTGATCTTGGTCGACACGGCCGACAAGCCGGGCGCTTCGATGGGCGACGAAGCCCAGCCCTATCTCGCCGAAGCGCTCCAATTTGGCGGCATCGAAACGCGCACCGGCGTCCGTGTCACGTCGATCGATCAGGATGGGGTCACCCTGTCGTCGGGCGAGCGTATCGAGACCCATACGGTCGTGTGGACTGCCGGGATGCGCGCCAATCCGCTGGGGGCGCAACTGCCGGGTGAGCATGACCCTCTGGGGCGGATCGTGGGCGATCCCCATCTGCGCGCGCCACAAGCCCCCGGTGTGTTCGTCACGGGCGACGCGGTACGGGCGGCGACCGATGACATCGGCAATGTCGCCGCCATGTCCTGCCAGCATGCGCTGAGCCTCGGCCGGGTCGCCGGGCACAATGCCGCGGCGGACCTGCTCGGCCAGGAGCTCCATCCCTACAGCCAGCCCAAATATGTGACCTGCATCGACCTCGGCAAATGGGGTGCTCTCTATACCGAGGGCTGGGATCGCCAAGTGCGGCTGACCCGCGACGAGGCAAAGGCCGTGAAGCAGGAGATCAACCGGATCTGGATCTATCCGCCCGCTGCCGACCGCGACGCGGTCTTCGCCGTCGCCAATCCCGATTACGTCATTGTTCCCTGAGCACCACGCGTCCGGTCGTCACATGACGGCCGGACGCACCCTCTCAGGCCTTGAGCCAGAGCCGGATCAGCATCGACACGGCGCCGAGCGCGATAACGCTCCCCGCCCAGATGCCGACGAACCAGCCCAGTCTTTTCCAACGCCCGGCCATGTCAACGCGCGCGATCAATGATAGCCGTCATGGCCGACCTTGCCGCGGAACACCCAATAGGCCCAGGCGGTGTAGGCGAGGATCACCGGCACAAGCAGCCCGGCGCCTACGAGCATGAACAGCTGGCTGCGATAGGGCGCCGCCGCCTCCCAGATCGTCACGCGCGCGGGGATGACATAGGGCCAGATCGAGATGCCGAGCCCGAGCAGGCATAGCATGAACAATGCCAGCGCCCAGAAGAAGGGCTGCGCATCCCTGCGTGCCGACAGACTGCGATAGAAGAGCGCCGTAGCGATCACCGTCGCGAGCGGCACCGGCGCCGTCGCGAGTACGCCCGGCCAGGCGAGCCAGCGGCGCTGATATTCGGCCTCGAGCGTCAAGGTGGCGAGGCTGACCGCGCCGATCACCAGCAGCAGCAGGATGCCGAGCCGCCCTGCATAGGTCACCGCCTGCCGCTGAAGCCCCTCGTCGGTTTTCCAGTTGAGCCAGCAGGCACCGAGCAGGGCATAGCCGACGAGCAGGCCCGCCCCGGTCAGCAGCGAGAAGGGCGACAACCAGTCCCACCATCCGCCCGCATAAGCGCGGCCATCGATATTGATGCCCTGGAGCAGCGCACCGAGGGTGATACCCTGCGCAAACGTCGCCACCGTAGATCCTACGAAGAAGGCCCGATCCCACAACACTCGATGCGCCGGGTCACGCCAGCGGAACTCGAACGCGACCCCGCGCAGCACGAGGCCGAGCAGCATTGCGATCAGCGGCGCATAAAGCGCAGGCAGGATGATCGCATAGGCCAGCGGAAAAGCGGCAAGCAGCCCTCCGCCGCCCAGCACCAGCCAGGTCTCGTTGCCGTCCCAGACGGGCGCGATGCTGTTCATCGCACGATCTCGATCCTTGCCCACCGCGAACAGCGGGAAAAGGATGCCGATGCCCAGGTCGAAGCCGTCCATGATCACATAGGCGACGATGGCGAAGCCGATGATGGCGGCCCAGATGACGGTCAGGTCGATCATGCTTCACCTCCCTGGACGGCGGCTGCGGGGGTGATGCCCGCGCTGCGGATAGGCCCGTTTGCGGGTCCGCTTTCATGCGCCTCGGGTGGCTTCCCGGCGAGCCTGAGCAGATACCAGATGCCCGCGCCGAAAACTGTGAAATAGACGACCACGAAGGCCAGCAGCGATGCGCCGACCGCCGGCGCGTCGAGCGGCGAGGCACTCTGCGCCGTACGGAGCAGGCCATAGACGGTGAAGGGCTGCCGGCCGACCTCGGTCACGATCCAGCCCGCAAGCACCGCGACGAAACCCGCCGGCCCCATGAGGAGCGCAGCCCGGTGCAGCCCGCGCCACTCGTAAAGGCGGCCGCGCAGCCGTGCGAGCAAGCTCCACATGCCCAGAGCCAACATGGCGAAGCCAAGTCCGACCATGATGCGGAAGGCCCAGAAGACGATGCCGACCGGCGGCTGATCCGTCCCGGGCACGGTATCGAGCCCTTTCAACGGTGCATTCGGATCATGCTTGAGAATCAGCGAGGACGCCTTGGGGATAGAGATCGCATAGTCGACCCGCCGCTCCTTGCTGTCGGGAATGCCGAACAGGATCAGCGGCGCGCCGTCGGGGTGGCTCTGATAATGGCCCTCCATCGCCATCACCTTCGCCGGCTGATGCTCGAGCGTGTTCAGGCCGTGCATGTCGCCCGCGAAGATCTGGATCGGCGCGACGATCGCCGCCATCCACATCGCCATCGAGAACATCGTGCGGGCACCGGGATTGGTGCGGTCGCGCAGCAGGTGCCAGGCCCCTACCCCGCCGACCGCGAAGGCCGTGGTCAGATAGGCGGCAAGGACGGTGTGGACGAGGCGATAGGGAAAGCTGGGGTTGAAGATGATCGCCATCCAGCTCGGCCCCGGCAGGAACTGACCGTTGGCGCCGATCTCATAGCCGACGGGAGTCTGCATCCAGCTGTTGACCGACAGTATCCAGAAAGCGGAAATGAAAGTGCCGATCGCAACCGCGCAGGTCGCGACGAAATGCAGCTTGCGGCCGACCTTGTTGATCCCGAACAGCATAACACCCAGAAAGCCTGCCTCGAGGAAGAAGGCGGTGAGCACTTCATAGGCCATGAGGGGCCCGATCACCGGCCCGGCCTTGTCCGAGAAGACCGACCAGTTGGTGCCGAACTGATAGGACATGACGATGCCCGACACTACGCCCATCGCGAACACCACCGCGAAGATCTTCAGCCAGTAGCGGTAGAGATTGGCATAGACGCCCTTGTCCGTCTTCAGCCACAGCCCTTCGAGCACCATCAGATAGCTGGCCAGCCCAATGGTGAAGGCCGGGAACAGGAAGTGGAAGCTCACCGTAAAGGCGAACTGCACGCGGGCGAGAATCAGCGCATCGGCCGTGTCGAACATCACGAGTTCCTCTCAGCGATCTCGTAGCAGTTAGTGGGGGTCGGCGGGATTGGGCATAGTGTCCAGCGCGGGAAAGGCCGTACCGATGCCCTTCCAGATCATGTACAGCGCGACGACGAAGATCAGCAGCGCGAACAAAGTGGTCAGCCGACCCGTCTTGCCACCGAGCTTTTCCGCCAGCCTTATTCCACCGATGCTGCCGAGAGCGCCGCCGAGCACGAAAATGAGCGCGAGCGGCCAGTCGACGAACCCCGAAAAGGCATAGTTGGCGGCGGTCGTGAGGCCGAAGGCGGTAACCGCTACCAGTGAGGTTCCGACCGCCATCAGCATGGGCATGCCGGTCGATGCGACGAGACCCGGCACGATCAGAAAGCCGCCGCCGATGCCGAAGAAGCCCGAGAAGACACCGGAACCGAGGCCGAAGGCGAGGACCTTGGGCGCCTTCTGCCGATTGCACTCGGCCCCTGGATTGCCGGGATCCCCGCGCCCGCGCAGCATAAGTACGCCGACAACGAGCATCAGCAGCGCGAACAGCAGCAGCAGCTTCGGTCCGTCGACCATCTTGCCGAAGGTCGACCCCGCCAGCGCCCCGAGGATGCCGGCCGCCGCATACATGCCCCCGCAGCGCCATTTAACATGATGCGCCTTGGCGTGTCCGGCGAGCCCGGCGGCGGCGTTGGCTGCAACCGCCAGCGCGCTGGTGCCGATTGCGACGTGCGGGTTAGGCACGCCGACCAGATAGACCATCAGCGGCACGGCGAGGATCGACCCGCCCCCGCCGACCAGTCCCAACACGAAGCCCACCAGCCCGCCGGACAGACCACCCACCAGATATTGCACGGTCGTCATCATTGCGGCGCTCCAGCGGCGAGCGGCTGCGGCTTTACCATCCACTCGCGCCCCTTGAGCATGCCATGCCAGTAAACCGGCGGCAGGATCGTGTCCTTGAGCAGCCAGGACAGGCGCGATGGCCGCGTTCCGTCGATCAGCCAGTTGGGGAAGCTGGGCAACAGCCTGCCGCCATAGCCGAACTCGGCAAGCACGATCTTGCCGGCTTCGACCGTCAGCGGGCAACTGCCGTAGCCGTCATAGCCGGCCACCGGTGGCCGGCCGTCGAGCGCCGCCAGCGCGTTGACCGCGACCACGGGAGCCTGCTTGCGTGCAGCGGCGGCGGTCTTGGCGTTCGACGCGGAGCAGGCATCGCCCAGCGCGAAGATGTCGGGATAGCGTGCATGGCGCAGGGTCAGCTCGTCCACCTCGACGAAGCCCGATGCCGCAGCGAGCGGACTGGACCGGATGAAAGCGGGGGCGACCTGCGGCGGCACGACATGGATCATGTCGAACCGCTCTTCGACGCGGCGCACGCCTTCTCCATCGCTCTGCTCGAAGATTGCGGTCCGCGCCGGACCGTCGACCGCGACGAGCCTCGACCCGAAGTTCAGGTGGATGCCATAGCGTTCGACATAGTCCATCAGCGCGGGGACATAGGCGGGAACCCCGAACAGCACTGCTCCTGCGGTGTGGAACTGCACGTCGGTGTCGGCGAGCACACCCGCCTTCTCCCACCGATGGCAGGACAGGTACATCGCCTTCTGCGGTGCGCCGGCGCATTTGATCGGCATGACGGGCTGCGTGAACAACGCACGGCCGCCGCGGAAATCCTTGGCGAGCCGGTTGGTATAGGGTGCCAGATCGAACCGGTAATTGGATGTGACGCCATTATCGCCGAGGGTTTGCTCCAGTCCCTCGATCGCCGACCAGTCGAGCGTGACGCCGGGGCAGACGATCAGAACCTGGTAGGACAACGAGCGTCCATCGGCGAGCAGCAAACGCTTCTCGTCCGGCAGGAATTGGTCCGCCGCCGCCCGGATCCATCGAGCATCGCGCGGGATCAGGCTTGCCTCGTCCCGACGGGTGAAGCCGCTGTCGAAGACGCCCGCGCCGACCATCGTCCAGCCGGGCTGATAATAATGCACGTCGCTGGGTTCGACGATCGCAACGCTGACGTCGCGGCGCCGACGCAGGATGCTTGCGGCCGTGGCGATGCCCGCGCTGCCGCCGCCGACGATGACGATGTCGTAGTTTTCGGCAGGACCAAGGCGCTGGGCCATCTTGTCCAGCGCCTCGGCCCGCGCACCCGAACGGCAATAAGCGAGCACCGGAGCCGGCAGGCTATCGAGCGCTGTGCGCATCGCCGCTGCGTCTGCATCGGTCATCGCGCCGGGGATGGCCGGCACATGCGCGAAGGCGAGGCCGGCGCTCTCTGCGGCGGCCTGGACCATGGCGGCCGTGGGCTGATCGTCGGCTTCGCCATCCGGGCGGTTGCAGATGACCGACCGGAAGCCTGCCGCGGCGACGGCGGCCATGTCATCGGGGCGGAGCTGGGCCGCGACGGACAGGCCGGGCCGGATGAATTTGATGTCCATGAGCAATCCTCCTCCACCGGCTCGCAGCCGGACGGTCAGCGTATCGTGAAGCGATGCAGGGCGAAGCCGGCGCCCATCGCCAGCAGAAAGGGAGCGACGGAGAGCGGGTAGAGCACCAGACTGGCGATCGCAGGGCCCGGGCACAGCCCGCCCAAGCCCCATCCAGCACCGAATAATATTGCACCGATCGCCAGCCGGCCATCGAGCGTCCGCGTTTCCGGCAGGACAAAGGCTTCATCGGCCAGCGGTCGGTCCATGCGCGGCCGAATACGCCAGGCCAAGGCCATCGGCAGGATCGCGCCGCCCATGACGAAGGCGAGGGTCGGATCCCATGCTCCGAACAGATCGAGGAAGGCGCGGACGCGTGCGGGATCGGCCATGCCGGACAGCGCAAGGCCCGCGCCGAACAGCGCTCCGGCTGCCAGAGCGATGAGCGCGCGCATCAGATCAGCCCCCCTGCACGCAGACCGGCAATGGTGGCGAAGCCGCTCCCCATGAACAGCGCGGTCGCCACCAGCGACCGGCGCGACAGGCGCGACAGGCCACAGACGCCGTGGCCGCTGGTGCAGCCCGAACCCAGGCGCGTGCCGTATCCTACCAGCAGGCCCGCAATGACGATGACGGGGAGCGACGGAAACTGCGCAGCGACGCCACCCTGGACAAATGCGACCAGTAGCGCGCCGAGCGGCAGCCCGGCGATGAAGGCCAGCGCCACCAATCTGGGCGGACCACCATCCGACAGACCGATCGCCCGGGCAGCGAGTCCGCTGACACCGGCGATGCGACCAAGGCCCAGCAGCATGATCGCAGCGGCCAGCCCGATCATCAGGCCGCCCGCAAAGCCGGCCAGAGGCTGCGCCTCGGGGAACAGGGAGCCTATCACAGCTGATTCACCGGAATCTTGAGATAGACCACGCCGTTGTCCTCGGCCGGCGGCAGATGCCCGGCCCGCATATTCACCTGGACCGACGGAAGGATCAGGCGCGGCACGGCGAGCGTCTGGTCGCGCGCCTCCCGCATCGCCACAAACTCGTCCTCGGTCACCCCGTCATGGGCGTGGACATTGGCGCGGCGCTGCTCGGCGACCGTAGTCTCCCAGACATAATGGTCGCGACCCTCCGGCAGATAATCGTGACACAGGAACAGCCGCGTCTCCGGCGGCAGTTCGAGAATCCGGCGCAGCGACCGAAACAGCGTCCGCGCGTCGCCGCCCGGAAAATCGGCCCGCGCCGTGCCATAGTCCGGCATGAACATCGTATCGCCGACGAACACCGCGTCGCCGATCACATAGGCGACGCAGGCCGGCGTATGCCCCGGAACATGGAGCACGGTGACCGACAGCGTTCCGATCGAGAAGCTGTCTCCGTCAGCCCAGAGCTGATCGAAATCCGACCCGTCTCGCGCAAAGTCCGGACCGGCATTGAAGAGGATACCGAAGGTCTTCTGGACCTCGCAGATATGCGCGCCGATCGCGATGCGACCGCCGAGCACCTTCTGCAGAAAGGGCGCAGCAGAGAGGTGGTCGGCATGGGCGTGGGTTTCCAGATGCCAGTCAACGGCCAGGCCCTGCTCACGAACATAGGCCAGCACCGGCGCGGCAGCGTCGGTCGACGTCCGCCCGGATGCAGGGTCATAGGTCAGCACGCTGTCGATCACCGCCGCGCGCCGGGTCTCCGGATCATGGACCACATAGGTCACCGTGAAGGTCGGCGCATCGAAGAAGGCCTTGATCGCGGGCACGCCTTTCCGGGCTGCTACGATCTGGGCGGAAGCCTTGGCAAGGGCTGCGTCGGACATGGCGACTCTCCACATATTCACATTTACATAAATCGTGTATTCCTATATTCCGAAATCGTCAAGGGCTTGCACATCGACACGCCCGATCGCAGGTACGACGCCATGGAAAGCCACGTGAACAACCAGTCCCCCCCGAGAATCGGCGAACCGGCCCCCGACTTCGTCGCGCGATCGACTAAGGGACAGTTTCAGCTGTCGGCGCTGCGCGGCCGATGGACGATCTTCTTTTCGCATCCGGCCGACTTCACGCCGGTTTGCAGCACCGAATTCGTGGCGCTCGCTCGCCGGCGGGAAGCGTTCGCGGCGCTTGACTGTCAGCTGGTGGGCCTGTCGGTGGACAGCCTCTATGCGCACATCGCCTGGGCCCGGGCGCTGGAGAACCTGTTCGGCGTGACGATCGATTTCCCGGTGATCGAGGACCCGACGATGGCGATCGGTCGCGCCTATGGCATGATCGGCGCGGACGCGACCGACAGCATGGCGATGCGGACGACCTTCTTCATCGACCCCGCCGGGATCATCCGGGCAACCACCTGCTATCCGCACAATGTCGGCCGTTCCGCCGATGAAATGCTGCGTCTGTTACGCGCGCTTCAGCGCGTCGACGGATCCGACCGCCTGGTGCCCGAGGGGTGGGAGCCGGGACGCCCCGTCCTGCTCCCTCCCGATGATCGGCCGGGCGATGCCGCCGACTGGTTCTGCCGGTTCGAGGACGACGAATGACCGCGCTGCACGAGGATCGCGACGCAGCAGCGGCGGCGGCCGAGAAGATCCGGGTCTTCGCCCAGCCGCAGCGCCTGATGATCCTGTCCTGCCTGCTGCGCGGCGAACGCAATGTGGGCGAGATCGCGGAGGCTACCGGCATCGGCCAGCCCGCGCTCAGCCAGCAATTGGGCGAACTGCGTCGCGCCGAACTGGTCGAGACGCGCAAGGAGGCAAAACAGGTCTGGTATCGCCTGGCGAACGAGTCGGTCGCACTGTGCGTTCGCAATATCGAAGCGATGTTCGCCGGTGTCGGGATGGTGGAGATCCCTGCTCTCTCGCCGCCCGTCGGCCCTGCCACGATCGGGATCGATCAACATCCAAAGGGCGTCGCAGCCTTCGCCCGCATCCTGCCGCGCTGAGTCTTTCCGGTCAGGACCCGACGGTCGGCGCGGCGAGGCGCCCGGCCTCGCGCGCCTGCTCGATCGCCCGCTCGATCCCGAGGATGATGTTCTCGATCGTGAACTCGGCCAGCCGGCGCCGGGCATCTGGGGTCGCCAGCACATTGACGTCCTCGAAGAGAATCCGGTCGCCCGGATCGAGACTGTCGACACCCAGTTCATCCAGCAGTTCGGACGACGAGCGCAGCTTGTAAAGACCCGCAATCATCTGCAGGACGACCAGGCCCAGCCAGGTCGAGGCCATGCCGAGATCGGCGCCGCGCAGGCCCTGACGCCACAGCACCCGCATCATCGGCAGCCACAGCCTCAGCCAGGCGCGCGGCACATGATCGTCGCGGTACATCAGTTCGATCGCCTCGGGCCGGCGGATGAACTCGTCGTAGAGCGTCCGCATCCAGGCGGTCAGAAAGGCTTTCCAGTCGCCCTCTTCCGACGGGATCGGCAAGGCCGCGAAGACGTCTGCCGCGACCGCCTCGATCAGCGCGTCGCGGCTGGGAAAATAGGTGTAGAGCGCCATGACCGAGACGCCGAGCCGGCGGGCGATCTGCGTCATGTTGCAGCCGTCGAGCCCGCCCTCGCGGATGAGCGACACCGCAGCCTCAAGGATCTGCTCCTGGGAGATGCGGCTGGGTCTTCCAGGCGACCGTCCTGCGCGACTTGCCATACGACGTCCTTAGGGGCCCGGCTGCCCGCAGGGAAGCGCTCTGCCCCGAGGAAAAGAAAAGGGCGGCGAAGCGCGCTGGCCCCGCCGCCCCTTTGACACTCGGGCCGATTTACTCGGCAGCCTGCGCCAATTGCTGCTCGCCCGCAGGGACGAGGTAGCGGCCGGGCATCGAGCCGGTGAAATGGCCGTTCATGAAGGTCGGCATGCCATTGACCATGGTCAGGCGCATTGGTGCCGCGTCGCGGGTGTAACGCCAGGTCATGTCATAACCGCCGGTCGGCACATCGAAGCGCTTATATTCCTCGCGATGCTCGATCTCGTCGAGGTCGAACACGGTGATGTCGGCGCGCATGCCCGGCGCGATCCGGCCGCGATCAGTGAAGCCGAAATGCTCGGCGATCCGCCCGGTGATCGACAGCACCGCTTCCTCGATCGAAAGCTCTCCCTTCCGGACATAATCGGTCAACATCAGGATGTTCTCGCCGCCGCCGCAGAACATCTGCCCATGGGCCGGCGCATCGTTGAGATTGCCGAGCGCCTTCGGGTCGCGGATCAGCCGGATGATCTCGTCCCGGTTCATGTCGAACGGCGCCATGTGCACGGTCGAGCGTATGCCGTTGGCGAGGATCCATTCGGCCATCGCATCGGACGGATGCAAGCCCCGGCTGTCGGCATAGGCCTTGAGTGTCGTGTTGACCGGGCCGAAGCCATTGTCCGAGTTGCGCAGCAGCAGCCGGTCGGGATTGGCCATCGGCGCGTGCGGCCACACCTTGGTGTCCCAGCTTTCGCGAGCGCGGGCTCGCCAGTCGGGATCCTGGAGCAGCTTGACCTTCTCGTCGAGGTCTTCGAGCAACACCACTTCGTGCCACACATAGTCGTTCGACTGGGCGAAGATCAGCGAGCGGATCAGCGACAGCGTATTGGTCGGCGAGGTGTGGGTGAAGGCCGGCCAGACGTCCTGACCGTCGGCATGCGCCTTCTCGATGATCGCGCGCATCTGCTCGAGGATCGGACGCTGGAACTCCAGCGTCGGAATGCCGCCGGCCAGCTGGATGCGGACGTTGAGATCGGCATTCAGACGGGTCAGCCGCTCCATGCTGGCAGGCGCCGTCATCCGCATGAAGGTGTCGATGACGACCTGCAGCGAGCGGCCGGGATAGCGCGCGAGCACTTCGAGGATCGCGCGATATTCGTCGTCGCAGGCGATCTGCGTCGGCACCGGGCGATCCGAGCCGTCGTGGTCGAGCAGGTTGCTCGACACGCCGCAGGCGCCGGCCGCGAGCGCGTCGTCGACATGCGCCGCGATCTGCCGGATCTCCTCCGGGGTCGCCTTACGCTCCCAGGCGTCCATGCCCATCACCGCCAGACGGATCGCGATATGGCCAACGAAGGCGGTGTAATTGGCGGGCACGCGCAGCTTGTCGGTCATCGAGCGCTGATATTCGGACCATTTCCGCCAGTCCCAGGGCAGCTTGGTCTGGAAGGGCTCTTCGGGGATATCTTCGAAGAAGGAGAAGATTTTGATCATCTCCAGTCGGGCTTCGGCGTCCGTCTCATGAACGGGTGCGGCCGAGAAGCCGCAATTGCCCATGACGATGGTGGTGACGCCGTAGCCGGTCAGCGGATCGAGATCGGGCTGCCACCACATGGTCGCATCGAAATGGGTGTGCGGCTCGATGAAGCCCGGCGTGACGAAGCAGCCGGTGCAGTCGATCACGCGATCGTCGCCGGGGGTCAGATCGGGTCCGACATCGACGATCGTGTCGCCCTTCACGCGCACGTCGGCCTTGATCGCGGGCTTGCCGGTCCCGTCGACGACGGTGCCGCCCTTCAGAAGAATGGTCTGCATCTCTCACCTCTCCTCAGCCGACTCGATCGGTCGGTCATGACAATTACCGTAGATGCTACGGAAATAGCGTCGGGCTGCAAGCCCTTCCCGCAGCGCATCCCCCAACGCGATCAGCCAGGCGCATTCTCGCGCAGCTGACGCACAAAGCCGTGCACTTCCTTCACAAACAGCTCGGGCTGCTCCATCGCAGCGAAGTGGCCTCCGCGCGGCGGCTCGCTCCAGCGGACGATGTTATAGCTCTTCTCCAACGTGCTGCGCGGAAAGCGCGCCAGTTCGCCGGGGAAGTCCGACATCGCCACCGGCTTGATGACCCGCGCTCCGGCAGGGACGGGTTCGCTCATCACGCCCCGATAGAGCCAGGACGCCGTGCCGAAGCTGTTATTGGCGAGATAGACCATGATGTTGTCGAGGATCTGGTCGCGCGTATAGACCGACCAGAGATTGCCCCCGTCGAGTTGCGACCAGCGCTGGAACTTCTCGACGAGCCAGGCGGCGACACCCAGCGGACTGTCCGCCATCGCATGGTCGAGCGAGACCGGTTTGGTCGACTGGACGACCATATAACCACTCTCGGTCTGCCAGACCTTGCCGAGCGTCTGCGCGGCCGCAATCTCCTCCGGCGTCTCGGGATGCGCGTCGGGATTTGTCCAGCCGAAAGCGAAGTTGAGGTGAACCGCAGCGCAACCCTCGCCTTCATAACCGAGCCAGCCCGACACCGATGAGCCCCAGTCGCCGCCCTGGGCGATATAGTCGGAATAGCCGAGCCCTTCGCGCATCAGCCGATCGAAGGCGCGCGCGATGGTTCGCGGGCCGATCGGGCGGGAGGGCTTCGACGAGAAGCCATAGCCGATCAGCGACGGAACGACGACGCTCACCGCATCGGCCGGGTCGCCACCGAACTTCGCCGGATCGGTCAACCGCTCGATCGAGCCGAGAAATTCGACGAAGGAGCCGGGCCAGCCATGGATGATCATCACGGGGCGGGGATTGTCGCCCTTGCCCTTCACATGAATGAAGTGGACGTCATAGGACGCGCCATCGACCTCCACCGCGTAGAGGAAATGCGGCAGCCGGTTCATCTCGGCTTCCCGCGCGCGCCAGTCATAGCCATCGAGCCAATAGGCGACGAGACTGCGCATCTCGGGCACGCTCGCACCATAGGCCCAGGGGTCGTCGACCATCGGCTCGTTAGGCCATTGCGCCTCGCGCAGCCGCCGCTCGATCCAGTCGAGCTTTTCCTGCGGGACCGCGATCTGGAACGGGCGCACGCTCACGCCGGCACCTTCGCAAAGGCGCGCCGCAGTTCGCCGGCCGCATCCTCGATCGCCTCGTCCGCGTCCGGCAGGACGCCGAACATGCTGACGAAGCCGTGAAACACGCCCGGAAAATCCTTGTATCGCACCACCACGCCGTCATCGCGCAGGCGATCGGCATAGGCCCGCCCTTCGTCGCGCAGCGGATCGCACTCTGCCGTCAGAATCGTGGCCGGCGGAAGGTTCGACAGATCGCGTGTCAATAACGGCGAGGCCCAGGAATGCGCGCGATCCGCAGCATTCGGCAGATAGGCGTCGAGACACATGGCGGAGAAATCGGAATCGAGGAAATAGCCGTCCGAATAGAGCCGTTCGGACTCGGTCTCCCCGGTCAGGTCGGTGCCGGGGTAAAAAAGCAACTGGTGGCGGATTATAGGGCCACCCTCGTCGCGCGCGCGGATCGCTGCAACCGTCGCCAGCGAGCCCCCGGCGCTGTCCCCGCCTACCGCGATACGACCGGTGTCGAGGCCGTGTTTCTCGCCATGCTCTCCGAGCCAGCGCAATGCCGTAAGCGCGTCATCGACCGCCGCCGGAAAGACATGCTCGGGCGCCAGCCGATAGTCGACCGAGACGATCGCGCACTCCGCCCGCCGCGCCAGGCGCGAGCACAGGCGTTCATGGCTGCTGATCCCGCAGGCGATATAACCCCCGCCGTGCAGGAACAGCAGCACCGGCTCCGGCCCCTGCACCTCCTGTCGGCGATAGATGCGCACCGGCACGCCATCGGCATCTACGTCCTCATGCGTAATCGCATCGGATGGATCGGCCGGCTGCTCCATGCCCGCGCTCATCGCGCGAAACTGCTGCGGTGTGATCGAGGCCCAGTCGATCGGATTGGCGTTCATATGGGCGAGCATCGCCTGAGCGATGGGGTTGAGCGGCATGGTCTTCCCTTTCGCGAGAAAAGGCCGCCGTCCCGTGGCGAGACGGCGATCCGATGGTCAGGCAGCGGCGGCGCGGCGCTGCTTCTCGCGGAAATAAGGGATGATCGTCTCGCCCAGATGGGTGAGCGTCTCCATGATCGCCTCGTGCGGCACGGTGCCCATCTGCATCAGCATCAGGATCTCGTCGGCGCCAGCCGCTTCCAGCCGCTCGATATGCGCGATCGCATCCTCGGGCGTGCCATAGGCATGCTCGGTATTGTACATGTCGGTGGCAGCCGCCGTGATCGGGATCTGCGCTTCGTGCAGATAAGCGATCGTCGCCTGCTTGGCGGCATCGACCGCCTGGCGATGCTCGTCGATCGTCACATCGTCGACGTCGGGCTTCGGGCCGGCGCCGTACCAATGGTGGATGGCCTGGCCGAAGAAGCGCTGACCGCGCAGGCCGATCCGGACCGCCTTTTCCCGGTCGGTGCTGACGATGATCGGGCAGCCGACCGCCAGATATTCGTTCGGGAAATAGCCGACCTGATCCTTCGGATCGCGCGTGGCGAAGGCCTCGCGATAGACCTTGTTGAGCCGCGCCGTCTCCTCGGGCGTGCTGAAGCCCAGGATCATGCCGCCAAGCCCGCGCTGCGCAGCGACCCGTAGCGATTCTTCACGCGTTGCGGCCATGAACATCGGCGGGTGCGGGTCCTGATAAGGCTTGGGGTGGATCGCCCGGCGGGGAATCTTGATGTACTTTCCGTCATGCTCGATCTCGTCCTCGACCATGATCTTGGGGATCAGATACATGGACTCGTCGATCATCGGCTGCAGTTCCGCCAGATCATAGCCGAAGGTGCCCGCTTCCTGCTGGGTGCCGCCCTTGCCGATCCCGAAATTGAGCCGCCCGCGCGACAAAATGTCGAGCGTCGCGACGCGTTCGGCGACCTTGACCGGGTGGTTCATCGCCGGCGGCAGGCAGATCACGCCATGGCCGATGCGGATCCGCTCGGTCTTCCCAGCGACGAAGGCGAGGAAGCTCTCAGGCGAGGACATGTGCGAATATTGGGTGAGCGCGTGATGCTCGACCGCCCAGATGCAGTCGAGGCCCATTTTCTCGGCATAGACCGATTGTTCGACCGCCTCGAAAAAGGTCCGCTGCTCGGACTCGCGCGACGTGTCCGCCATCTGCGCTTCGAACGCCATGGAAAATTTCATGCTGCCTCTCCTCGTGCAGGGCCTGTCATCGCCCTTTGCTTTTTTAGAGCATGCTATAAATCAAGAAAGAAGCAAGCGGGATTTTGCATCCCAGCCAGACATGATGCTGCTACAGAGTGATCGAGGGGGAGAGGGAATTGAGGCTTCACGCCGGAGCAGAACGACGGAAACAGTCGATATTGCAGGCCGCGCGCATCCTTTTGCAGGCGGAACCGCTGTCGATGCGCCGCCTTGCCGAGGCGGCGGGAGTCAGCCAGGCAACCCCCTATAATCTGTTCGGCACCAAACGACGCCTCTACGTCGCCCTGCACCGCGAGCTCGAAGCCGAACTGATCGAGTCGATCGCGGCCACCGAGTCGCGCGACGCGCTCGACCGCATGTATTCGGCCATCCGCCTGATGGCGTCGCGGATGGACCGCGAGGCCGGCCTCTACCGCGAACTCTTCGCCACCATCTATGCGTCCGATGCCGAGGACCATGGCGAGCAGGTGGAGACCGCGACCGCCTTCTGGGACGGGCTGCTCCTGCCCCTGCTCGCGGAGGGCCTGCTATCGCCTGACACCGACATGCCTGCCTTCACCCGCAACTTCGTATTTCTGCTTTCGGGCGCGCTGATGGCCTGGACCGATCGCCGGATCGACATCCCCGCCCTGGAGAACGCTGTCCGATACGGCTTCACGCTGGCGGCCCTCGCCCTCGCGACCGATCTTTCTAGGGATCGGCTATTACGGGTGCTCCGCGCGGGCTGATTCCTCGAGCCGGATCGTGTCAGTCAGGCGGCGAGCATCCGCCGGACATCCTCCCCGCCAGGCTGCTGAAACAGGCGAAGGCCGAATTCGGGCAGGATCGCGATCAGATGGTCGAAGATGTCGGACTGTATGTCCTCATAGTCGGCCCAGGCGACGGTGTCGGTGAAGCAGTAGATTTCGATCGGCAGGCCCTGAGCGCCCGGCGCCAGCTGGCGAACGAGCAGGGTCATGCTCTTGGAGATACGGGGCTGGCTCTGCAGATAGGCGAGGACATAGGCCCGGAAAGTGCCGATATTGGTCGGCTGGCGCCGGTTGACCGGATCGCGCGCGGCCTCGCCCTGCTCCGCGTTCCACGCCTGTATCTCGGCCGTCTTGCGATCGAGATAGTCGCTCAACAGCGCGAAACGCTTCAACCGCTCCTGCGCCTCGCCCGAAAGAAAGCCGATGCTGCCCTGGTCGATCAGCAGCGACCGCTTGATCCGCCGGCCACCCGATTCCTGCATGCCGCGCCAATTCTTATAGCTTTCGGCGATCAGCCGGTGGGTCGGGATCGTCGTGATGGTCTTGTCCCAGTTCTGCACTTTGACGGTGTGCAGCGCGATGTCGACCACGTCGCCATCGGCATTCAGCTGCGGCATTTCGATCCAGTCGCCGACCCGCAACATGTCGTTCGAACTCAGCTGGACCGACGCGACGAGCGACAGGATGGTGTCTTTGAACACCAGAAGGAGCACGGCGGCCATGGCGCCGAGGCCGGACAGCAGCAACAGCGGCGACTGATCCATCAGCGTCGCGATCATCAATATGGCGGCGGCGGCGAACAGCAGAATCTTGAGGACTTGGACATAGCCCTTAATCGGCCGGCTCGCAGCATCGGGACGGCGCTGGTAGAGATCGTTGGCGAGATTGAGAGCACCGCTGATGGCCAGAACGATCGTCAGGATCACGAACGCACTGACCACGTTGCGTGTCACGGTGATTGCGCCTTCGGGTAGATGCGGTACCGCTCCGACGCCCCACGCGATCACGATCGCCGGCACGATATTGGCAAGCCTTGCGGCAATGTCACCGAGCGCTTGTCCGCCATGCGGCAACAAGCGCAGAGCGGTGCGCAGGATGATCTTGCGGACGACAAAATTGGCGGCGAAGGCGAGCAGGACCAGAAGGCCGATCGCGGATAGTGTCTCAAGCCACGGCGGAGCGGCGGCGAAGGACGAGAAGGCGGCGTCGAGCGAAGTATCCGAAATTGTCATGATGATGCGGCTGCCGGTCCGGCAGGCTGATACTCCTTGGTTCTGATGGGATGTCGCAAGGCTGCCGGTCGATAGCAGCCATGTCAAATCCAGCCGTTGTACGCTGGGCTGGAACGGGTACGGAACCAGTTGGACCGCCACTCGTCTAGGGCCTCGGACGATTTGAGGAGTGGGGACTCGTGACTTTGCCCGGCGATCTGCCTGCCGGCCCCGCGCAATGGGCCCAGATCCTCTCGGCCATGGGGGAAGGAATCCTGCTTGCGAACGCGAGAGGCAAGCTGCTCTGGGGCAACGATACCGCGCTGGCGCTCCATGGCTGCTGTTCCTCCAAGGACCTTGGCGGGACCGTTGCCAGCTATGTCACGCGCTTTCCCCTCCGCTTCCGCAACAATCATACGATCGAGCCCGAACATCATCCATTTGCCCGACTGTTGCGCGATGAGAATATCGACCCGGTCGTGGTCGAACTCCCGCCCTCTGGAGACGAGGGTTCCCGCAATACGCTTCATATCGCCGGGCTCTCGATCTGCGGCGCCGACGGAAAGCCGCTTTTCGCCCTGCTGCTGAAAGATGCCGCACCGCTGCTAGAAGCCGAGCGCCGCTTCGAGCAAACGTTCAACGTCAACCCTGCCCCCGCCATCATCTGCCGGCTGAGCGATCATCGTTATGTGAAGGTCAATCAGGGCTTCCTCGACATGACCGGCTTGGCGCGGGACGAGGTGCTGGGCCGCTCGCTCTACGACATCGACGTGCTGCGCGACGCCGCCGACCTGGACAAGGCGAAGGAGAGGCTGCGCGAGGGCAAGACCATATCGCAGATGCAGGCCGATCTCGAACTGCCCGACGGGGGGCGCAAGCTGGTGATCGTCGCAGGCCAGCCGATCGACCTCGACGACGAAGCCTGCATGCTCTTCTCCTTCGCCGACCTGGAGCCACACCGCCAGGCGGAGAACCGCCTGC
>Ga0233425_10002438_pt1 | contig 36621 bp, 32 predicted proteins | sample Watercolumn_Towu_2_FD_181712 | JGI IMG/M metagenome (GOLD analysis project Ga0233425, IMG submission 181712) | Freshwater microbial communities from Lake Towuti, South Sulawesi, Indonesia - Watercolumn_Towuti2014_140_MG | ecosystem: Environmental > Aquatic > Freshwater > Lake | place... | reverse complement strand
GCCGGCGCGTACGACGTCACCCACGTATTCGCCCGCGAGCGGCAGCACGTCCTTGCCGTGCACGCGGCACGGCAGGCGCGCTTCCTGCGCGAAGGCGCGGAGCTGCTGCTCGATCAGGGCGGGGTTGCCCTCCTCCACCACCAGCACGCTGTCCTTGCCCGCAAGGAACTCGCGGATCTCCTCGGGCACCAGGGGATGGATCACGTTCAACACCAGAAGCGGCACCGGCGTGCCGCCAAAGGCGTCGGCCGCGCCCAAGAGGCGCAGCGCGCGCAGCACCACACCGTATGCGCCGCCCTGCATCACGATTCCGAACCGGCCGCCGTTGCCGGCGAAGTGCTGATTCAAGCCGCGCTCGCGGATGAAGCGCTGCGCCGCCGGGAAACGCCGCTCGAACTTCGCCTTCTCCTGCGCGTAGCTCGACGGTGGCAGCACGATCCTGCCGTAGTCGAAACGCGCGCCGGGCAGCGGGTTGCGCGGACCGAACGCAGGCGGACGGTTGTCCTTGCACACGAAGCTTCCGGTCATGTGCGCCGCGCGGATGCGCAGGCTCATGATCACGGGCAGCTCGCAGGCCTCGGACAGCTCGAACGCCGCCTCGGTCATGTCCACGATGGTCGGCAGGTGGTAGCGCGGATCGATCAGCGGCAGCGAGGACTTCAGCGCGGTCGCGATCGTCCGCTCCTGGATCACCGAAGCGCCTTCGCCGTAGTCCTCTCCCACGATGATCAGCGCCCCGCCGGTCACGCCGGCCGAGGCCAGGTTGGACAGCGCGTCCGACGCGACGTTGGTGCCGACGATCGACTTCCAGGTGACCGCCCCGCGCAGCGGATAGTGCATCGACGCGCCGAGCAGCGCGGCGGCGCCCGCTTCGCTGGCCGAGGCCTCGAACTGCACGCCGAGCGGATCGAGGATGGGCGCGCGCGCCTCGGCGAGGACGTCCATCAGATGCGACACCGGCGCGCCGGGATAGCCGCCGACATACCCGACGCCGGATTGCAGCAGCGCCTTGGTCACCGCGAGGATCGCCTCGCCGTGGAACACCTCGCCCCGGCCCAGCGCCAGCTTCCCCACTTCGCGGGCGAACGAGCGTTCCATGGCCTACGCCTCCGCCCCGGCGCCGGCCCAAGCCGAGCGCCGGCCCGATCCGCGCCGCGGCAGCTTGGGCAGCGCGAAGCCCTGCTGGTAGGAGGCGCGCACGATCACCCGGTATTTCCACAGCGCGCCGCCCGCGCTGGCGCCGAGTCCGGCGGCCATCAACGCCCAGGGCGAAGCCCCCGCGATCGCCGCGACGGCGCCTGCGGCCGGAAGCCCGTGCCCGATCGCGTGCAGCCACGGCGTCGTCCGCGCGATTTCGGCGCGCGCCAGCGGCGCAATGCCGGCCGCCTTCATGCCCGCGCGATAGGCGCGCCACAGCGCTGCGTTGACGCCCGCCAGCGCCACGATCGGCCAGCCCAACCACGCCGGGACCGCGACTTGCGCGACCGCGAGCACGAGCGTCAACGCGCCGAGCCCCTCGAACAGCCCGGTCGCGACCAGCATCCACGGCATCAGCGGCACGCGCCAGGCCGGGATGCCCTTGGACGCGTGCAGGATGCGGGCCTGGCAATAGAGAAACGCCAGCGCCGCGACGGCGATGGCCGCATCCAGCGCCGGATGCGGCCGCCACAGGTCCGCGGCGACCATCGGGTACAGCGCCGCGACCACGTAGACCTCCCGCGTCATCCACGAAGTCTGCGGCCGGCGCAGCACGTAAACGAACCGCAGCTTGCGGCCGATCTCGAGGAACACGGCGAACAGGCCCATCGCCATGATCGCCGAGCCGCCGGCGTAGATCGCGGGCAGCCGGCCGGCGGGCACCGCGCCGGCGAGGTGGCCGAGATACGCCATCGCCATCAGGCCCGAGCTCAGCCCGCCGCAGATGAAATTCGCCGCCGCGCGCGCGTCCCAGCGCCGCTGCAGCTTGCCGGTCAGCGGATCCTCGGGATCGGACACGCGTTCGTCCGCCGCATCGGCCTCGCCGCCGCGCCCAGGTACGGCGGGCGTGGTGTATAGGTAGCGGATCATCGGCCGGGTGCCGAGCCCTTCGTGCAGTGCGAAGCTGGGCTGCCCGCGCGCCATCCTCGTCACCGGATCGTCCGGATCGTTGAAATCGCCGAACCGGATCGCCTGGGCGATGCAGGCCGACGCGCAGGCCGGCGTCGCCGCTAGATCGCGGCCGGGCACGAGGCCTTGCGCGCGGCCCGCGTCGATCTTGTCGGCGCAGAACGTGCATTTCTGGATCACGCCCAGCCGCTCGCCGTGCGCCACGGCCTGCTCCTGCACCGTGTCGCGGTCGCGGAAGTAGCGGTCGCGGCGATGGACCAAGTGCCGCGCCTGATAGGGACAGGCGACGGCGCACGCGCCGCAGCCGATGCAACGGTCGTAGAGGACCGCCACGATGCCGTCCGCGCGGCGATAGGTGGCGCCCGTGGGACACACCGGCACGCAGGGCGGCTCGTCGCAGTGCTGGCAACCCACGGGTAGGAACACGCGCTCCACGTCGGGAAACCGGCCGTACTCGACGTCGAGTACCTGCCGCCATTGCACGCCCGGCGGCGTGTCGTTGGCATGCTTGCAGGCGATCGTGCAGGTCTGGCAGCCGACGCATCGGTTCAGGTCCATGACCATGCCCCAGCGCGGCGTGCGCGCGGCCGCCCCGTCTGCCGCGCCGGCGGTCATGCCGCCCTCGGCGCGCCGGGCGCCTTGCGCAGCTTGACGCGCACCAGGTCGGCGCCGCTGCCCGTGGCGTCGGTCAGCGACAGGGCCATCGGCGAAACGCTGTTGAGGCTGGCCAGGCGGAACTCGTTGGCGAAGGGGGTGGCCCAGTGGTCGAACTGGCCGATCATCAGCAGCGTGTCGGGCCGGATGCCCTCGCGCAGCACGGCGTAGCCCCGCGTGGCGCCGGCCACCGACTCGATCTCCACCGGATCGCCCTCGGCGATGCCGAGGCTACGCGCGGCGCCGCGGTTGACGATGACGCCCTTGTGCCCGGCGACGTTGAGCGCCACCTCGTTGATCATCGGGATGCCGACATTGGCGCCCCAGGCATACTGCATGCTGCGCGCGGTAAGCGCCCAGAACGGGAACTCGGCGGGATCGCGGCCGGCTTCGCGGGCATAGTTGACGTAGATGTCGGGAAACGCCCGGTAGGGCGGCAGCGCCTCGTATTCCTCGACCTGGCGGTCCCACCACGTCACGCCGATCTCGTGCAGGCGGGTGGCGAGCTGCGCGCCGTGGCGCTTGATGCGCTCCTGGTACGGTATCTCGAACCGCAGCCCCTGCCGCTTCAGCTCGGGATAGAGAAACCATTCGCTTTCCGGGAACGGCCGCAGCAGGTAGCCGTGCTCGCGGAACCAGTCGATGCCGCGGACCTCGGCGCCCGCGGTGAGCTCGTGCGACGCGGCCCGGGCCACGCGGTCCCAGATCGCCTCGGGCTCGTGCGGCTCAGCGGGATCGAGGCTGTAGTCGAACCCCTCGCCGCTCAGCCGCGTCCCGGCCGCGCCGCGGTTGATCGCCTCGTTGTACTGGCGCAGCAGGCCAGTGCGCCGCGCAAGCTCCGTGGCGATCGCGGTCATGTCGCGGCAATCCACCGGCGGCCGCGCGACCGGCTGGCGCACGGCCCAGCCCTGGTGGTTCCAGAACTGCTCGATGAACTTGGTGCCGCCGATCTGGATCAGCTGCAGGCTCTCCAGGTCCGTGGCCTCGGGCAGCAGGATGTCGGCCATGTGGTTGGTTTCGTCGTGCGTGTAGGCGAACGCCACCGTGAACGGGAACTCGGCCACGCGCTTGGCCACCTCGGGCGCGTTCCACGATGAGATCGACGGGTTGGTGCGATAGACGAACCACAGCTCGGGCCGCGTCGGCTTGGGCCAGTGGTCGGGCGGCTCGCGCTGGAACAGCCAGGGCAGATGCGCGGGCCCGAGCGCGGGCGACCACGGCGAATGCCCGGCCAGCGGCACCAGCGTGCGGTAGGCGTTGCGGATGTCGGGCTTCGACTGCCAGGCCCCTTTCGCGGTGTCGTTGAACGGATAGTGCATGAACCCGTCGGGCCCGGGCTGCACCGACTTGAGGCGGTTCGCCGCCGGACGGCTGATCTTGACGTTGGTGCCGAGCAGCCCGCCCGGCACCTCCAGGGCCCCGACCAGGCAGGCGAGCACGGTGCGCGCCCAGACCGACTCGTAGCCGCCCCAGCCGTTGTTGACGGTCTTGCCCAGGATCACCGCGACGGGGCGGTAAGGCAGGCGCTTGCCGTCGACCTCGACGGTCTCGCCCACCCGGGCCTCGGCCAGATATTCGTCGGCGATGCGCCGGATCGTCGCTGCGGGAATTTCACACTCCCGCGCCGCCCAATCGGGCGTGTAGGGCGCGACGTGGTCGATCAAGAGCTGGAACGCGGGCTTGGCCTCGACCGCGTCGTGCCGCCACCGGCGGTCGTCCGGCCCGATCTCGACGCCGGAGACGCGGAAGGCGCCGTCGAGCGCGGGCGTGCGGGCCAGCGCGTCGAACGGCTTCGCCGTCCCCTCGGCGAGGTCGTACACCAGCGGCTTCCCGCTCGCCCCATCGCGCAGGAAGTAGCCGTTGGGACCGACCAGGTAGGGCGCGTTGGTATCGTCCCGGAGGAACGGTATGTCGCAGCGGCTTTTCCAATCGTGCTCGTGCAGGATGCGGTGGATCAGCGCATACAGGAACGCGGCGTCGGTCTTGGGCTTGATCGGCACCCATTCGCCGGCAAGCGCCCCGGCGATCGAGAGGTGCGGCTCAACCTGCACCCGCTTGATGCCGCGCGCGCGCGCGTCGGCGTGGCGCCACACGCCCGCCACGCCGCCCGACGCGTCGGTGTTGGTGCCGCACGCGATCACGTAGCGGCAGCGCGGCGTGTCGGGCGAGACGATGAAGGCGCGATGCCACAGCTCGCCGTAGAGGTGCTCGGAGTGGTAGCACTTCACCCCCTGGCCGGCGCCGAAGCCCATGTCCACCGGCCCCCAGGCGGCGAGGAAAGCCGGGAACGTCCCCATGTACTGGGTCGGCGTGCCGCCGCCCCCGAAGCTGGCGGCGACGCGGGGATAGCCCTGCTCGTCGATGAGTCCCTTCGCGCGGATTTCCTCGAGCTTCCCCGCGATGGCCGCGAACGCCTCGTCCCACGTGATCGGGACGAAGCCGGGGTCGTACTCGCGCCCCTTCCTGGGGTTCGTGCGCTTCATCGGCCCGCGGATGCGATGGGGGTTGTAGGTCTTCTGGATCAGGCCGTAGGCCTTGACGCAAACCCGCCCGCCGCCCGGGTGCTCAGCGCCGATGTCGAAGTTCGAGGCGATGCGCAGCGCGACGCCGTCCTTGACCTCCACCTTCATGAGGTCCGGCCCTGCCACACACTGGTAGCAATAGACCGGAACCTCGCGGACCGTTCCGCTCACAGGGCCGCCCCGGCCGCCTTGGCGCGTTTGGCCGCCAGCCGCTCCTTGGTCTTGGCCACGTCGGACACGAAGCGCACGTGGCGCGCCCGCGCGATCGACTCCACGCCGTCCCGGGCGGAGACCTCGAAGACCACGAGGCGGCCCTTGACCTCGGCCACCCGGAACGCGATCTCGACCTCCATGTCCATCAGCGTGGGCGCTAGATGGTCGATCTCCACGCGCGTGCCCACCGAATCCTCGTCCGGGTCGAGGTGCTGCAGCAGGAACTCGCGGCAGGCGATCTCGATGTCCCGCACCAGCGCAGGCGTGGCGTATACCCGCCCTTCCTCGCCCATGAACTCGATGGTGCGTGCACGGTCGACGACGAACCGGCGCGTCGCCGCAAGACCCGCTGCCAGGGTTGATCTCATTGTCTTGCCCCCAGGTCCCTTTCGCTCAGGCCGAACCCTGCAACGCGCGCAGCTTGAACCGCTGGATCTTGCCGGTCGCGGTCTTGGGCAGTTCGGCGATCGGATGGACCCAATGCGGGTACTTGTAGGGGGCCAGGCCTTCCTTGCAAAGCCGCTGCAGCTCGGCGGTCAGGTCGCCGCCCGCCGCGCCGGAGTTTTTCAGCACGACGTAGGCCGCGGGCTTGACCAGCCCGTCCCTGTCGGCCCGGCCGACCACCGCGGCTTCGAGCACCTGCGGGTGCTCGATCAGCTTGGCCTCGATCTCGAACGGCGAGCACCAGATGCCGCCGACCTTGAGCATGTCGTCGTTGCGGCCGCAATAGACGTAGTAGCCCTCGGCATCGCGGTAATACGTGTCCCCGGTGTTGAGCCATTCCCCCACCATGGTGCGCGCGGTGCGCTCGGCGTTGTTCCAGTAGCAGCGCGCGGTGGAGCCGCCGGCGATCATCAGCTGCCCGTTCTCGTTGACGCCGACCTCGCGCCCCTGCTCGTCGACGATGCGCGCGCGATAGCCGGGCACCACGCGGCCGCTGGTGCCAGGTTTGACGTCGGCGGGCGCGTTCGAGATGAAGATGTGAAGGGCCTCGGTCGATCCGATGCCGTCGAGAATCGTAAGGCTGGTGCGCGCCTTCCAGCGGCGGAAGATGTCCGCGGGCAGCGCCTCGCCCGCGGAGACGCACCAGCGGATCGAGCTCAGGTCGGGCTTGGCCTGGTCGAGCGCCTGGAGCTGGGCGGCGTAGAGCGTGGGCACGCCGAAATAGAGCGTGGGCCGGAACCGCTCGATGGTCTCGAAGGTGCTTTGCGGCGTGGGCCGGCCGTCCATCAGCACCGCGGTGGCGCCCACCCATAGCGGGAACGTCATGGCGTTGCCGAGGCCGTAGGCGAAGAACAGCTTGGCGGCGGAGAAGCACACGTCGTCGGGCCGCACGCCCAGGGTTTCCACGCCGTAGTATTGGCTGCTGACCACCATGTCGCGCTGGCGGTGCACCGCGCCTTTCGGCGCCCCGGTGGACCCGGAGGAATAGAGCCAGAAGCAATCGTCCTCCGCGGCTGCCGGCGCGGGGTCGAGCGCCGGCACGGCGCGCGCCATCAGGGCGGCAAGCGAATCCGGCGCGCCCTCGGTGCGCAGCGCGATGCGCGGACGGGCCTCGGCCAACGCCGGCTCGACCTCGGCCGCGAATTCGGGCGAATGGACCACCGCCGCCGCGCCCGAATCGCGGATGATGTAGCCGTAGTCCGCGCGCCGCAGCAGCGTGTTGAGCGGCACCGGCACGATGCCGGCCTTGATCGCCCCCCAGAACAGATAGAAGAACTCGGGGCAGTCCTTGACCGCCATCAGCACGCGGTCGCCGCGTCCGAGGCCGAGGCCCAGCAGCGCGTTGCCGCAGCGGTTCACCCGCTCGGCCAGCTCCGCATAGGTGACGTCGCCGCGCGCGGTGCGGATCGCGGCCTTTCCCGCGCGGCCCTCCGCTAAATGCCGGTCCACGAAAGACGGCGCGACGTTGAAGCGCGGCGCGAATCGCAGGTTCGCCGGGCGATGAGACTGGTCGACGCGGACGGTGTTGTCCCGCATGCGTTTCCCCGGCCTCGACCCCTCCCTGTTCCCGCCTGCGCGCGGCACGCAGCCGGCCGCCAAGGCAAAAACCCGCCTGCGGTTCGAGTTCCGCAGTTTCGATAAATCGGTACGAAAATACTGATTTACAAGCTACGCCCGTTGCGCCATCCTGTCAAGCACGAGCTCGGAGGCTCCCCGCGTGGCTGCGCCGACGATCGGCTCTCCAATTCAGCGCGTTGCGCCGCGCCGCGGCATGCGCCGGAGGCGCGCGTGACGCAGGCTGCGGTGCCGGGCGACGCCGCGGATGCCGGCGCCGGCGCGATCGCGGTCCGTCCCGTCGTGGCCGAAGACCTGCCGCGCGTCATCGAGCTCGACCGGCGCAACACCGGGGTGGCCAAGCCCGACTATTGGCGCGATTTATACGCGCGTTACGCCGATCCGGGACGCTCGCGCTATTTCCTGGTCGCGGATGTCGAGGGCGCGCTGGCGGGCTTCGTCATCGGCGAGGTACGGGCGTGGGAGTTCGGCTCCGAGCCCTGCGGCTGGGTGTTCGCGATCCAGGTCAAGCCCGAGGCGCGGCAGCACCACGTCGGAACCGCGCTGGTCGACGCCATCGGCGAACGCTTCCGGCGGGCCGGCGTCGGCAAGATCCGCACCATGCTTCGCCGCAACGACCACGTCATCATGGCGTTCTTCCGCAGCCAGGGCATGATGGCCGGGCCGTTCATCCAGTTGGAGAAGGACCTCGACGACCAGGTGCTGCGTGCGGCGCCGGGAGCCGCCCGGCGATGAAGCTGCAGAAGGCCACGCGCTTCGGGCTCTACGCCGCGCTGGAACTGGCGCGCGATCCTGACCGCCACCTCTCGGCCGGGGAGATCGCCGAGAAGTACGACATCTCGACCAATCACCTCGCCAAGGTTTTGCGCGTGCTGGGCCGCGCGAACCTGATCGAATCGGTGCGCGGCGCGGGCGGCGGTTACCATTTCAGCGGCAATGCGCGCCGCGTCACGCTGCTCGACGTCATCCGCCTGTTCGAGGACGTGGGCGGCGGCATGCGCCGGCGCGAGCCGGGCGCCGATACCCAGATCGGCCGCGGCCTGCGGGTCGTGCTGGCCGAGATCGACGACATCGCGCTTGCGACGCTGCGGTCGATCACACTGCGCACGCTGCTCGACCTTGTGCAGCGGCAGCGCGCGGCGGCGCAAGCGGCGCCGGTCCGGCCGCCGGAAGGCGCCGGCGCGCAGGAATAGCCGGGGGAAACGACAGGAGGCGCGCGACCCAGGTCGCCGGTCGATCCGCGGCCATCGGCGGCGGGAAATTCGCGGCGAAATGACGCAGCCCCGGGCCACCCACTCCGCCCGGAGCATCTTCAAAGGCGGCAGTGGCCGTGATAATAATAAATCGGTACCAATTTACTTCTAAATGAGGCCGCGACGCCCGGGGCAGCGCCTCGGGCGCGCCGCCGTAAACAGCGAAAGGAGAAACGCCATGCTCCACCGTCCATTGTTGACCGGGCTCGCGGCGCTCGCCGCCGCGGCGCTCGGCGCGGTTGCGCCTGCAGCAGCGCAGCAACCGATCAAGGTCGGCGCCTTCCTGTCCGTCACCGGCCCGGCCGCGTTCCTGGGCGATCCCGAGCAGAAGACGCTCGAGATGTACGTCGAGGAGATCAACGCCAAGGGCGGCGTGCTCGGCCGCAAGCTCCAGCTCGTCGGCTACGACGACGGCGGCGACGCCGAGAAGGCCCGCACCTTCGCCAAGCGGCTGATCGAACAGGACAACGTCGACATCATCCTGGGCGGAACCACGACGGGGACCACGATGGCCGTCGTTCCGCTGGTCGAGCAGGCCGGCATTCCCTTCATCTCGATGGCGGGGGCGGTCGTGATCGTCGAGCCGGTGAAGAAATGGGTGTTCAAGACCCCGCACACCGACCGCATGGCGTGCGAGCGCATCTTCGCCGACATGAAGGAGCGCAAGCTCGCGAAGATCGGCATGATCTCGGGCGCGGGCGGGTTCGACAAGTCGATGCGCACGGAATGTCTGGGCGTGGCCAAGAAGTTCGACATCGAGATCGTGGCCGACGAAAGCTACGGCGCCCAGGACACCGACATGACCGCGCAGCTCACCAAGATCCGCAACGCGGCGGGCGTCCAGGCCGTGGTCAACCCGGGCTTCGGCCAGGGACCGGCGATCGTCACCAAGAACTTCCGCCAGCTGGGCATGAACATCCCGCTCTACCAGTCGCACGGCGTCGCCTCCAAGCAGTTCATCGAGCTGGCCGGCGCCGCGGCCGAAGGCGTGCGGCTGCCCGCGGCGGCGCTGCTGGTAGCGGAAATCCTGCCCGACAACGACAAGCAGAAGCCGGTCGTCGTCGCCTACAAGAAGGCATACGAGGGCCGGTTCAAGTCCGAGGTTTCCACTTTCGGCGGGCACGCCTACGACGCGCTGATGATCGCGGTGGACGCGATCAAACGCGCGGGCTCGGCCGACAAGGCCAAGGTACGCGACGCGATCGAGGCGACCAAAGGCTATGTCGGCACCGGCGGAATCGTTAACATGTCGGCGGCCGACCACATGGGCCTGGACACCGCCGCGTTCCGCATGCTCGAGGTGAAGAACGGCACCTGGGCGCTGGTGAAATAGCGTATCGTCGCCGGGCCGGGACCGCCGGCGCCGGGCGGGAGCCGCCCCCGCCCGGCCGCGCGGCCGTCGCAGCGGCGCGCGGAGGCTCACCCGGCCATGCTTAGCCAGGCCTTGCAGTTCCTGTTCACGGGCGTCACCGTCGGCGCGATTTATGCCCTGGTCGCGCTGGGCTTCACCCTGATCTACAACTCGAGCCACGTCATCAACTTCGCCCAGGGCGAGTTCGTGATGATCGGCGGCATGGCGACCGTGTTCCTGGTCGGCGCGGGCGTGCCGATGCCGCTGGCCGTGGCGGCGGCCGTCGCGCTCAGCACGCTCGTCGGCATGGCGCTCGAGAAATTCGCGATCGAGCCGGCGGGACGCGCCAGCGTGGTGTCCCTGATCATCATCACGATCGGGGCGTCGATTTTCCTGCGCGGGCTCGCCCAGCTGGTGTGGGACAAGAAGCTGCACGCGATGCCGCCGTTCACCGGGGACGCGCCGATCGCCGTCGCCGGCGCGACCATATTGCCGCAGAGCCTGTGGGTCCTCGGTGCGACGGTCCTGCTCGTGCTCGCGCTGCGCTGGTTCTTCGCGCGCACGCTCCTCGGCAAGGCGATGCTGGCGGTCGCCAACAACCGCGACGCGGCGCAGCTCGTGGGCATCGGCGTGCGACGGGTGCAGCTCGCGAGCTTCGCCCTGTCCGCGGCCTTGGGCGCGGCCGCCGGCATCCTGATCGCGCCGATCACGCTGACCGCCTACGACATCGGCACCATGATCGGGCTCAAGGGCTTCGCCGCGGCCATCCTGGGCGGGCTGGGAAGCGGCCCCGGGGCGATCGTGGGCGGCCTTGCGCTCGGGATCGCCGAGGCGATGGGTGCCGGCTACCTGTCCTCGGCCTACAAGGACGCCATCGCGTTCGTCGTCATCTTGCTCGTGCTGTTTTTCCTGCCGCGCGGCATTCTCGGCGCCCGCGGCGGCGAGCGGGTCTAGCCCGTGGCCGCGCGCCGCGATCTGGTGGGGCTCGCCTGCCTCGCCGCCGTGGTCGCGGTCCTGCCGCTGCTGCTGCCCAACCGCTACTTCTATGACGTCGCGATCCTCGCCGGCATCAACGCGATCGTCTGCGTCGGCTTGAACCTGCTGATCGGCTATGCGGGGCAGATCAGCCTGGGTCACGCCGGGTTCTTCGGCCTCGGCGCCTACGCTTCGGCGATTCTGACCGGGCGCTACGGCTGGCCCGCCTGGGGCGCGCTGGTGGCCGGCGCCGCGTTCGTGGGCGTGCTCGCCGCCGCGATCGGCCGGCCGATCCTGCGGCTCAAGGGCCACTATTTGGCAATGGCGACGCTCGGCATGGGCATCATCATCTCCATCGTCATCACCACGGAGGACCGCATCACCGGCGGCCCGGACGGCATGGCGGTGGTGCCGTTCCACCTGTTCGGCTGGGCCCCGCGGAACGAGGAGGCGTGGTACTGGGTGGTCGGGGCGGGCCTTTTGGCGTCGGTCGCGCTGGTGCTCAATCTGATCGCGTCGCCGATCGGCCGCGCGCTGCGCGCGATCCACGGCTCCGAGGTCGCGGCCGAGGTCATGGGCGTCGACGCCGCGCGCTACAAGCTCCTGGTCTTCGTCGTCTCCGCGGTGATGGCCGCGGTGGCGGGCAGCATCGCGGCGCACTACGGCGGGTTCATCACGCCGGCGAAGGTCGGCTTCCTCCACTCCATCGAGCTGGTCACGATGGTGATTTTCGGCGGCATGGCGTCGACCTTCGGCGCGGTGGTCGGCGCGGTCGTGTTGACCGTCCTGCCGCAGTTCCTGACCCTGCTGAAGGACTACGAGCTGCTGGTGTTCGGCGCGCTGCTGATGGGCACCATCGTCTTCATGCCGCGCGGCCTGGTGCCGAGCATCGCGGCGCTCGTCCGCCGGGGTCGGGCATGACGCTGCTCGGCGTAAGCGAGCTGTCGCGGAGCTTCGAGGGGGTCACGGCGCTCAAGGACGTGACGTTCGACGTGGCCGCGGGCGGCGTGCACGCGATCATCGGGCCCAACGGGGCGGGCAAGACCACGCTGTTCAATCTCGTCACCGGCCTCCACCGGCCGACGCGGGGCCGGGTGCTTTTGGGCGACGCCGACGTGACCGGCGCCCGGCCGAGCTCCATGGCCGCGCGCGGGTTGTCACGCACGTTCCAGAACCTGCAAATCTTCTTCAACATGTCGGCGCTCGAGAACGTGATGGTGGGGGCGCACCTGCACAGCGACCGGCGGCTGTCGAGCTCGCTGTTCCGGTTGCGCGGACTCGGCCGCGGCGAACGCGCCGCGGCGGACCGGGCGCGCGCCCTGATGGCGGAGGTCGGGCTCGACGCCTACGCCGGAGCGGCGGCGGCGGCCATGCCCTACGGCGCGTTGAAGCGGCTGGAGATCGCGCGCGCGCTCGCGAGCCGGCCGAAGCTGCTGCTGCTCGACGAGCCGGCCGCGGGCCTGAACCTCGCGGAAACCGCCGCGATCGGGTACCTGATCCGCAAGATCGCCGCCTCGGGCGTGACCGTGCTGCTGGTCGAGCACAACATGCGCCTGGTCATGGAAATCTCCGACCGGGTGCTCGTTCTCGACCGCGGCCAGTTGCTGGCCGACGGGACGGCGGCCGAAGTCCGCGCCGATCCGCAAGTGGTGCGCGCCTATCTCGGCACGCGCGCGGACACGGCCAAGGAGTCGCGCCGTGCTTGAGGTGCGCGGCTTGAACGCCGAATACGGCCCGGTGCGCGTGCTGCACGGCATCGACTTGCGGGTGGCAGCGGGGGAGCTGGTGGCGCTGGTGGGATCCAACGGCGCCGGAAAGACGACGTTGCTGCGCACCATATCGGGCTTGCAGCCCGCGGCCGCCGGGCGGATCTCGTTCGCCGACCACGAGATATCGCGCGCCGGCGCGGAACGCCGCGTGGCGCTGGGGATCGCGCAGGTGCCCGAGGGGCGCCAGGTGTTCACGGCCCTGTCGGTGGAGGACAATCTGCGCCTGGGCGCCTATGCGCGGGGACAGGCGGAAACCGGCGAGTCGCTGGGCCGGATCTACCGGATGTTCCCGCCCCTGGCGCAGCGGCGCGACTCGCTGGCCGGCATGCTGTCGGGCGGACAACAGCAGATGCTGGCGATCGGCCGCGCGCTCATGTCCCGGCCGCGCCTGCTGCTGCTGGACGAACCGAGCATGGGGCTGGCGCCCCAGATGGTTGAGCAGATCTACGACGTGATCCTCGGCCTCCGGTGCGACGGCACGACGATCCTGCTGGTGGAACAGAACGCCGGCGCGGCGCTGGCCGTGGCCGACCGCGCCTATGTGATCGAAACCGGGCGCCTGGTGATCGAGGGCACGGGCCGGGAGCTGATGAACAACGACGCGGTAAGGCGCGCCTATCTCGGCTGACTGCCACCGCGGCGTCTTGATGCCGCTTCGGCTCCGACCGGCGCAGATCCCGCGACCGCCCTTCTTGATCCGGCCGCCGACCGGCGAGGGTCCCGCGCGGGCGTCGGCGCACGCTCACTTTCCCGGCCGCCCTGTGCGGCGACCGGATCGGGGCGTCGGTGGAACGTCTCCGGCATCGGAGGGCAACGATCCACAAGGCATGCGATTGCGAAGCGTTATCGGTTTGGGTCGCCATGCGATGTGGGGGACGGTTCTTCGCGGCCGATTTCGTTTCGACCGATCACGGTCGCGGGCGCCCGGCGGCGCGACGCCCGTCGCCGACAGGCGCCTCGCTGCACTTGATACCCGCGCCAGCGAGGATGAGTCGGGACCTTGAGCTGAATCCTTCGTGACCTTGACCAAAGTCAATGCCCGTTGGTCAAGACTCTCCTATAGGACGACGCGTTGTCCGACAAACGACAGGGGCCCGTACCATGCTGAAAATCGCACTCGGCACCTCAATGATCGGCACTGCCATCGGTCTGGCTCTCTCGGCGACGGTGGCGGGTGGCGCGCTCGCTCAGGAGCCGTCTCTGAGCCCGGCCGCCAAGGATCACGCTAAGGACGTCTATTTCCAGCGTTGCGCCGGTTGTCACGGCGTCCTGCGCAAGGGCGCGACCGGCAAGAACCTCGAGCCCGACAACACGAAGAAGCTCGGGCAAGCGCGGCTCGAACGGATCATCGCGCTCGGCACCGACGGGGGGATGGTCAATTTCGACGACATCCTGAGCAAGGAGGAGATCCGCGACCTCGCCACCTATGTCCAGCTGCCGCCCGACACGCCGCCCGAGTGGGGCCTCAAGGAAATGACGGCAAACTGGAAGCTCATCGTGCCGCCTGACCAGCGTCCGAAGCAGCCGATGAACCGCATCAACCTCAAGAACGTGTTCTCGGTCACGCTGCGCGATTCGGGCGAGGTCGCGCTGATTGACGGCGACACCAAGAAGATCTGGACCATCGTCAAGACCGGCTACGCGGTCCACATCTCGCGGCTGTCGGCGTCGGGGCGCTACGTATACACGATCGGCCGCGACGGCCTCACCAGCTTGATCGACCTGTGGATGGAGAAGCCGCAGGTGGTCGCAACGCTCAAGGCCGGCAGCGACGCCCGCTCGATCGACACCTCGAAGTTCAAGAGCTTCGAGGACAAGTACGCCGTCGTCGGCACCTACTGGCCGCCGCAATACGTGATCACCGAGGGCGATACCCTAAAGCCGCTCAAGGTCGTCTCGACGCGCGGCATCACGGTCGACGGCGAATACCATCCGGAGCCGCGGGTGGCGTCGATCGTGTCGTCGCAGATCAAGCCGGAGTGGGTGATCAACATCAAAGAGGCGGGCATGATCCTGCTCGTCGACTACTCGGACATCAAGAACCTCAAGGTCACCACCATCGAGTCCGCCAAGTTCCTGCACGATGGCGGTTGGGACGCGAGCAAACGCTATTTCCTGGTGGCGGCAAACGCCGTCCACAAGATCGCCGTCGTTGATACCAAGGAAGGCAAGCTTGCGGCGCTCGTTGATACGAAGAAGATCCCGCATCCTGGCCGCGGGGCCAACTTCGTTCATCCCACCTATGGGCCGGTCTGGGCAACCGGTCACCTCGGCGATCCGGTGGTGACGCTGATCGGCACCGACCCGGAGAAGAATAAGCAGCACGCCTGGAAGGTCGTCCAGGAACTGAAGATCCCTGGCGCTGGCAACCTGTTCGTCAAAACCCACCCGCGGTCGACCAACATGTGGGCCGATCTGCCGCAGAACCCGGAACGCAATCTCGCCGAATCCGTGTTCGTCTATGACCTCAAAGACCTGGCCAAGCCGCCCCGCCAGTTGAACGTCGCCAAGGACTCCGGTTTGCCGGAGACCAAGGCGGTGCGGCGGGCGGTGCATCCGGAATACAACGAGGCCGGCGACGAGGTGTGGATCTCGTTGTGGGCCGGCAAGACCGACCCTTCGGCGATCGTCATCTATGACGACAAGACGCTGCGCCTGAAGGAGGTAATCAAGGACCCGAAAATGGTCACGCCGACCGGCAAGTTCAACGTCTGGAACACTCAGCACGACATCTACTGAGTAGGCACACGAGCCCGGGACGTCGCTCAGCGTCCCGGGCTCCTTCTATCGGTGGACGCGTCCTGCCCAGCGGAAAACGAGGAGCGCGATGCGACGGATTGCAGGTAAGCTCGCAGGCTGGTGGTCTGTTCTGCGCCGTCCGACAGCCCACTTCTCCGTTCTGACCCTGGTTGTCGGCGGCTTCGGCGCCGGCATCATCTTCTGGGGCGGATTCAATACCGCCATGGAAGCCTCGAACAGCCTGTCGTTCTGCATCTCGTGTCATGAGATGCGCGATAACGTCTACGCGGAATATGCGAACACCATTCACAATCAAAACCGCACCGGCGTGCAGGCCACCTGCGCGGACTGCCACGTGCCGCGGGAGTGGGTTCACAAGTTCATCCGCAAGATCAAGGCGACCAACGAGCTGTATCATTGGGCGCTGGGGTCGGTAGCCACGCCGGAGAAGTTCGATGCCAAGCGCTTGACGCTTGCCAGTCATGTTTGGCGGTCGATGAAGGAGACCGATTCACGCGAATGCCGCAATTGCCACACGATCGATTCGATGGATCCCGAGTTCCAGCGGCCGCGGGCGCGGAAGAGCCATCTCGATGCAATGGAGGCCGGCAATACCTGCATCGACTGCCACAAGGGCATCGCTCACAAGAACGTTCGCAACCTGTTGACGGCAAGTAAACTCGAGGAGATCGAGAAGCCGCGTGCCGAGTATGTCAGGCCGGTGCCGGCTTCGTACATCGCGGGTCGCAAGCGGGCCGAGCAGCGCGAAGCCGAAGCGGCAGCGGCACAGAAGGCCGAGATCGAAGCGGCGGCTCAGAGACTGGCGGCACAGCAGGCCGCCGCCCAGCGTCCCGCCACCCAGGCGGCGGCCGCCACCACGGCCGGCCTCGACTGGAGCGGTGTCGAAGCGAAGACCGTCACTCTGTTCTATCCCGGCCAGGCCTCTTTCGAGTGGATTCAGAACAGCCGCGAGCACAGCGGGGCGCGGGCCTTCCTCCGCGCCGGTGATCGCTGCTCGGAATGCCACGCCAAGGAACTCAAGGACATCGGCGCAAAGCTCGTGTCGGGAAATAAGGCGGAAGCGAGCCCCATTCCCGGCAAGCGGCCGTTCATCGACCTGGCGGTGCAGGCCGCCCATGACAGCGAGCGGCTGTATTTCCGTTTCCAGTGGCGCGATGGGCCGCACAACCCGGTGCCCTTCGTGAGCGGCGGCCGGATGGATGCCGACAACAAGGTCAAGCTGGCGGTGATGATTGCCGGCACTGGCATCGAGCGGGTCGAGCAGGCTGGCTGCTGGGTCACCTGCCATCACGATTCGCGTTACATGCCGGATGCGCCGAAGCCGGAGGCGCTGAACGCGACACCCTTGGCGCAGACGATGGCGCTACGTGACGGCATAACCAAATACCTTGCCGAGACGCGGACGCAGGTCGAGCTGCGCGGCGAGGACGGCAAGCCGCGCGGCGGCGGTCTCAATCTCAAGAGCAAGGACGAGATCGCCGCTCTCGCCAAGAATGGCACGTTCATGGATATCGTTCGCTTCCGGTCCGGGCAGGGACCGGATAACGGCCACGTGCTTGAACAGCGCTTGGCGGAAGGCGGGGCGCCGGTTCAGGCAGAAGGCGGGCTCGAGGGCGATGTCTGGACCGTGGTGATCAGCCGGCCGCTCACATCGGACAAGCCTGGCGACATCAGCATCGAGCCGGGCAAGATCTACATCATCAACTTCGCCCTGCATGACGACTACACCGCGGCGCGATTCCATCACGTCTCGCTAGAACAGCGGTTCGGCCTCGATGCCAAGGATGCCGAGATCAATGCGATCAAGCGGTAGGTTCGCCATGGTTCCCCAGCAGGAAGAAACATGACGACGCTGACCAGGGCGATGGCAGGGACAATTATCGCGGCGATGGTAGTGGTAACGGGCGCGGTGCAGGCCGTGTCCCTCACCGACGCCGAGCGCGCCCAGATCTGCGCCGAGGCTGCTGACCGCTACCGGCAGATGGCCGGCAAGGCGCCGGCTGACGAACCCTTCGTCGTCGTCCTCATGTACCGGGACATCTATTGCCCCGCCAATCTGACGGTCAGACAGGGAACGACATCGCGCTGGATCAATGTCGATCGGCGCACGTCGCATAGCGTGTGGTTCAAGGAGGCCGGCAGGCCGGAATCCGACCGGATCTTTCCGGAGGAATTTGTCGAGATGACGGTCGACTGGCCGCCCGGCGAGTATCCCTATCTGTGCGGTCCGCACGCAGCCGACGGGATGACCGGGCGCTTGACGGTGGTTGGGAGGTAGCGGCGGGGGTCGGCTAGCTGTGAGCTTTCAATAGGTTGTCCATCCGGTCCGAACCGAGGAAGCTGAAGTTGCCGAGTCTTCATGCCTTTCCCGGAGGACCAGGTGAACACGTGCACAAGAATGCCCGTTTCGGCGCCCCTACGCAGCTGCCGGACGCCAATCGAGGCCAGTCTCGGTTGCGACGGGAATGAACTGCCGTTCTTGCTGCTCGCCCGGGAGGTCGACGGACCCGTCGCTGCGGCATTCCAGGAATTGACGCACTCGCGCCGTGATTTCCAGCGATTGCGCGACGCATGCCGCGACCGAGGGGCCGCTGAAGTAGTTGCCTGTGACGAACAGGCCGGGATGCCGCAGGCTTGCCTCGCGCAGGGTAGCAACGCGGCTGCGGTGGCCGACGCGATACTGAGGCAGGCCGATCGGCCAGTGCCGCACCTTCGCCAGCAGAGGCCGTCCGCACGCCCCGATCAGTTCGCGCAGCTCGCGATCAGCGAGATGGATGAGTTCGGCGACTGGCGCACGCGCGACGTCGGGCGCACGCGCCCCGCCGAAGTATGCCGTCAGCGCCACGGAACCCCGGGGGGCACGGCCGGGAAACATGGTTGAGCTGAACTGGACGCCGTTGAGCGTCCTGCGCTCGTCCTCGGCGGCAAGGAATCCGAGGCCATCGAGGGGATGGGCGACGTCTTGGCGCCGATAGCCCAGGAATACCACCGCCAGCGGCGGCGCCTCGATCCGTGCGGCGGCGGCGGCGGCCAGCCCGTCGACGCGATCGAGCATCGCCGCCGCGACTTGCGGCGGCGTCGCGATCACCACGGCCCGCGCGTCGAGACAGCCGGACGGCCCGGCGTCGAGCCGGAATGCGCCCGCACGGCGTTCGATGCGCCGCACCGCGACACCAGTTCGCACGGCCCCGCCGAGACGGCGGGCGAGCGCGCGCGGCAACGCCCCAATCCCGTCGCGCCACGAAAACAGCCGGCTGCCCGGCATTGCACCGCCACGCCGGCGCCGATAGAGGATGCCCGCCGTCACCGACCCGTGGCGCCGTTCGAGTTCTGTAAGTCCAGGAAACAGGGCCGCAGCCGAGGTCTCGCTCGCCCGTGCCGCGTAGATCCCGCCGACCATCGGGTCGATCACCCGCGCCGCGAATTCAGCGCCGAAGCGGCGTGCGGCGAACGCAGCCACAGTTTCCTCGCCCATTTCCGCGCCGCGGCGCGGCGGAACGGCGACCTCCGCGAGCAGGCGCAACTTGGCGCCGATCGAAAGATAGTTCGAGCACAAGAACCCGAGCGGGTGGAGGGAAATTCCGCAGAGGGTCCCGCGCGATACCAGATAGCGCCGGCGCACGCCTTCGCCAAGACCGCACCGTTGATCCTCGAGTCCGAGTTCGCGCGCGAGTTCGACGGCGACGGGTGCGTCGGCGCTGACCGTGCTTGGCCCATGCTCCATCAGGAATCCTTCGCATTGCTCCGACACCGCATGGCCGCCGATGTGGGTCTGACGTTCGAGCACGACCACGCGATAGCCGCGGGAGCGGAGACCATAGGCGGCGGTCATGCCGGAAACGCCGCCGCCGATGACGGCGACATCAACCATTGCCGCCCCACCTCCCGGGAAACCGGCCGGTGCGAAGCGGCGACCCTGCGCCGGCGAGGCGGCGTTCCGACGATGCCCGCATGTCGTCGGCAGCCACCGTGTCGCGGCCATGCCGTCGGGCTTCTGCTTCCACGCGACTCCGCACCATGCGGCGCAGGAATGGGGGGACCTGAGCGAGCCGCTGCTCCGCCTCAGCGCTCCAGACGATCTCGCCACCGGCATTCCGTAAAGGTTCGATCACCGCGCCACCGCGTGGCTGGTAATTGCAGAGGAAGTCCTCGCCCATCAGGGTACCACCGCGCGCCAGAGATCGCGCTCGGCAGCCGCCGCAGATCTTTCGATATTCGCAGGTGCCGCACCGGCCCTTGAGCTGCGGCGCCCGAAGCCGGCGGAACATCGGCGCTTGACGCCAAATCTCGGCAAACGGCGTGGTACGGACCGAGCCGACCGGCACCTCGATATAGGGGCACGCCGTGACCTGGCCTCCCGGCGAAACCCGGCAATAGTGGGTGCCGGCGAGGCAGCCACCGGCCTCATACCCGTGCGCCGACGTGATCGGCCAAGCGGGATCCAGCTCCGCCGCCATGCGCTTGAAGTGCGGCGCGCATTTCGCCCGCACGAGAAGGCCTTTCTCGTCATGCGCGGCGCGGGTAACGCGGCGGAGGACGTCATCATAGGTAGCGGCCGATATGTCGGTGAACCGCACGCCCCGCCCGGTGCAGATCAGAAAGAAGACATTGAGAACCAGCGCTTCCACCGAACGCGCGAAATCGACCATGGCCTCGAATTCGCCGGCGTTTCGCTCGGTAACGGAAAAATGAATCTGGAAGGCGAGGCCGCCGCGGCGGCAGGCATCGATCGCAGCCATGGTTTTCGTCCATGCGCCGGGATGCCCGCGGAAGCGATCGTGATGGTCCGGGTCGAGCGAATCGAGGCTGATGCCCACACCGGCGATGCCGGCGCCACGCAGCGCGGCCACGCGCCGCGAATCCAGCAATGTCCCGTTGGTGCCGATGACCACCATGAGGCCGAGGCCTGCGGCATGGCGCACAATCGCGTCGAGATCGGGACGCAGCAAGGGCTCGCCGCCGGTCAGCACGATCATCGTCTCGCCGCCGAGGGCGGCGATCCCGTCGAGCACCTCGGCGATTTCCGCCGTGGTGAGCTCGGCAGGGTCGTCATCGCGACGGACGCCGGCATCGAGGTAGCAATGCGCGCAGGCGAGATTGCACCGGCGCGTCAGGTTGAACGCAACGAGAAACGGCGCGTCAGCCGCTTGCGTCACGGTCCCGCTCCTTGCCGTCGAGGCGGGAGCCGTGTCCACCCGACCGCATCGTCCGCTGCATCGCGTCCAGCGATTCGGTGATGGCGGCTTCGGCCGCCTCGAGCGTGACCGCGTCGGTCCCGGCCTCGATCGCCGCCGCCTCGGCGCGCCGGCGCACCGCCGGACGCACCATCGCGGGAATTTTCGCAATCCGTGCCAGGGCGGCGGCGTTCCACCCCGGAGGCGGCGCGGCGTGGGTTTCGAGGAACGGGCGGACGTGAACGACTTCGACCGCTGCCGCGCCGGCGCGGCGGGCGCACTTTTCGGCATTGAGGCGAATAGCGGCGGCGACCGCCGGATCGTCGATTTCCCCGACCAGCCGCGTTGCGGCCTCGGACCAGGTCGCATCGGCCGCTTCCTTCAGCGCGCCGCGACGGCCGGCGGGGCAGAACCGCTCCGTCGCCTCATTGATTAGAGCGGCGGTAATGAGCGTACGGCCGCACTGTTGCGCGAAGCGCAGAATCGTCATGCGCACCATCTTGCGCGCCGTCTCGGGCACGCGCTCCATCTTGGCCTCGGCCTCCTTGGTCCAGGCCACCGTTTCTTTCGCAACGAGGTCGACGGCCGGCGTGTAGGCACGCCGGCTGAGCCAGACGTGGCAGCGAGCCATGCGTAGCAGGTTCTCGGCGTTGCCGCCGATGTCAAGATCAGGATCGGCATGGATTCCGGTCTTGCCGATCACCAGCAGGCTGGCGTTGACTCGCTCGATATATCCCAGGATCGCGCGGTAGGCCTTTCCATCGAGCAATGCGCAGAGGAGCCCGACGCCCTGTTCGACCGCAACCGTGCGCGCGATGTCCAGGTGCCCCTGGTAGATCTTGGCGAGTCCGTCGTCGATCAGCTCCTCGTGCAGCTTTTCTTGTTCCTTGAAGCGGAACACCTTGCTCGCCTCGTCGCTGAGCATGCCGGCGATCTTGGTGAAGGCGGCGTAGTGATAGTAGGGGTCGTAGGCGGCGACCGCGTGGACCTCGGCGCCGAGCCGCCGGCCGATGGCAAGAGCCGTGCACAGCGCGCCAAACGAACGCGGCGAGCCGTCGAGTCCGACGACGATCGGGCCATCGCCGATGGCACGTTCGGGATCACGGACGACGAGAACGTCGACCGGGCTGCGCCGGACCACCCGCTCGCAGACGGTGCCGACGACGCTCCCGGGCCCGGCCCCAAGGCCGAGTGCGCCAAGGGCCAGCAGGTCGAACTCGCCGCTCTCCGCCGCCTCGACGATACGCCGGTAGTTCTTGCCCTCGGGGCTGAGGGAACGGTAAGCCAACCCCGCGTCGGCGCAGGCGCGCGCGGCGGTTTGGTGATAGCTGTCGCTGATGATGCCGAGGCCGCGGGTGATTAGGTCGTCGTGCACCCGGCGCTGGCGCTCGATCGCGACGTCTTCGCGATACCGATCGGGCAGTCCGCCTTCCATTTGCCGGAACCGGCGATCGTGCAGCTGGGCGGCGTAGGTGTGAATGCCGGTAATCGCCCCGCCGGTGCTTTGGCTCAACTTGATCGCTTCGCTAAGTGCGCGGTCGGCATGACTTGAGGCATCGAGGGCCACCAGGATTCGCCCGGGGAGCAAGGGCACCGTTTTCACGTCGTCGGAAACGACAGGGGCTGGGGCGGTCATGCGCGTCATGGCGGGCCTCACGAAACGAGATAGTAGTAGGCGATGAACAGAACGACCGCCAGGTTCGCAAGCACGCCGATGCGGACCAGCCACGTGAACATCGGCCGTTCCCGCGAGGTCGGGGGCAAGTTGGCGCGGCTGGTCACGGTTCCTTCTCCGGTTCGGCGCGCCGGGAAATGCGGCGCACCCTCGTTGAAATGCCGAGGAGCCCGCCCGCCAGGACGGCTATGACCGCCACCGGGACGTAGACAACCGCGAGCGATGCCGGCGGCTCGAGCCACAGCCAAACCCAGCGGGTGAGGGTGTGCTTCGATCCGGTCTCACCGTTCGATCCATCCCAATTCGCGAACGCGACGGGAACCAGGCGACCGCTGTCGAACGGAACGTCGCCGGCGCCGCCGTAACGGGCGCGGCGGAACACGACCCGCCACGTACCGTCCGCGTAATTCCCGCGCGCCGAGAACCCCAACGGGGCTGGATCGCGTTGCGTCCGGGATCCCGCTCCCCACATGTCCATCAGGGCGTGGCCGGTGCCGGCATCGGCGCGTCCGGCGTGCCAGTACCATACGTTCACGGGATTGGCGGCATCGCCATGGCCGAAGTAGGGCTTGACCGACTCCTCGGCAAGCACGGCTGGGAACTGGACTGCAACCGCGTCTGCGAACATTTCGCCCGGGGCCAGGGCGGCCTGCGCCCTGTCGCCTGGCCGGCTCGGCGTCGGATCGTCCCATTCGAGCAGCAGGGCCACTTCCTTTTCGTCGTACAGGGCGCGCACGGTGATCTGATCCACGATCGGCGTGAACAGACGGTTGGCGGCGATGATCTGAGGCGCCAGGCGGAAGCTGACGGCGGTCGCGCCGCGCCACGCGGGCGACGAGGTGTCGGCGGGAATTCCGCCGGCATGGTAAACGCCCTTGATCGCATTCGTGCCCGCATTCGGCCGGCGCGCGGGATCCGCGAGCGAAACGACGTACTGTGCGACCGACCACCGCTCGTCCGCGCTCAACGCGTCGGGCTTGCCGGCGTCTCCGAAAACGGGCATCGGCGTTCCCGGAATCCCGGCGGTAAGGCGGGTGTAGATGCTCTTGACGTCGCTGCCGCCACGGAAGGTCCAAGGCTTGGTGAGATTGCGCGGCCACGCGGGCTCACCCCAATCGTCCTTGAGCTTCTTCGACGGGTCGCCCTTGCCGGCGTCGCCGTGGCACTCGAAGCACTTGGCCTTGCGATAGGTTTCCCGTCCGGCGTTCACCGTCTGCGGCGACGCGGGCAACGAACCGGCAAGCGAGATCGTCGGTCCCGGCTTCTCGAACTCGAACACGTCGCTGAACTTCTTGACGAAGGCCACGACGTTGCGGCGCTCGACCTCGCCGAGCACGTCCTTCCATCCCGGCATTGCGGTGCCGGGCATGCCTTCAGCGATGGTCCGTGCGATGTCCTCGTCCGACGGAGGGCTGCCGGCCGCGGTCGACTTGTACTTGTAGACGCCGAGGGTGAAGTCGCGCGGCTTCGGCATTAGGAACGACGCAGCCGGCCCATTGCCGTCGCCTTTCGCGCCGTGACACCAGGCGCACCAACGGTCATAGACCGCCTGCCCGGCCCCGGCATCGGCGCGCAACGCCGCGATCGGCGCCTGAACGAGGAGAAGGGCGAGCGGAAGCGCGAAACGCTTCATGGCTCCCTCGCCCGCGGCGCGTGGCCGGTGAAGTCATAGAGGAAAAGGACGGCTTGCCAGATTTCGGCTTCGGAAAGGAAGCGATGCCATGTCGGCATGGACGACGTCCACGGCCCGCCCTCGCGGGGAAGGCCCGGCCCGCCGGTCGCGATGCGCCAGAACAGATAGGATTCCTGGAGCTGGGCGATCGACCCGACATCGCGGAAGTTGGCCGGAAGGGGATAGAAGGCGTCGGCGTACTGGCCGTCTCCGTCCAGCTTGTCCCCGTGGCAGAGAAAACAGTTCTTGAAATAGATGTCGCCGCCGGCCTTCGTGTTTCTCGCGAGCTCTCGCTTGTCGGCGCGCAACGGATTGTCGAGGGTCAGCAAATCGTACATCTTGCCGTCGATCGAAAAGGACGATGGCGGCGCCGGGTGGATCGCGCGCAGCTCGGGCGGAATCCCGAATTGGGGCCGCACCGCGTCATACGCCATATAGCCGCCGGCAAGGCTGATCGCCCCGATCGCCGCCGTTCGTGCGCGCCATACCTCGGGTGCCCCTAGAAAGTGCCGGAACTCGCCGCGGATGAGCCGCCAGCGCCGTTCGTCGGCGGCCGCGTAGAGCAAGATCGTGACGACGACGACGAAGAAATAGAGCCGCACGAGATGCACCGGCACCACCGGCCAGGTCCCGGGCTTCATGATGTAGCCAGCCGCGGGGATGCCGAAATCGATGGCCGCATAGGCGAGTGCCGCCACCAGGAACAGGCGCAAGGTTTGAGAGCGCTTCACCTCAACGCTCCTCGGCCAAGTAGTCGACGATCATCCGAAGTTCGCCGACGAGCATGCGATCGGCATAGTCGTCGGGCATGAGGCCCGGCTCGAAATCCTTCGCTACCACCTTGTTGGGAAAGAGAATGGATTCGACCAGGAAATCCCGGGCGGTGAGGCCGACCACGCGGCCGGCGGCGGTTTTCCAAATCTCGCGCAGATCGGGTCCGGGCGGCGTGTCCGCTTCGGCCGCCACGCCCGGAAGGTGATGGCACAGGTTGCATTGGAACTTGCGCAGCGCGGCGACCGCGTTGGGCGCCTTCTCGCCGACAGGCGTTTCCGCTTGCCGCTGTTCGGCCGCGAGCGGCGCTCCGGGCTGCGGCGCGACCGTCACCTCGGCGCCCGCCGCGGACTGGAGGTAGCCGATCACGGCGGCGATTTCCCCCGGGTTCAGCGCGAGCGCGCCCTTCGTCGCCTCGGGCATTGGGCTTTCGGTGTCGCCGGTACCAGGTTTGCCGAAGCCTTTGACCACATAGGCCGAAGGCTCGAGCATCGACTCCCGCAAATACTCCTCGAGGCTCTTGGCCTTGCCGCGGTAGCGCGGGTCGGCCACCCGCTCGCGCCATGCGGTCGCGATGGCATCGAGCTTGGGTGCGCGATCGCCGAGACCGGAATGGCAGACCAAGCACGCCCGCGCGTAGATTCGGCCGCCGGCGGCGACGAACTCCTCGGCGGTCATGGCGCCGCTCACTCGTTCCTCGGCCGGCGGCGGTTCGGGAACCAACTGGGGTATTCCGTAGATGGAGAACGCCGAAAACGAGCCGACCAGCCCCACGGCATAGGCGCCGGCGCGAAGCAACCCGCTCATGACGCTGCCCCTGCCTCGGCCAGCGCCGCCGGCACGGCGCGCTCGCGCCCGACAGTCGACAGCCAGAACACGAACACGATCAACGCCAGGAACAGCACCGTGCACATGCTTACGACCGCGGTGGCGTAGCCGATGGTGGGCGTGAAGGCGTCAGCCGACGCGTCGCGCACCACCGTGTAGACGTGCCAATGCTGGCGGATCGACGAGCGGATGTAGCCCATCAGGCCCATCAGCCAGGTGAATGCCACGGCCAAGGTGAACAGGGCGTATTGCGCCCGCACCGGCATTCGACCCCAATGGACCGTGCCGACCCGTTGGGACCGTGCCGCGATCGCCTCGTCGACGGCGACGCAGGCGACGATCACCAGCAACGTCGTCATCACCTGGGGGACGGAGAGGCCGATGCGGACATTGGCGGGCACAAAGTAGCCGTAGATTCCCAGCCACACGAGGTTCGCGACGGCCGCGACGTAAAGCGCCACCTGGAACCGCGTCGCCCGCGCCACCCACGGCTCGGCGGCGCGGACCATCGAGCGTCGGAAGAGCTGATAGGTGAGAAAGGTCGCAAGGATCATGATATTGACGGCGGTATTCTTCGCAGACATCACGCCGAGCGGGCCGAGCACGGGATGATAGGCGCCGCCGATGGCGGCCAGCTCGCGCGCCGTCATGACGAGGGTGTGGGGCGTGAACCACACCAGGAAGCAGATCGCCAGAACCCCGGCGATATACTTGACGAGATGGGCGGTCCGGCTGTCGCCGTCGAACCGGGCCACGCCGCACCACAGGTAGAAATTGGCGGCGAGAAAGATGGTGCCGATGAGTGCGGCTTGAATAATGAACAGCCAGGCGAAGACGCCGCCCATCAGCGTGATGCCCATTTGCTGGCTGTAGGCATAGATCTCCTTGGTCATCCAATAGCCGGCGAACGGCAGCGGTAGCAGGGCGACCATCGCGATCCCGTTGGCGGTGTGGCCCATCCAGTCATAATGGGCCCTCGCCTCGGGCGTGCGGGAGGCGATGAACCTATACGCGGCGTACGCGCCGACGATCGCCCCGCCATAGGCGATGTTGGCGAGGAAGCGATGAACGTTGAGCGGCGTCCACAGCGGCCCCGCGACCGCGGCCCAGACGTTGCCGGCGAACGCGCCCTGCGAATCGACGCCGCTCGGCGCCATCATGAACGTGGCCCACGAGTTGGAGAGCCCCATCAGGACGGTACCAACCACGTTGAGCACGAGGCCGAGGAGCAAGTGTCCGAGCTTGCGCCGACCCTTCATGGAATCCCAGCCGTAGTAATACGCGTACAGGCAGGCGGTCTCGGCGAGGAACAGGAGTGCGTACAGCATCATGATGGGGCCGAAGATTCGCGCCAGGTAAGCAAAGAAGCCGGGGTAGAGGACGGCGAGCGCGAAGACCAGAAACCCTCCCGATGTCGCCGTGAGCGAGAACGCGCCCATGCTGATCCTGATGAATTCGTGGGCGATCCGGTCGTAGCGGGGATCGTCCTTTCGCCAACCGACGAATTCGATGACCAGCACGAAGATCGGCACGCCGAGCACGAATGCGGCGAAGAACAGGTGGAGCTGCGCGGCGATCCACACCGCCACCCGGCTGTTGAGGCCCCTGTAGCTGGGATAGTCGGCGGGGGTGAGCCGGGGAGCGGCCGGTTGCGCGGCCGCCGCTTCGCCGGTCGCGGCGGCGCCGGCAACGGCAGCCTCGGCATATGGCGGGACAAAGGCGTGAACGCCCGCGAAGACGACGATGGCGAAGACGACCAGAAGAACGGATGCCATCGCCCTCATCGTCGCACCTAATGGAGAGCGAGCCCCTGCCATCTCATCAGCAGGATGTCCATGAAATAAAACAACGCTCCCGCGCCGAGCGCGTATGCCGCCATCTCAGCAATCGCGAGCCACGGGCGGCGATCCATTAGCCGCCTGGCACGATCTCGGATCGGTTCGCGCACGGCCCACAGTCTCCTCTTGACCATGGATTCATTTCGCCGCCGCGCACTTGCAGAGCTTGCGCAAGTAGGCGACGAGGTCGTCGATGTCCTTGGCGGCCAGGACATCGCCCCACGGCGGCATCAGCTCCGATTTCTGGACGGCGTCTCCGCCCTTGGCGATGGCGAGCCGGATTTCATCGTCGGTGAGCTTGGCCATTTGTTCCGCGCTGGTGTGGTCGCGCGCCGAAACCGCCAGACCGCCCGCCGTTTGATTGACGCCCTGCCCGGTTCCCGCCATGCCGTGGCACTGGACGCAGTAGAGCCGATAGTTTTCCTCGACCGTCTCCGTTCGGCCGGGGGCCGGAGCCAGCGCGGTCGCCGCGACGATGCATCCGAACCCGATTGCGAAACGGTTCATGGCAACCTCCGGATGTCACTTCGGCGCGACCACGAACAAGGTCAGCGTTTCCCGCTTTTCGTGGGAGAGCTCGATCCTCGGCATCCACGTCTTGGGATCCCAATATTGTGGGTTTTCGATCCGGGCGTAGACCCAATCGGGATTCAACCGCTCGCCGGCATCGGTCAATGGCGGGCCCGAGACGCCGCCGGTTTCCTTGTCCCTGATCTTGACTGTGTGACAGCCCATGCACGGGTACTGCTTCGTGAACAACCGCAGCGCAACCGACGTGCTGAACTTCCTGTTTCGGTCGACGACCCCGATGCGCATGTTCGGATCCTTGAGCGACATCAGGTAGTCGCCGACGGTTTCCGCTTCCTGGGAGCTCAGTCTCGAGGGGCAGGATAAGACGGTCCGACTGTCGATGCGGTCCTTGCCGTCCTCGGTAACGACGTGGTTGAGGAACATCGTGCCCGACGAACGGATGGGCGTGGGATTCTGCGTCCAACGCACCAGCCATTCGCGCTTGAACTTGCTGCCGGCGTAGTGGAGATCGGGAGCTTTCCTCCGGAGAACGCCCTGGAACGTCGTCGGCGCCGGGCCGGCGGCGGTATGGCAAGAGGCGCACTTCTCCGCGAACACGGCCTTGCCATCGAGAGCGGTTGCATTTCCCGCCGGGACGATCGCCAGCAAAAGCCCGCTTCCGGCGACTATTGGGAAACGGTACCGGGCCATGCATGCCTCCTTGGTTTCGCCCCCCGCCCTCGATGGAAAGGAATTCTCGACGTCGGGCTTGCCCGCGCCGGCCTCCGGCACGGCCCAGGTTGGCTCCGGAGGCCGGGTGGAACTCTTCAGCCTCTAGTTGATCACGACCGAAGCCCGCATTCCGTGGTCGGCATGCGTCTTGCCGTCCTTCTCCTTGATGGTGCAGATCACGTCGGTGATGGTGCCGGCCGCGACCGGCACGAACCACCATTCCGCGGTGCCGCCGGGATAGACCTCGATCTCGCGGGTAAGCCCCTTGATTTCGGCGATCGCCTTGCGGCTGGGGCCGACCTCGTCCATGACCTGCGCCTTGCGGGTCCACACCTTCGCCGCCAAGTCGTTGGAGAAGAAGTAGTGGGCGCTGTTGCTCGGGTTGTGCAGGACGAGCCGGTACAGCTTGCCGGTCTCGAGGGTGAGCTTGTCGGGGAAGAACCTGTGGTTGACGTGGTCGTCGGCGCTGGCGCCGGCCTTTCCGAGATCCACCCGGATCTCGATCGGTTTTTGCTGGGACAGGTCGACCGCCGGCGCGCTCACGCTCGCAAGCAGCACCGCCCCGAAGGCCGTGGTGGTGTAGAGGACTAACCTGCGCATGTCGGCTCTCCTTCATGTTTGGACGAAGGAACGCGGGCACCTTGTCGCTTGGGGAAATCCCAACGATCCCCGGCAGGCATCCTAGGGTTCGATAACGGGGGAAAGAAATCGGGGAGTCCCAGTAGAACGTATAGGGGAGTTCCCCTATTCGGATTCGAGCGCCGCCGCCATCTTCACGAGCTCGGCCAGCGATCTGGCGTGCATTTTTTCCATGACCTTGGCGCGGTGGATCTCCACGGTCTTTTCGCTGATGCCGAGCTGACGGGCGGCGCCCTTGTTGGTTTCGCCCGCAACCACCAAGTCCAGCACCTGGCGTTCGCGCGACGTCAGCGCTTCCAGCCGTTGCATGATTTCCTGCCGCCGGATCCGGCTGCCGCCGGCACGAAGGCTGTGGGCGACCGCCTTCTGGACCGCATGCAGGAGAAGCTCGTTGTTGAACGGCTTTTCGATGAAGTCGACGGCTCCCGCCTTCATGGCATGGACGGCGACTTTGACGTCGCCGTGGCCGGTGAGAATGATGACCGGGATGTCGATCTCCCGCCGCTTGAGATCGGCCTGCAATTCCAGGCCGCTCATGCCGGGCATGCGGATGTCGAGCAGCAGGCATCCCGACGGTGCTCCGCGGCAGGCGTCCAGGAACTCCTGCGCGGTGGCATAGGTTTCCACTCTCAGGCCGACGGACTGGATCAGCCCGCGAAGGAAGCGGCGGACCGCTTCGTCGTCGTCGACCACATAGACGGTTTTCTCAGCGGTCATCGGGGTGCGTTTTCGCCGTCCGGGGCAGCGTGAACCGGAAAACCGCGCCCCCTTCGTCCGAGCTTGCCCAAAGCCTCCCGCCATGGGCCTCGACGATCGAGCGGCTGATGGCGAGACCCATGCCCAGCCCGCTTGGCTTGGTCGTGAAAAACGGATCGAAGATGCGGGCCAGATTCTCGGCGGGAATTCCGCGTCCCGCGTCGCGCACGGCCACTTCGACCATGCCGCCGTCGGCAGCCGAGGTCCGGATCGTGAGGCGCCGCAGGGCCGGACGGCAGTCAGCCATCGCCTCCATCCCGTTGTGGGCGAGGTTCAAGACGACCTGTTGGAGCTGAATAAGATCGGCCGACACCGGCGGTAGCCCGTCGGCAAGGTCGAGCTCGATCATGGCCCCCTGCTCGCGGGCGTCGACGCGGAGCAGGTCTGCGATCCCGTGGATCGATTCGTTCACGTCGATGGGCTTCCTTTCATCCTCTTCCTTGCGGAGGAACCGCCGCGTGCGGCGGATGATCTCGTTGGCGCGGAGCGCCTGCTCCGCGATCTGCTCGACCGAGTCCGCCAGCTCCGCCGACCCGCCGTTGCGGGACCGCACCCTGTCCAGACAAACCTGGGCGCATCCGGAAATGACGGCGAGGGGCTGGTTGAGCTCGTGCGCCAAGCTCGTGGCCATCTCCCCCATGACGATGACCCGGCTGGCGTGGGCGAGTTCGTTGCGGTGCCGCCGGGCATCCTGTTCGTCGCGTTTACGTTGGGTGATGTCCTCGGAAATCCCCAGAAAATGCGTCACTTCGCCGTCCTGGTTCGTGATCGGCGAAATGGACGTCAGGGCCCAGAAGAGGTCGCCGTTTTTTTTCCGGTTGTGAAACTCTCCGCGCCATTCCCTGCCCGCGGTGATGGTCCGCCACAGCCTTTCGTACTCGCCTGCCGGCATCTCGCCCGACTTCAGGATACGGGGCGTCTTTCCGGATATTTCATCGAGCGCATACCCGGTGACCTGCGTGAACCTCGGATTTGCGTATTCGATCCGCCCCCCGAGGTCGGTGACGATCGTCATGGCGGGGCTCTGTTCTACGGCGCGCGTCAGCTTGCGCAGGTTGTCCTCGGCCCGCTGCCGTTCCGCAATCTCGTCCGTGAGTTTCTGCGTCCGTTCCCGGACGCGCAGCTCCAGCTCGTCCTGGGCCTTTGTCAGTGCGCTTTCGGTCCGCTTTCGCTCGATCACCTCGCGTTCGAGTCGTGCATTCTTCTCCGTGATGTCGGCGTATTGCCGCTTGATGGTGCGGTCCGCCATCCGGACCACGGTGAACAGAACCGCGTATAGAAATCCGAAGACGACAAGAAATCCGATCAACAGGTTCGTCGTCGAACTCCTGATCCTCGCCACCAAGGGCGTCACGTCGGCGTAGAGCTCGAACACGCCTCCGATGGATCCGTCGCCGACGCGGATCGGAAGGTAGGTTTCGACCAGATCCCGGTCCATGGCCCTTCCTTCAAACGAGCTGATCTGGTCGCGGAAGGTCAGTTTGCTCGCGGGTTTTCCCTGTTGTGCGGCGATGACGAATCCCGGGTTGTTGGTTCCGTACGCGCCCATCTCCCGGTGTTCGGAGGAATAGACCGTAAGGCCGTCGAGATTGAATATCTGGATTTTCAGGACGGGAAGCCCCGCCGTCAACGACATCAGGAGTTCGTGGAGCGCATGGGTTTCCGGACGCGTGCGCAGCGTCTCGGCGTCCGAAGCCGGCACGGATGTGATGTACGACGAAAACCGCGGCCAGATCGTGTTGGCGAAGGATCGCGCCAGGGTTACGTTCTGCGCCTCCGCCAAATCGATCAGACGCTGCACTTCGTCCCTGCGATAGGCGAAGACCGAGGCGGCAACGGCGATCGCCGCGATCGTGCTCGTCACCAGGAAAAAGCGAACAAGTCGAAACATTGTCGCTTGGTTCCGGCAAGAACCCCGCGCCGCTCCCCATGGCGCGGCCGCCGCGGATGTTAGAGCATGGACATCCCGCAGCCAACTGCCTCGTGTTTCCGGGATCGCCGGAGGCCGATAGGCTCCGAAGCGCATGGCGGTACATCGCATGCGACGTATAGCCGCGATCGTAGCGGACCGGATGACCGACCGGCAGCGGTGCACGGCGATCGGCAAGGTTGCGAGGCACCACACTTGCCCGGTCGTCCGGCACGCCGGGCAGGCGCACGGTCCCGTTGATGGCGGCTTTCGCTCGGCGATCTCCGCACCGTGCCTCCCCGCGTCGTCCTCGACGCGATCAAAGCGATCCTGACTGACGCCGGCCGTAAACCCTCTGACACCGTCAAGGCGATGGCCTAGCCACGTCACCGCGAAGGTTTCGCTGGCCTCGACGTGGTGCGCGCCGAGTACTTTCCGATCGAGCCGCTGGTGCGATCTGCCTTGCTCAACTAGCCCTTTTTTGGATGTGCGTGTCGAGTCGGGCGCCGAATTACGGTCGATGAAATCCTGCGCTACGTCTGCCGCTGAAATCGCCGCTATTTGGCCCCACGCCGTGCGGCGGCGGTTTATGCGCCCCCGCGAATAATGGCTGATCGGCGGTCGATCTACTTGCGTGCCTTCAGATGGGCAACCAGCGCCTCAATTGCCAGTACATAGCCATGCACGCCGAAGCCGCAAATCATCCCAACGGCAACTTTCGAGATGTAGGAGTGGTGGCGGAACGCCTCGCGTCGATGGATGTTTGAGATGTGCACTTCGGCCACGGGCAGATCGACGCTGTTGATGGCGTCCATCAAAGCGACTGACGTGTGAGTGTAGGCACCGGCATTGATGACAATGCCGTCGTGCTTGCCCTTTGCTGCGTGTATCCATTCCACGAGCTGGCCTTCGTGGTTGCTTTGCCGAACGTCGACGGCCGCGCCCAGGGCCTTGCCCTTCTCGATGCACATTGCCTCGACGTCCTTCAAAGTTGTCGCGCCGTAGATCTCCGGCTGGCGCGTACCCAGCATGTTGAGATTCGGCCCGTTCAATACGAGGAGGGACAAGCTCATACGATGAATATATCAACTCGTGGCTACATGGGAAACCTTTTCCCGGGCGAGTAAATATCGAGGATATTCCAATGTCCGCTGGTGGGGGTTGGATTGTTAATCATCGCGACATCGAGCACGGTGGGACGCCGAGATGCGATCGCCTTCTCCAGCGTTGGGCGGAACTCCTCGGCGCTGCGGATCCGGATCCCGTCGACGCCATACGCCTTTGCAACGTCGGCGTAGTTGGGCATGGTCTCATCACCCGTCTCCGGAAACGTCGTGCCATAAGTGAGACCGTAATGTGCCTTCTGCAGACCGGCAATGGTCCCAAACGCATTGTTGTTCATGACAATCCACACGACATCCAGGTTTTCAGCCGCTGCCGTGGCCAACATTGAAGGATTTTGACCGAAGCCGCCGTCGCCGACGAGCGAGATCACCACTCGATCCGGATGGGCAAGCTTGACGCCTAATGCCGCCGATGGGCTGAATCCCATAGTGGCGAAGCCGCCGGGCGTAAAGATCGTACCGGGCGTGTAGATCGGGAATTGCTGGCCGACACCGTTCTTGTTCCAGCCGACATCCGTCGTCAGAAACGCGTCGCGCGGCATGGCGGCGCGAACGTCTGCGAGGATGCGCTCCGGCATCATCGGGAAGGCATTCGAGGTTTCCATTTTCCGATTCGATGTCTTGAAGGCCTTTCGTTCGACGGCGATCCTCTCGACAAGTTCGGGCGCCTTGCGCCCTTCCGGACAAACCTCCCGTGCAATTCGGTTCAGAACCTTGAGAGCGGACTTCAGATCAGCCACGACGCCGATCTCAGCGGGGAAGTTGCGGCCGATTTCCGACGGATCGATGTCGATGTGAATGAGCTTCGTTGGCGGGATATTGAAGGTATAGTCACGATACCAGGACGAACAGTCCGCCTCCTTGAAACATGTGCCGAGGCCGAGGATCCAGTCCGCTGACAGGCACATGCTGTTGGTGAACTTCGTGCCCCAGAAGCCGGTCATCCCGAGCGTCAGAGGATGGTCATCGGGAAGCATCCCCTTGCCCATCAAGCTGTGTGCGACTGGAAGCGCCAGGTGGTCGACAAAGGCGCGCAATTCCGCGGTAGCGCCGGCTAATGCCACCCCACCGCCAACATAGAGAACCGGATTCTTGGCTCCAATCAGGGTGCGCACGATGGTTCGGGCTACGTCTTCATCGATCGAGGGCCTGGCAAGCGATTTCGCGTTGTGGTGCAACCGACCAAACAGCGCGACGTCAATCTCGGTCGAGAATATCTCCATCGGCACATTGACCAGCACTGGGCCAGACTGACCACTTTCGGCAAGGATAAAGGCCTTTTCGATGATCTCGGGAAATAGTTCGGCTGTATCGACCCGCCATGCGCGCTTCACGAAGGGTCGATAGATCTCGTACTGGCTGCCGTCGGCGTGCAGATTGACCTCCTGATGCGGGTGCTTGCCATAGTAGTAAGACGGCACATCGCCCGCGATGACCACCATCGGGGTGCAATCGAGAGCCGCGTTGGCGACACCCGTGGCTGCGTTCGTCAATCCCGGACTGAGGTGACACAGTACGACCGATGCCTTGCCGGTTGCCCGGGCATATCCGTCCGCGGCATGGGCGGCGATCTGCTCGTGGCGGACATTGACGAAGCGCAGCTCACTGTTCGCCATGGCCGAAAGAACGGCGATATTTGTGTGCCCGCAAAGCCCGAATATGTGGCGAACGCCCCGGTTCCTGAGATAGCGGACGAGCAAGTTCGAAACGAGATCTTTCATCAGGTCCTCCCGAGGCCGCCCCGCGACGGCGGCCGTCTCATGCGTCCAAGGGTTTCCGTGTTGTAGAACTCGCCGAACAGCTCTGCTTCGCTCGGCCGATCCTCGGGAATCGGGCGGGATACCCAGGTCACGTTCATGTAGTGCTTGAGCGCGATATTTTCGTTGGTGATGTTGCCGCCCCAAATACCGCAGCCCAGCGACGAGGTCATCGGCATGCCATTATTGAACGCTCCCGCGTTGGCCTTAGACTGCGGTTGGTGCACCATCATGCGGCTCACCGGCGCAACTGCTGCCAACCGGGCAACGTGTTCGTCACTGAACGAGTAGATGCCGCAAGAGTGACCCTTGCCGCCGACTTCGTAGATCTGTACCACCTTCTTCAGTGCATCATCGAATCCATGATATCTGAAGAGAGCCATGACCGCTGAAAGCTTCTCGGATGAGAAGCGGTGCTGCTTGCTGATGCCCTTTTGCTCGACCATGATGAACTTGCGATCCGCCGGGATTGAGAAACCTGCAATTTGAGCCAGTTTCTGGGGCGCGATGGCCACAGTCTCGATAGTGCGATGGCCCTCAGAATTCCACATTGCCTTTTCGAGTTTCGCCTTCTCGTCGCCATTGCAGAGATAGCCGCCCTCCGCGATCAGCGCGTCACGCATTGCCTCGTAGATCCGGTCATCGATCAGCAGACTGCCGTCCGCGGAGCAGCCAGAGCCAAAATCCGATGTTTTTGAGATCCGTGAATTGCATGCTGCTTCTTTGATGTCGGCGGTTTCGTCAATCCCTATAGTGGAATTGCCGGCGCCGACGCCGTAAGCCGGCTTACCCGAGGAGTAGGCGGCCTTCACCATCGGACGGCCGCCGGTCGCAAGGGTGAGGCCGCACTCGGCCATCAACTCTTCGGAAATCGGGATCGACGGCTTTTCAATGCGCTGGAAAATGTCCTCAGGCGCGTGCAGTTTTCATCGCCTCGCGCATGACGCGCGTCATCTCGAATGTAGTGCGGCGCGTCCGCGGATGCGGCGAGAAGATCACCGCATCCTTGCACTTGATCGCCTAGATGGCAGTAACAGGAGGCGTGAGCTCCGGATTGGTCATGGGAATCAGCGACGCAATTACCCCGGCCGGCTTGGCAAACTTGGTAATGCCCTTGGCTTCATCAACTTCGATTACGCCAACACTCTTCTCACGCAAGGCGTCTCGCAGCACGCCGAGAATCTTGAAGCGCTTTGCGTCGCGGCCTTCACGATCGCCGATCCCGCTTTCGTCCACACCCATCTGCGCGATGCGAACGAACGTCTTCTCGTTGCCGCAGGTCCAACCGATTGCCCGCGCCAGGCGATCTACCTGTGCCTGATCACGATCCTTGATCTTTTCCATGGCGGCGCGGGCGCGAGCGATCGTCTCGGCGACGCGCTTCTTTTCCTCAGGCGTAATCTCGCGGGCCATGTTGCATGCTCTCCAGCGGACTAATCCAGATTGTGACGTGGTGATTATTTGGCGGTGCCAGTGCGTCGCAGTTCGGCCGGCTCATCCAGGCGTTCGAGATGGGCCCGTGCACTTTCGATGCAGCGCCGCGCATGGCCTTCGTGGCCGAGCGCCGCGCTTTGCCGCGCATTGGGCAGTTCGATCGACAGAGGAACATCGGGT
>Ga0233425_10002437_pt1 | contig 36622 bp, 33 predicted proteins | sample Watercolumn_Towu_2_FD_181712 | JGI IMG/M metagenome (GOLD analysis project Ga0233425, IMG submission 181712) | Freshwater microbial communities from Lake Towuti, South Sulawesi, Indonesia - Watercolumn_Towuti2014_140_MG | ecosystem: Environmental > Aquatic > Freshwater > Lake | place... | reverse complement strand
CCGGGTCATCCAACGGCGGGCCTACGGTCTTCGGGACGAAGAATACCTTCGCCTCAAGGTCCTCACCTGCATGCTGCGGGAGATCTGAAGGGATCACAATCCACCCACTCGATTACGCGATGAGCCAATTTCAATTTCAGACTGATCACACCACTTCTTCCAGGAGCTGTTAGAATCGAAGCATTAGACGTGACAAATGAGCACAACCCTTACGCGTGGTAATCAGGTTCGTAAAGAAAGCTGAGTGGTGGGAAATGTGGTCTGGCATGAGCATGTCATATGTACAAAGAAATAACGCTCATTTGGAAAGAGGAGAGATCATGACCCGTCGAAAGACTTCCGCATACACACCTGCCGGAGCACTGGCCCTGGGATCGGCAAACACAGCTCGCCAGCGGTTCAATCCTAGGACTCCTTCCCCGTAGGGTATCGTTGCCACCTGACTTTGGTGTTCCGCAATGGCCAGCATCTTTTTCGCCACATAACGGTCGATGTATTCAAGTCGGTCCCAGGTGGCAAAGGGACCCCAGACTTCATAGGCCCAGATGCCGTCCCTGGGAGTGACGCCAGCTTCGAGGACGCTGTCTCTCACCAGCTTAGCGGTAAGGCGATGGGCCGGATGTCGGTCAAGCTCTTCGTCCATTGTATAGATCTCGGTCGGTTGCAGGCGAGCAAGCATCTCGACGAGCCTCCGTGTGACGGCCAGGGTATTGATCTGGTCTGCTGCGTCCGGCTCGTCACAAAAGAACACGTCCTTGACCCCCAAGACCCTGGCGGCACGGAGGGTCTCTTCTCTTCTCACCTCCGCCAACCGCTGCTCCGTTAAGGCGAAGGGATTCGATGACCGGCCACCGTTCGTCACAACGACGGAAGTAATCGCAGCCACGGACTCCACTAGTTTGGCAACCGTCCCACCCATGCCGATTTCCATGTCATCCGGATGTGCGCTGATAATGACGATGTTGTGGCTCACGGCCGAACCCCCTTCCCTTACGATGCAGGGGCGATCTGTTGTTCTGCGTGGTACGAACTTCTGACGAGCGGGCCGGATTCGACGCGGGTGAAGCCAAGGGCAATTCCCTCCTCCTTCAACAAGGCGAACTCGCTGGGGTCACAGAAGCGGGCGACCGGCAGATGCTCCCTGGTTGGCTGAAGATATTGCCCGATGGTGATGATGTCGCAGTGAACCGCTCGCAGGTCACACATAACTTCGCGGGCTTCCCTGATCGTTTCGCCCATTCCAAGGATTAATCCGGACTTGGTCGTCATACCCAGCTGTTTGGCCTGGCTCAGTAACTCGATCGATCGCTGATACTTCCCTTGTGGGCGGATCGCTGGGAACAGCCGCCGGACGGTTTCAATGTTGTGATTCAGGATCTCCGGTTTCTCGGCGCAGACCATCGCTAACGCCGCCACATTCCCTTCAAAGTCCGGTATGAGTACTTCGATGGTGCAGGCGGGACTGAGTTCTCTGATCTGTCGGATCGTCTCGGCAAAGATGGCGGCGCCGCCGTCCTCCAATTCGTCCCGATTCACCGACGTAATCACCGCATGGCGTAGGCCCAAGGCCTGCACAGCTTCGGCTACACGCCGCGGTTCTTCGTGATCCACTGCCGGGGGACGTCCTGTTTTAACTGAACAATAGTGGCAACGTCTGGTGCAGATGTCGCCGAGGATGAGAAAAGTCGCGGTGCGGGCGTTCCAGCATTCCCATCGATTGGGGCAGCGGGCTTCTTCGCAGATAGTGTGAAGCTTGAGCCGCTCGACCGTCTGCTTGAGTTCGAGATAATCCGGCCCGGTCTTGGCGTCGACTTTGAACCAGGATGGGAGACGCGAGCGGCTGGTGGCCTGAAACGATCGAAGCTGGCTCAGAGGGATAAAGCTCATCGCGGTGACTACTCGTTCGTGGTGCGGGGACAAAACCAGCTCAAGAGCCTTGCCCTGAAGCCGGATGGTTCAGTCTCGAGCTGGGGAGGATCTGGATATTCAACCCACAGTTCCTGCGAGCCGAGATAGACACCGTTGCGAAAACTCATCTGCGTACGGAGTTGCCGATAGCCTAGCGTCTGCAAGGTCTGTATCAAGATCTGTAAGGCTGCATCTTGCGTAGGATACGTCTCGGTTGCCACGCGGACAGATTCGTACCGTAAAAGAGCTCGATAGCCTTCCCCTGCCTTCTCGAATTCCACCGGGCGACTGAATCCCCGTTCCCGTTCATCGAGGCCGGCGAGTTGGTGTTTATCGAAGCCGGGCTGGGCCATGACTGCTTAGTTCAATGCGCGAAAAACCGCGACGAGATCGCTGAGGGCGATGGTCTTGCTCTTGAGCACAGCTCGTTCTACCTGGATGGCCTCTCTGGTCCTGGCATCGGCGGCACCGGTTTTCAAGCAGGTCGCGCCGAGTGCCAGGATACGGTCGCACTCTTCTCCGATTTTCTTTTTTACGACCGGATTGGCGGAAAGAATTTCCATCAGCTGCCGACGTGTCTCGCTCAGGTGCAACTGCAAGTCGGCGTCCGGATAGCTCTTTCGCACAGCCTCATCAAAGCAACGGTCGAGGTATTGCGCAAGAAAGACGTAGAGGCGAACGAGAGCGGCGGCGATATCGATTTGTTCTTGCGCGGAGGCAGCCATCTCATCACGCCCAATTTGTATCATCTCTCGTGAAGCGTCTCTCGCAAATAGCGATGGTCTTCGCAGCCGACGAGAGACGAAAGAAGCTTCACGGTTACAGCAACACCTTCACGTCATTGCCTTCGACTTTGACTTGGTACACCTCCACCTTTGCGGAGGGATTCTTCACACATTCGCCGGTCGTCAGGCGATATTGCCAACCGTGCCAGGGACAGGTCACAATATTTCCTTCCACGTCGCCTTCTCCGAGCGGACCACCTCGATGGACGCAGGTATTATCGATGGCGTGGAAGGTTCCATCGATATTAAAGATGGCCACAGTCTTCCCGCTCACCTCGGCCACGATACCGGAGCCCGCCTTTACCTCGGCTGTTCCGGCGACTCGCACAAACTCCCCCATATCCGCTCCTCCGCTCGTTCCAGTACGCGATTAGTGGGTTGTAAACGGCTGCTTGATCTTCTTGAGCAGGCTGTCGATGGAGGGGCCGCCCTTTGCGGCTTCGCCCAATTCGTCGACGATCTTCTGCGCGATCTCTCGAAAGGCCGCCGCCTGCGGCGATGCCGGGTTTGCCATGACGATAGGATGGCCGGTGTCTCCACCATCCCGTATCGCCGGGTCAATGGGAATGCGGCCAAGGAAGGGAACACCAAGTTTCTCAGCGGCCCGCTCTCCTCCCCCATACGAAAAAATCTCCGTACGTTCTCCACAATGTCCGCAGATGAAGTGGCTCATGTTCTCCACGATGCCGAGCAAGGGCACGTTGACCTTCTGGAACATCGCCATGCCCTTGCGGACGTCGTAGAGCGCGACTTCCTGAGGCGTCGTCACCGTGATGGCGCCGGCCAGCGGAACCATTTGCGACAACGAGAGCGGCACATCTCCGGTGCCCGGCGGCAGGTCGATGAGCAGATAGTCCAATTCACCCCAGAGCACGTCGCGGAAGAAGGCTTGCAAATATTGATGGACCATTGGTCCACGCCAGACGAGCGCCGTTTCTTCCGGCACGAGATAGGCCATTGAGATGAGTTTCACACCGTAGTTCTCTACGGGGACGATCTTGCCGTCTTTCTGTTCAGGGCCGGTGGTGCTACCCATCATCATGGGGATGTTGGGACCGTAGAGGTCGGCGTCCAACAGACCGACTTTGGCTCCTGTCAAGGCGAGTGCGCAGGCAAGATTCGCGGCGACGGTCGATTTGCCGACACCCCCTTTGCCGCTGCTGACCGCAATAACATGTTTCACGCCGGGAATGAGATTATCTTTTGCCTGAGGCTGCTGAGCCCCGTGGGCATGTTCGTCAGCCATACATCGTTCCTCCACTCTATTTGTGCTCGACAGTACCTCTTGAGGTGCAGCCGAGAATCGAGATGCCAGGGACTAGTGTGTCATCATAAGCGATGCGGTGATGGAAATGAAATGGGCCGATCGGGCCATTACTCGTATGACCCGACTGGGGAAAGCGGAGTAGGCGATGACCCGCGGTTGCCCGCCATGTATACTGGAATTGATCAGAAAGTTCATTTCTTCCCCGGGAGCACCGATTGACGACATCGCCGTCTTCACTTGAGCCAGCCATCCTTCGCATCGGTGAGTGTCTTGCGCGGCTTTCTGGCGGCCTTTCACCGAGCATTTTTGAAGGTCGCTGGTGGTCCCAATCGATGATCAATCTGGCCATGAAGGACAACACCTTCAAGACGCGCCTGTTTCGCTTCATCGACGTGCTGCCCGTTCTTACCGACGATGAACGAGTCGTCTCGCTCGCCGAGGAGTATTTCGGCCGGTCGGGCAGCGAGTTGTTCGGGCTTCAGTGGGGGTTGAAGGCGCTCACCTCCACCGGCATGGGTGCGCGCTTAACCGGCAAGTCGATCAGAAAACAGGTCGAACAGATGGCGAGAACCTTCATTGCTGGCGTCTCAATAGAGGAAGCAGCTCCAGTCTTGTCGAACTTGTGGACCGACGGGCGAGCCTGGTCCGTTGATCTGTTAGGGGAAGCCACGATCAGCGAACAGGAAGCCGATCACTATCGCGACCTGTGTCTGAATGCGCTGACCGAATTGGGGCGCATCGCGTCCGCCTGGCCTTCCGCTCCCCTGCTCGAGCGGGACCATCTGGGGCCGCTGCCGCGCGTGCAACTCTCGCTGAAAGTTTCGGCGCTCTCCTCACGGCTGGACCCGATCGATCCCGACGGCAGTTATCAATCGGTGGCCGCGCGTCTCCGGCCGCTCGTCGAACAGGCCCGGTCGTTGCCGGCCGGATTGATCTTCGACATGGAGCAGGCGGACATGAAGAATCTGCTCTTGGATATTTTTAAGCGGCTCTTTGCCGAACCGGCGTATCGCGCCTATCCGTACGCCGGCCTTGCCCTGCAAGCCTATCATCGCGAGACCCAGCGAGACATTCAGGACTTGCTGGCGTGGGTTCGCGCGAGAGGCGTCCCGATCACCATTCGACTGGTCAAGGGGGCTTACTGGGATTCGGATTCGGTGCGGTACCGGCAGGCCGGATGGCCGGTTCCGCTCTTCGAACAGAAGGCGGAGACCGACGTCAATTACGAACGATTGATACGCCTCCTGTTGGAGCATGCCGATCTGATCCGCCCCGCCTTCGGCACACATAATCTCCGCACGTTAGCGGCGGTCGAAGCCCACGCGGAATCGGTCGGCTTGGCCCCAGGAACGCAGGAGTACCAGATGATTTTCGGCATGGCCGAGCCCTTTCAGCAGGCCATGGTGAAACTCGGCCGTCGTGTTCGTTTGTACTGCCCCGTGGGTCGGCTGCTACCCGGCATGGCGTATCTGGTTCGCCGGCTGCTGGAGAATACCTCGAACGAATCGTTTCTCCGAAAGGAGTACGTCGAATCTCAACCGCTGGCTCGACTGCTCGCTCCCCCAGCGGCTCCGGTTCATCCTCCCGCAGCCGAGGCCGTGGCCGCGAGCAGCACGCAGAGATTCGCTAACGAGCCGCACAGCGATTTTTCTCAGGCGGATGCCCGTCGCGCCATGCAGGCCGGGATTGCGTCAGTGCGGGCACAATTGGGGCGTCGATGGGAAGCGGCGTCCTTGCGTTTGCCCCTCACTGGTTCGTGGTTGGAATCCCGTAACCCCTGTTTGCCCGATGAGTTGGTGTCCCAAGTGCAGAGCGCGTCCGTGGTCGATCTGAACCAAGCCGTCACGCAGGCGGTGGACCAATGGGACGGTTGGCGAGGGAACAGGCCTGAGGAACGGGCAGCGATCCTGGACAAAGCTGCGTCGGAGATGAGCCGCCGCCGCTTTGAGCTCGCTGCATGGGAAATCTTCGAGGTGGGCAAGCCCTGGCGGGAAGCCGATGCCGATGTCGCCGAGGCCATCGACTTTCTCCGATATTACGGAGAAGAAATGCGTCGCCTGTCCCGGCCCGCCCGCCTCGGCGATCGACCGGGGGAATTGAACCATCGGGTCTATGGACCGCGCGGCGCGACGGCCGTCATCGCGCCCTGGAACTTCCCGCTGGCCATCCCGACCGGCATGATTGCGGCGGCGCTGGTGACCGGCAACACGGTCCTGTTCAAGCCGTCGGAACGGTCATCCCGGTTGGGGGGCCTCCTCACGGACCTCCTGATTGCAGCTGGGGTACCGCCCGGCGCCTTGCGCTGCCTTCCTGGCGGACCGGAGATCGGACAGGCGCTCGTCGTTCATCCGCATATTGCCACCATCGCATTTACCGGATCGAAGACCGTGGGCCTTCGCATTCTAGCCGATGCCGCGCGCGTCGCTCCCGGACAGCCTATGGTGAAACGGGTGATCACCGAGATGGGCGGGAAAAACGCCATCATTGTTGACGAGACGGCGGACCTCGATGAGGCAATCGCCGGAGTCGTGACGTCCTTCTCCGGCTACGCGGGGCAGAAGTGCTCTGCCTGCTCACGCGCGATCGTGCATCGCGCCGTCTACGACCCCTTCGTTCGGCGTCTGCGGGACGCTGTGCTGAGTCTAGAAATCGGCGATCCGTCGGAGCCAGGCACTCGCGTGGGGCCGGTGATCGACGCGCGGGCCCAGGCCTCCATCCAACGTTTCATCATTGAGGGCCGGCGGGAAGGACGGGTGCTTGTGGAGCGCACGGTCGAGCGGAGAGGCTATTTCGTCGGGCCGACGGTGTTCGTCGACGTCGAACCTCACCATCGGTTGGCACAGGAAGAAATCTTTGGTCATGTGCTGGCGGTCATGAAGGCAGAGAGCTTTGCCGACGCCCTTCGCCTGGCGAATGGAACTTCGTATGCGCTCACAGGAGGCGTCTATTCCAGGAGCCCGACCAACCTTGCATCGGCCCGCGAACAATTCGACGTGGGAAATCTTTACTTGAACCGGCCGATAACCGGCGCACTGGTCGGTCGCCAACCGTTCGGAGGGCACCGCTTCTCAGGGGTAGGGGCGAAAGCCGGCGGTGAGGACTACCTGGCCCAGTTCATGGTTACCCGCGTGATCAGCGAAAATACGCTCCGACGAGGATTCGAGTCGGCTGAGTGAGTCTTTGCCAGGTTTGATGTCGTACTCTTCAAGTTCTTCCGTGATCTCCGTCACTACTCCGCGATCTTCCTTCACAGCCGATAACTCCTGCCGCTCTGAGTACTTCACGAGGCCGACCCCCTTTGCAAACCACGCCGTCATCACGTCCGATCCGGCAACCACCCGACGACTGATCGACAGATGAATGCGCATCGTCATCCGGGCTTCGACCTTGATGGCATTGGGAAAGGTTCCGGCCGGAACCGTGACCGTCTCATGGCCGATCAGGCTGCTCCAACCGCGCACGTCCACCTTTTCATCGGTCCCGTCATGGTCCATATCGGTCCCGAAGTCGAGGCCCGTCCGATCGAACTGTTGAAACGATGACGGGAGCGTCATGGGGAACCAAAAAATCTGATAGGGCGCGATCTGTTTTTCCAGCGGTGTTCCCGGCTCTGAACCGTAATACACGATGCCGACAGCATCCCGTCGATAGAAACTATCCGATGGACCGTGGGTGCCCGGGTTCGTGTCATGAAAGACCGTGACCGTCACGCCTTTGATGGTCTTAGTGCCTTTGACGGTAGAGACATTGGTGAAAAACTTGTGCTCGATCGTTTGGAGCGGGCCTTCCGTGATCTGGCCCCTGTAGACCCAGCGGTTCCCGACCGCGTCAGGAAAGTAGTCGGCCGATTGGGCGATCGTGATGGGCTCTCCGGCGCCGAACGCCGGGGACCACAGGCCCAACCCCGTAAGAAGACATAGGCCTCCCGCGAGAAGCAATCGCCCTGTCAGTCGACGTCCGAGCATGAGGTTGTTCTCCGTTCAACAGGCAACCGACGGTACCATAGGTGGCAAAAAGCAGCAAGCAAACGGCGTTGAATGCCTCCGCTGCCGCTCAGGCTTGCGTTCGCCCGCCCCTCCTCGCATAATTCAAAACCGCATGAAACATCCACCATCAAGCACGCGATCCGCCGCACAAGGGGACCGCAGACGTGAGACGCGGCCAGCCGTGCTCGTGACCGGTGCCTCCGGAGGCATCGGCCGCGCCGTCAGCCGGGCCTTCGGTGAGATGGGATGGTATGTCGGCATCCACTATGGCCGGAACAAAGCCGCGGCACAAACCACGCTCCGACAAGTCGTGGCGGTCGGCGGCGCAGGCGATCTCTATCAAGCGGACATCCGTGAATCCAAGACTGTGCAACGGATGATCGACACCTGGTGTCATTGCGTGTCGAGGCCGTCGGCACTCGTCTGCAGCGCGGGCATCGGACTGAGCAGCCTGGTCTTGCGGCAACAGGAAGGCGAGTGGGCCGAGATGATGGCAACGAACCTGACGGGAACGTTTCACTGCCTTCGCGCCATGGCGCCCGTGCTGTTCGCACGTCGAGGCGGGTCCATCGTTGTGGTCGGCTCCCATACGGGGTTCCATGGGGCCGTCGGCCAGGCTGCGTACGCTGCGTCGAAAGCCGGACTGATCGGATTGATCAAAACGGCGGCGCAGGAATGGGGTCCGCAAAATGTCCGGGTCAATCTCGTGCTGCCCGGATGGCATAAGACGAGCATGACCGCAGGTATTTTCCCGAAAGGCGGGGGATGGTTCGACCACGCGCTGCGCCGTTCGCCGGCAATCGAAGAAGCGGCACGCACCATCGTCTATCTGGCACAGCTTAAGGACGTGTCAGGGCAGGTATGGAACTGCGATAGCAGACACCTTTGAATGAAGAGCATATTGCGTATGGCAGATAGCTGAGAGCCCGTCTGCCATCATCTCTTCTCCATGAAGCACGGAGTCTTCATAACCGGCACTGACACGGATGTCGGCAAGACATTGGTAACGGCTGCCCTGGCGGCTGCCTTGCTCAGGCAAGGCTACGACGTCGGGACCATGAAGCCGATTGAAACCGGCCTGGCGTCATCCGCCGATTCAGAGTCAGACGCGGTACGGCTCCGTGCTGCAGCAGAAAGCAGCGATGCGCTCGCCGAGGTGAGGCCCTATGGCTTTCACCGGCCGCTCGCCCCGCTGGATGCAGCCCGCCTTGATAAAAGAACCATCGTTCTGCCGACGATCATGCGAGCCTTCCGCACGCTCCAGACCCGCCACGAGGTCCTGCTCCTGGAGGGCGTTGGCGGCGTATATGTACCTATTACCTCATCACTTAGCATGTTGGACATCATCTATCGGATGAAGCTTCCCGCCATCGTGGTCGGGCGGGCCTGGCTCGGCGGAATCAATCACGCATTGCTGACGCTCGTCGCGCTTCGCCGGTGCAACATCCCCGTTCTTGCGCTGGTCCTCAACAGGACCATCCCAGTGCAGACAGCGCTGGCACGAGCGCAGGAGCGTTCGACTGCCCGTCTGCTTCGTCAGTATGCAGAGGTACCGGTGATCGGCCCACTTCCCTATCTCTCGGCTCTGGAACGAAATTGGGACATGGGAGTGGCCAGACTCGTTGGTGCGAAGGCCATCACGAAGCTGGCGCGTCTGGTGCTGGCATCCGGGTGAGAAACTCCCTGACCACTTGTTTGATATCCGGGGCTTTCAGAACCGCAGAGATCACCGCCACACCGTCGGCCCCCGCCTGCATAACCTCGCCGACCCGATCCGTCTGAATCCCGCCGATCGCAAAGATCGGCAACGTCGTGAGCGGGCGGATCGCTCGTACTCCCGCAATTCCAACCACAGGATCATGATCCGGCTTGGAGCCTGGTGTAAAGATAGGACCAAACCCCAGATAGTCCGGCCTCCACGCACTGGCCGCCCGCACTTGGTCGGGATTATGCGTGGAGATGCCGATCAGCCTCTTCTCTCCCATCACCCTTCGCGCCAGATCGAGCGGCAGATCCCCTTGACCCAGATGCACTCCATCCGCATCCACAGCCAAGGCTAAATCGCAGCGGTCATTGACGATGAACAGCACCCCCAATTCACGAGCTCTGGCTCGAAGCGCGGTGCCTTCCGTATAGGCTTCTTTCATCGAGGCGGTCTTGTTCCGGTACTGGAAGATCCTGGCTCCGGCTTCGGCCGAGTCAGTGAGGATTTCGGTAAGGGAACGTCCAGGACAGGCCGCTGGATCGAGGACGACGTAGAGGCCGGACAGCCGAGCTGCCGGAAGAGAGGGGTTCATGGTTCTTCGAAACTCCGAAAGCTGACTGCCAAGTTCGTCCCCTGCGCCGCCACGGCCCCGACCCATCCGGGCTCGAGAGGAAGAAATCGAATGGGCATGTCCATCCCTTCACATCCGTCTCTCCCCCTAATCAGACGTGCCTCTTTCCCTCTCCCCGATAGCTCGAGGTGGTCATGATGCAGTGGGAACGTCATCCCCTTACCCTCGGCTTTGAAGACTGCCTCCCTGGCAACCCAGGTTTGTAAGAACCGCTCATGTTGCCGCGCCGGGTCATCGCTTTCGATAAACACCCGGTCTTCGCGCGACAAGAACCGTTCGGCAAGATGGGCAATATCGACTTCGGGGCGAATCTTCTCGAGATCGATGCCGACCTCCCGATCCCTCGCAACGGCAATGAGTGCTCGACCATGGGAATGCGTTAGATTAAACCGGATCGCTGTCTCGTCCTTTAAGAAGGGCTTCCCGGTGGACGTCTTATGGAAAGCCAATTCTTCGGGATACCGTCCACAATAACGGCTCAGCACTATTCGCAATGCGGCGTGAGCTGCGATGAACTGCTGACGATGCCGCGCTGACACCAACCGGTCGATTCTTTCCAATTCATCACCCGAGAGAAAGTGCCTCGCGGCAGGGAGATCCCCGCTATCGATTTCCAACAAGAGGCCCCACACCTGAACATCGTTGAACTGAATCTCGATTACAGGCTTGCGGCCATCGCCCTTGTCCAGTCTGACCGGATCGAATCTCAGAAATGCGTCATCCACACCGAACTCGCTTCCTTGCCTGCGGGCTCAAGCGATCATAGAAGCACGTCGCGGAAGCCATTGCAAAACACCGTCTGGCACGGTAAGCTCGCGCCAGATCGTCGAGCGCCTTGTCCACGCCTGCTCGCGGTTCACACATAGGCAATCCGTCACATCGGAGAGGTGCGAGAGCGGCCGAATCGGGCAGTCTCGAAAACTGCTGTCGGGGTAACTCGACCGTGGGTTCGAATCCCACCCTCTCCGCCAAAACACCAACAGCGGTGCCATTTCCTGTGGAGCCGTGCCCCACCCAAAAAGTCATGAAAGAGGGTGGGATTCGAACAGGGGGCTCTGAAGGGGGTGGGCCCCCTTCATGGGGAGCTTACGAGGGGGCTGGCCCCCTCAGTAGGAGCGTGAGCCATCTGGCGAACGCGACTTCGAATTCCCACCCTCTCCGCCAAGTTTTGCCCTTATGGCAAAACTTGGCGAGATCTCGTCATTTCGCGCTGCAACATGGCGGATCGGCCCTCGATCTTCGTCACCCTTCCGCCTTTTCCCGCAGGCCTCGCCTCAACGCCATCATCGCCAACGTATCGCGCTGACAGTATTCCAACAACGCTTGCCGGATTGAAGCCCGCTCGACCCAGTCCGTCTCCTTGAACACCATCCGGTAATACTCCTGTGCCGCACTCCCTCCCTCCTGTATCGTAAGATCGCTATAGTCCAGCGAGGGCACCACGGCGGCCAGGACGGCTTTGATCGAGTAGGACCCGCCGAATGCCGGGTGGTAATAATGGTCCCGGATCACGGGGAACAAATCCCACAGCCGACGAATGACCCGTTTGAGGTCACTCCGCATCGAGGGATATCGCTCCGCGAGCCGTTCCAGAATCGACTGCTCATACGACGAATAGACGCAGATGCTGCCATCCGTGCCGAGCACCTCCAGCAGCCGAACCACCAGCGCTTCACGAGGATCGTTCGCCTCGGCGTGGAGATACTCCTCATGCCGCCAGCGTCCCGGTTCGTCCTCGATGTGAATCGACCATTGGACCGGTATCGATTCATAGGGCCTGGTATCTGGGTAACAGGGGATGCCCGGCATGATGGTTTCAAAATCCAAATGATGGACCGGATACTGAACGCTCGCCAGGACCTCCCTCAGTTTCGGAGAGATCCATTCGGCGTCGTCCTTCACACGCCGCTGCACAGTCGACAGCCCGACCCCATTCGGAATGTCATCGATCGTCGTCACTCCCTGGCGGACCAGTTCGGACAGATGTTTTGCTGAGCCCGGCAGATGATAGATCCAGCGGGCCGGCTTGTCCTTCGTGCAATGGGCCCAGTAGGGACATTCGTAGGGTGTGTGGCAATGATCATCCGGTTCGACGGGAGGCGGCTCCTGTTGCAAGACCACCTGTTGCATAGGTGCCAGTCGATTCGGCACATCCAGGCCTCGGGCCGCCACAAGTTCGCTCACGTCCTGCACGGTAAACAACGCATCGAGGTCGAGCCTGTCGCCTCGAAAGACATACTGGGCATTCAGGTGCATGAGACAGGCCGCGGCTATCTGTAACCCCGCCCCCTGTAGGACATACCGCTGAATCGCCAGATCATCCAAGTGAACGTTCTTGACGCGCGAGGAGGACTTCACTTCGATCAACCGCCAGGCAGGTGGCTCGCCGGGACCGCTTCCAATTCGTTCGAGAATATCCACGCGGACCAGCACCCCGTCGTACAGGAACGCGCCTTCAAAGACCGCCGGGACGGCGACATCTGCAATCACGGACGCCGTATGAGCAAGGGCCGCCTCGCGTTGGCGATAACTTTCGCCGATCAGCACACCTCCGGGAAATCGGCTCCGGGCCCGTTCGCCAATCTCCGTTCCCATGTCGAGCATGGCCTGCGTCGAGGGATCCGGCGGGCTGGCCCAGTCAGGATGATGCACGTCCAGGTACACCCGCTTGTGACACTGGAGCCCGGCCAGAAATTTGGATTTGGAGAGACGAGGGGCAGTGATGGGGATAGGAAGCCGGCCTGAGTCGGACATAATAGGTAAGACCCTAGCGGACAGAGAACCAGTTTGTCTAGCAAGCGCAGGCTCCTCTTCTGGTAGGATAGGCCGCGATGGCCGCCATTAGCCGCATCCGCAAGTCCGTCCTGAGCCTCGCGCTTCCCGTGACGGTCAGCAGCCTGCTGCAGCGGGCGGAGGGGATCGCCGCCGTGTTTCTGGTCGGGGGGCTCGGGGCTGGGGCAATCGCCGCCGTAGGATTGGGCCAGTTGCTCGCGTTCATCGGCACCACACTGTTGTCCGGCCTATCGGTCGGCACTAACGTGCTGGTGGCGCAACTCTCGGGGGCACGACGGACCAGAGACGCCGGCGAAGCGGCACTGCACCTTACCGGTCTCTCTCTCATCGCATCGGCGCTGCTGGCGTTTCTCGGCCTGGCCACAAACCGGCTGGCGATGACCGTACTGGGCGCGCAGGTCGATGTCATCGCGCAGGCTATTCCCTACTCGAATGTGATTTTTCTTGTTATTCCCTTCACCATCCTGATCCAGGTGCTGTCGTCGATTCTCCAGGGGACCGGTGACACGAAGACGCCCATGTACGCCATGATCGGTGTCAATGCCATCCATATCGTCGTAGCATATCCGTTCATCTACGGGAAATGGGGTGCTCCGAACTGGGGCCTCCAAGGCGCGGCACTGGCGGTCGGCATGGCGGAGTCGGTCGGCGCAGGTTATCTCCTCTGGTCCTGTCGAAAGATCCTGACAAGATCCAAGACCTTCCGGCTCGATTTGATCCGATCCGCCTGGCATATCGGCGCGCCGGTGTCGGGCGAACGAGTGGTACAGCAGGCCGGCATCATGCTCTATACGAAGATTGTCCTGCTCTACGGAACTGTGTCGTACGCAGCCCATCAAGTCGGGCTCTCTATCGAATCGTTTTCTTTCTTGCCCGGCTACGGCTTTGCCATCGCCGCGGCGACAATGGTGGGACAAAGCATCGGCGCCGGCAAGTACGTCCGTGCCAAACTGGAAAATTGGGAAGCCAATCGGCTCGCAGCCACGGGCATGGCAGCCATGGGCATCATCTTCTTTTTCTTCCCCTACGCGTTGATGCGAAGTTTCACGCAAGACGAGGCGGTCGTCCAACTCGGCACGCAGTTCCTGCGGATTGTGGCCATCCTGCAGATCCCGCTGGCCCTGACGATGGTGCTGGCCGGCTCACTGCGGGGAGCTGGCGACACGAGGTTCATCATGTGGGCGACGACCGCCGGCATGTGGGGGGTGCGGGTTCCCCTGGCCTTTGTCTTCGGCGTCTGGCTGGAGCTCGGGGTCTATTTTGTGTGGACGGCCATGATCGTGGACTGGACGGCCCGGATGGCGCTCTTACTCTGGCGCTACCAATCGGAGCGCTGGCGGGAGATTCAAGTCATTCGCTGATCAGACCAGGCATAGGCTGAACCGAAACAGACGCCGGCAACGGCCGCAAGGAGAAATGCGTTCTCGGCATGGACAGCAATGGCCCACCACACGATGGCGGCAAGGAGGCCTGACACCGCTCCGAGAATGATCTTACCCCCCGCAAGTTGAAGCCAATCAGTGAGCACAACCCAAGTGGTCATATAAATAGCCCCAGCGGCAACCGCCGCCCAGAGGTGCGTGATGTCTCGTTTGAAGAACCATACTTGGAGGGCTCCCAGGATTGCCCCAAGAAGAACGCCGGTCATCGCTCTCCGTAACAAAGGGTAAAATTGACGGTTTGTGATGCTCATGTAATCCCCCAAGGCTTCCGCCGAGTATCAAGGCCATGTACGCATGGCATTCGGCTAACGGACGGCTGACATGGTTGCAATGCTCAAATTACGCCATCAGTCGGACGAGGCAGGTGGACAAGTTGTCTGCCTTGTGTCCAGAGCCGGGCCTTTGGTGATCTCGATTCTTCCCACGCCCTTCACGTTGGCGCACAAATCGCCCAATCCAGGCGTCACCAACCGGAACGGGCCGCCTCTTGCCTCAGGCAACGATGCTCCATCGAGCTCGTACACCAGTACGCCGTACTCTCTCGCCTGTTGGAGCGTGAGACAGACGGAATAGTTCCCATCCGCGGCATGAAAGACGACATGATCCGCCTCGATCGCCAGCGCCGGAACATCGAGCAGACCCTTCACACGAATGCCTCGACCGCTCATGCCCGGCATCACCGTCGAAACATCGAGCTGATGTTCCGCCGCCAACGATGCGATCGCAGCACGATCGAATGACACCGGCTGGACGACGTCTCCATCGATCCGGACCACACCAGGACCGGTTTTTTCCTTGTCGGTCAGCGTCTTGACCATCGCTGTGAGAGCTTCATTCACCGGCGTGGGAATGCCAAACTCGCGACCCTTCTTCACGATATACCCAGTCAAATGGTCGACTTCGGTCGGGCGCCCCGCTTTCCAATCGTCATACATGGAAGTATGGATATCGCGAATCTCTTGTGACCACCTGACGACTTTGTCGGCCATATCCGGGGCCAGTGGCACCTTCGCGGCCGCAGCCACAGCTTTGACTTCCTCGACGATCTGTTTGATCACGCCCAGCATCTCCGGATGGTCGAGTGCTTTGGCAACACGGTCGTTGATGAGCACCGTAACGGGGTTGAAGACGCAGTTCCAACACATCTTCTCCCACTTCGATCGTCTGATATCTTCGGCCAATTGACAGGAAATCCCAGCCTGATGAAACACATCCGCGATGGCCAGCACGCGAGGGCTCTTGTGCCCCATCAGTTCGCCGATCGCCACCCCACCTCCCTTGTAGTGGTCGATGACTCCGAGGCTGGCAATTTTTGAGTAGATGAAGGCCACACCACCGACCACACAGTCTCGTTTAAATCGTGCGAGAAGCCGATCCTCGCTATCGACCCCGTTCTGTAGGGTCAGGATCGTGGTGTCCTTCGACACCACCGGCTCGATCTGGCTCATCACTTCATCAAGATCATGGGCCTTAATGGAAAGGATAATGAGATCTGGTCTGGGCAACTCACGCGGGTCAGAAGCAGCCGGCGGATAGACCGCGAACGTTCCGCTGGCGCTTCGAATCGTCAGGCCGTTCTGCTTCACCGCCGCAAGTGTGTTCGGCCTCAGGAGGAACGAGACGTTGGGATTGTTCTTCGCCAGATGTGCTCCGAAGAACCCACCCACCGACCCGGCACCGACCATTAAGATCTGTTTCACACCCAGCCCCACAAGTTGCGCATGAAGCGAGCCTACTATAGCATGCGACTACGTGGAGCCGCAGCGGCCTACCCTCCTCATCGGTGCCTATGACGCATGGTTCTGATCTCGGAATCCTGAAGGACAAGTTGGCCGGCGCTCGAGCAATCACCGTGCTCACCGGCGCCGGTATCTCCGCCGACAGCGGCGTGCCCACGTTTCGCGGGACAGACGGCTTGTGGCGCACCTATCGGGCTGAAGATCTGGCAACGCCTGAAGCGTTTGAGCGGAATCCGCGGATCGTGTGGGAGTGGTACAACTGGCGCCGAGAACTGATTGCGACGAAACGACCGAATGCCGCCCATGATGCCGTTTCCGAACTGGAACGACGGCACCCGCAATTCTGGCTCATCACGCAGAACGTGGACGGCCTGCACCGGGCGGCGGGCTCACGTAAGCTGTCCGAAATCCACGGCAACATCTGGATGGTGCGCTGCACCAAATGCGGCTTCACCGAAGAAAACCGGGATGTGCCCATTGCCATTCTGCCGACCTGCCGACAGTGCAACGGTCTCCTCAGACCGCACATTGTTTGGTTCGGAGAGTTGTTAGACCCGGAGGACATGGCCCGATGTGCCGCCAGCCTACGTAGCTGCGATGTCCTTCTCGTGATCGGCACATCTGGGCTGGTCTACCCGGCGGCAGGATTTGCCTCTGCCGCGAAGGAGGCAGGGGCCTTCGTCGCAGAAATCAATGTGGGGCAGACTTCCCAAACCGGTCTCTTCGATCTCTCCTTGCAAGGGCGCGCCAAGGATGTCGTCTCTCTGCTGCTATAGCTGGTCGATCCGTGGAAGCAGTTCGTCTAAGGTCCGAATCGATCGCACTCCGGTACCCTGTTGCCTGTCTTCGCGATCAAGCAGGACGGCATGGAGACCGGCTTTCGCGGCGCCTTCGACATCGTCCCGCAGACTGTCTCCGACATGCATCGCCTCATCCGGATCGACGGCATGCTTCTCCAGAGCCAGTTGAAAAATCTTGGGCGCCGGTTTTGCCGCCTGCGCCAGGCTGGAGATCGTCACTGTATCGATCAGCTGCTCGATCCCCAACCCTCGCATCACCGAAAACAGCCGCGAGTCGAAGTTAGAAATGATCCCGAGCTCTACGCCCTCCGCCCGAAGCTGCGTCAAGACCGCAACCGTTTCGGGAAACAGCCGCCATGATGCGGGATCTTCAAATACCTGAAAGACCCGCTCGAAAAACTGGTCAAACCGCTCGAACATGCCGACTCGGTAAAAGACGTGGTGGACGATATCGAACCACCACAGTCGTTCGCTCTGTTTGATCTGGACCGGGTCCGTCGCAGCGAATATCGGCGGCGGCGCCTCCCGAAAGGCCCGGCTGAACGCCTGTTCGATCGAAGCCAAGGACCCGGTCGCCTGTGAAAAACCGAACGTCACGGCATGCCGCAGATAGATTTCCGCCACGGACCCCTCGACGTGAAACAGGGTGTTGGCAGCATCAAAAAACACGACTCGAATTGACCGACTCATGACCCATTAGCCTCTATCGACGGTTTTCTTGACAAAGAATACCCCCCCTGCTAGCTTCGACAAAGCTGAGCAAATCTGTAGAGTTCGATGCCTTCCTCTATCTTTGTCGTCGATAGCAGTCCTGCTGTCCGACGCCTGGTCGAACAGATCTCGGCACCGGAAGGTTTTGAGGTCATCGGATTCCAGGACGGTCCCGCGGCCCTGGAGGCCGCCCGACGCAATAGTCCGGCACTCATCATCGCAGACTACCATCTCGACAACATGACCTTCTCAGGATTTTGTAAGGAGATCCATAAGCTCGACAACCTGTCGGAAACCTATCTCGTCTCCCTCATCAACCCGGCCGACTGCCCCGATGAGAACCACCTTCGCACACTCGGCGTCAAGGCATTCCTTAACAAGCCGTTTCACTCAGACGATCTGCTCGACGTCATCAAGACTGTCCAACAGAAACAGCACGAACCGCCGAACGGGAAAGGCCTCAAGCGGTGTGTCTGGCCCCCGACCTCAACCGCGACCGACTCCGATGAAGACGACGAGGTGACGGATCAGCTTGACGGTTCCGATGAACAGGAGGACCAGGCCATGGAGCAGCCCAGCCACTCACCCCTCGCAGCCTCAGCCGCGCGCACCTCCACCGGAGGGCCTGAGGACGCGATGAAAGGCCTCTTCGACCAGTTGCTGCAGGCGATGACCGAGCGGACCGAGAAGAAGCTCGCGGACCTGCTGCCGCCGGCCATCGAAGCCAAACTCGTGAGCCACGTTCGACCTATTGTGCAGAAGGAAGTGCAGGCAAGACTGGGCGACATCCTTTCCAAAGAGTCTCTGGCTGCGATCATTCAGCCCCTCCTGTCTCGGGAGTTACCGGTTCATCTACGGAAGGAACTCGCAACCCACGAGCCCATTATTCGCCAAACCGTCTCCGATCTTGCGGGAGCCACGATCAAGGAAAATCTCGACCGGTTGGTACGGGAACAGGCCGAAGCCGGCGTCCGCAAGCACCTGGGGGACGTGGTACGGGAACATCTGGGAGCGATCGATCTGGTCGTAAAGGATGAGATCCGGCAGGCGACCTTGAAACAGGCAGCCCTCCTTGCCGACGATATCGTGCGGGCAACCGCCGAACAGACCGTCGAACAGGCTGTTCAGCGTATGGTTCCTGAACTGGCCGAGCAGCAGATCAAGGCCGAGCTCAAACGCCTGACCGAGTCCGACCAGGCGACATCCCCGGCCAAATCCTAACTCTTCTTCCCCCGTTTTCCTCGACGCGCGTGAGCCAGCGCCTTCTTCCGCTTGATGTTCTTCCGATGTTTCTTTCTCGTCTTGCGATCCTTCTCCCGCCCTCGCGCCATAGTCGCTCCCTGGAGTAAGATGGTTGCCAGCCGCGCCGCGTGCGACTGTATAACATAAGCCTCGAAGCGTCACAAGCAGAGACCCCGCGCCATTTGCTGCGTCACACAGACATGCTAAGATGCGCGCCGCATCGTTGGACTGTACGGCCTTCATGACGACACCGCAGTTGGACAAGACTTACGATCCCAAGACCGTGGAAGCCCGCTGGTCCCAGGTCTGGAACGAGCGGAGATACTTCCACGCCTCACCGAGTGCTCCCGGCCAGCCCTATTGCATCGTGATCCCGCCGCCCAACGTGACCGGCTCGCTCCATGTGGGTCACGCCCTCAACCATTCGCTCCAGGACATTCTGATCCGGTGGCGCCGCATGCAGGGACGCAATACCCTCTGGCTCCCCGGGACCGATCATGCCGGCATCGCGACACAGATTGTGGTGGAAAAGCAGCTCTTGGCCGAAGGCCTGTCGAGAAACGCGCTGGGACGCGAACGATTCATCGAACGGGTCTGGCAATGGAAAGCGACATCCGGAAACCAGATCGTCAGCCAGCAGAAGCAGCTCGGCGAGTCCTGCGACTGGGATCGTCTGCGCTTCACGATGGACGAGGGACTGTCCAAAGCCGTCCTGGAGGTCTTCGTGCGCTTGCACGAGGACGGGCTGATCTACCGGGGAGAGCGGCTCATCAATTGGTGCCCCCGCTGTCTCACGGCACTCTCCGACATCGAAGTCCAGCACGAGGACGTGAAGGGGAAGCTCTACCATCTCCGCTATCCCCTGGCCGACGATCCCACCAGCGCACTCGTAGTTGCCACGACCAGGCCGGAAACGATGCTGGGAGACACCGCCGTCGCCGTGCATCCGGATGACCCGCGTTATCGTCATCTGATCGGCCGCACCGTCCGCTTGCCGCTGACGACGCGTGAAATTCCGGTCGTGGGCGATTCGACCTTGGTGGATCTGGAGTTCGGCACCGGCGCCGTAAAAATCACCCCTGCTCACGATTTCAGCGATTACGAAGCAGGCGAGCTCCACAAACTGCCCAGGCTGACCATCCTCGATCATCACGCCACGCTCGATGCGGCGGGCATGCAACAGGCAGCGGTTGAACCGGCGGTGATCGAAGGGCTCCGCGGGCTTCCTGTGGCCAAGGCCCGGCCGAGAATCGAAACGTTCCTGCGCGAGCAGGGCATTCTCTCGCGAGTAGACGACCACAAGATGGCCGTGGGGAAATGCTACCGGTGCAAGACCGTCGTGGAACCGTACCTCTCGCCGCAATGGTTCGTAAAAATCCAGCCGCTGGCCGAGCCCGCGATCCAGGCAGTCGCCGACGGACGCATTCGGATCGTCCCGGAAGGATGGACGAACAACTATCTCGGCTGGATGCGGGACATCAAGGACTGGTGTGTCTCTCGCCAGATCTGGTGGGGTCACCAGATTCCCGCGTGGTATTGCCTGACCTGCAACGCCCAAGAGATCATCGCGACGGAGACCCGGACCACCATCCTTCAAGGCGCACGGCCGATCGTGTCCAAGTCAATGCCTGCGTATTGTCCGGCCTGTGGCGGTCGACAGCTGCTTCGCGACCCCGACGTCCTCGATACCTGGTTCTCTTCAGCCCTCTGGCCGTTTTCGACCTTAGGCTGGCCTGAGCAGACGCCCGAGCTCAAGACCTATTACCCGACGTCAACCCTCGTCACCGGCCTCGATATCCTGTTCTTCTGGGTTGCCAGGATGATCATGCTCGGACTGAGGTTCATGGGCGACGTCCCCTTTCGCGATGTGTATATCCACGCCCTGGTGCGAGACGCCGAAGGCCAGAAGATGAGTAAGTCCAAGGGGAACGTGATCGATCCCCTCTACGTGATGGACCAGTTCGGCACCGATGCACTCCGCTTCACCTTGGCCTCCATGGCCTCGCCGGGGCGGGATATCAAACTGGCTGAAGAGCGGATCGAAGGATATCGCAACTTCGCCAATAAGATCTGGAACGCCGCACGTTTCGCCCACATGTACCTCGCCGGCGCCAAGGAGTCACGGTTGCCGGCCGAGCGGCCGTTCCCAGACCGCTGGATCATGAGCCGGCTCAACCAGACAATTCAGACGGTGACCTCGGAACTCGAGGCCTATCGTTTCGACCGCGCGGCCAGTGCGCTCTACCAATTCTTCTGGCATGAATACTGCGACTGGTACCTCGAACTCATCAAGCCGGTGTTGCAGGATCCCACCCACCCGCTTGGTCCCGTCACTCGCCAGACCCTCCACGAGACCCTGGAAGTTTGGCTGCGGTTACTCCATCCCTTCATGCCGTTCATCACGGAAGAGATTTGGCAGACGCTCCCCCACCGCGGAGAGACGATCGTCACGCAGCCCTACCCCACTGCTTTTCCGGCCTGGCACAATGGAGAGGCCGAGCATACCTTCCGGGTGCTGGAACAGAGCATCGGCCTCATGCGGACCGCCCGCGTGCTCCTCAACTATTCGCCGGGAAAAGCTGTGCGTTTCTTCGTCACCCACGAGGAACCAGCCGTCAGTGCGACACTCCCTGCGCTCGAGCAGGATCTTGCGCACCTGGGGCGGGGACAGATCTCCCTCGCTCCCGTCTCGCGATGGCCGACGGTGAACCTGCTCCGGCTCGTGTCGGACGGCGTGACAGTGGGCGTATCTGTCGAGGGCGACGTAGACCTCAAGAAAGCCCTCGATCGCCTGGTGAAGCAGATTGCGGAAACCGAAAAAGAGTGCCAGCGACTCGACGGCAAGCTCAAGAGTGCGGACTTCGTGTTAAAAGCCCCCCCGGAGGTGATGACGGATCATCAGGATCGCCTCCGCATGCTCGCGCGCGATCGCCAGATGTTGACCAGCAGCGAACAACAGCTCCGCGCAATGCTGGGAGCCTGAGCCATGACGCCTCTTCCCGCAGCGGACATCCGCCGTGCGGTTCGGCTCGGATTGGAAGAAGACCTGGCACAAGGCGACATCACCACATCCGCGCTTTTCGCGAGCCCTTGCCCGGCCAAGGCCCGGATCGTGGCCCAACAGCCGCTCGTGGTGGCGGGGCTGGCCGCAGCCGTGCAAACCTTTCTGGCCGTCGATCCCTCCCTCCGGCTGTCTGTCTTGCGACGGGATGGTGAGCCGGCCAAGGAGGGAGACAGCATTCTTGTCATTGATGGTGATGGCCGTTCCATCCTGCAGGCCGAGCGGGTCGCGCTGAATTTTCTCCAACATCTTTCCGGCATCGCCACATTGACGCAGAAATTCTTCCGCGCTGTGCGGGGCTACTCTGTCAGCATCCTGGACACCAGGAAAACGATTCCCGGCTGGAGGGCGCTTCAGAAATGGGCGGTCGCGCTCGGAGGCGGCGCGAACCACCGCCGGTCGCTGGGTGATGGCATTTTGGTCAAAAACAACCACCTGGCCCTCCTGCAGCGCGATGGCCGGGCCACTCGAACCGCATGCCGCCTGGCCAAGCGTCACGCGCCAGGCGCGCTGCGGATTATTGTCGAGGTGGAGTCGTTCTCGCAGCTTCGACAGGCGCTCGCAGGGAAAGCCGACATCATCCTGCTGGATAACATGACGCCCGCCAAGGTCCGTCGCGCCGTGAAGCTGATCAGGCACCGCGCCCTCGTCGAGGTGTCAGGCGGCATCACCTTGAAGAATGTCCGGGCCATGGCTGCCGCCGGGGCTGACCGCATCTCGATCGGCGCACTCACCCATTCTGCTCCCGCGGCCACATTGAACCTTGTTCTGACACCGATCCATGGCCCGCGCCGCCGGCGCTCCTGATACATGCCCTCCTCAGCCCCACTGAACCTCGAGGATATTCGCCGCGCCCTTGCGACCAGAACGATCGGCCATCACCTCTACCTTCATCAGGAGGTCAGTTCGACCAATGCGGAAGCCCTGTCGCTGGCCCAGGCCGGCGCCGCTCACGGGACGGTCGTGACGGCTGAGAGTCAATCGTCCGGGCGGGGCCGCCATGCGCGTGCCTGGTTCTCTCCGCCCGGAATAAACGTCTATTGTTCGATCATTGTCCGCGACATCGGGCCGCACTCCCTGCCAGTGGAATGGCTGTCCTGGATACCGCTCATCAGCGCGCTGGCTGCAGTCCAAGCCGTTGACAGCATGGTTGCGGTCCCGCTCTCTCTCAAATGGCCGAACGATCTGCTGCTCCACGAGCGGAAAGTCGGCGGCATTCTCTGCGAGAGTTCTCTGGGATCGGCCAGCGATGCCATCGTCGTAATCGGCATCGGGCTCAATGTCAATGTGCCACGCGCATCCTTCCCCGAAGCCTTGCAACCGATCGCCGCATCTCTGATCGAAGTTACGCGCCAGCCGATTGATCGCAATCGGCTCATCGCACAGCTGTTGCTCGATCTCGAGCAACAGCTGGACGAACTCCGATTCCACGGCCCTCCTCGATCGCGCCAGGCCTATGCTGCTCGCTGCACCACACTGGGCCGGTCCGTACGCGTAGTCCTGGGGGACGAGCGTGAGCTGATCGGCAGGGCCGAATCCATCGCAATCGACGGCGCTCTGCAAGTCAGACCTTTGTCACCGTCCTCCGCTTCAAAGTCGCCGCTCATCGACGTGCGCGCAGCCGACGTCATTCATTTGAGAGAGTAGCGAAACAGCGTCTTGCCGGGTACAATACCCCTCATGCTGCTGGCCATCGACATCGGCAACACCAATGTTGTCTTGGGAATCTTCAAAGGTTCAACCCTGCTGGCCCATTGGCGGCTGGCTACCGATCCCAAGGCGACCGCCGATGAGTACGGCGTTCTCTGTTGGAATCTGCTGACGCGAAGCGGGCGGCTCCCCGATCAGGTCACGGGCGCCATCGTCTCCAGCGTCGTTCCGGCTCTCACGGGAACATTTGAAGCGATGGTTGAAAACTACTTTCACCACACCCCGCTCATCGTCTCGGCCGATATGGACATGGACCTGACGCTCAAGTACATGAATCCGAAAGAGATCGGCAGCGACCGCATCGTCAACGCAGCAGCGGCCTATCATAAGTATCGCAAGGACCTGATTATCGTCGATTTCGGCACGGCGACAACCTTCTGTGCCGTCACGCGCACCGGCGACTATCTCGGCGGGGTCATCGCACCAGGCCTGGGCATCTCTGCGGAGGCTCTCTTTGCCCGCGCCGCGAAATTAAGCAAGGTCGAACTCGTCCGGCCAAAGACCGTCATTGGCACCGATACCGCCGGCAGCATTCAGGCCGGACTCGTGTTCGGCTATGCCGGCATGGTGGATGCCCTGGTGCGGCGAATGGAGCAGGAGCTGGGGCGAACCTCCTACGTCATCGCGACCGGAGGCCTCGCCTCAGTGATCGCTCCCGAAACCACCTCGATTCAGAAAATCGAACCCCTCCTGACCCTCGAAGGGCTCGAACTTCTCTATCGCCATGCCCACGGCGCAACCACAGAGACCTAAACTCCGTCGTCCGGCTTATCCCCATCATTTTTCTCGGATTTTTCCCACCCGCTCTGTTGACTTCTTGTTCCCTATGGATATCTCCCGCCTGTCGAGGTATCGGAATGAGCCAAGAACAAGAGAACGCGAACATAAACGCCAATACAATCGAAGACTTAGAGAATGAATCTGCGGAAAATAGCGGACCAGTCGGTGCGGTGGGGGACGCCCTCGCTACAAAAACGGAAGAATATAAGGTCCTCAACGATCGGTACCTACGCCTAGCTGCAGAGTTCGAAAACTATAAGCGTCTGACGCAGCGCGATCAGCGGGACCAGATCAGATTTGGGAATGAACAGTTGCTCAAGGAACTGTTACCGGTGGTCGACAACATGGAACGGGCGATCAAGGCCGCGCAGGACAATGGAGGGAGTTCAGCGTTGGTCCAAGGCGTGGATTTGACGCTGAAGCAATTGTCGGGAGCCCTCGCGAAGTTCGGCATACAAGCGGTCGAGGCGGTCGGCCAGGCGTTCGACCCGAATGCGCATCAGGCCGTCGCTCATGTGCCCTCCGACAGCGTGCCATCCAATCACGTCGTGGACGAGTTTCAAAAGGGTTATCGCCTGTACGACCGAATTCTCCGCGCCGCGATGGTCAGTGTATCATCGGGTCCGACGAACGCCAATGCGCAAGATGCGCCTGCGAACTAACGCAGTGACCTCATTCAGCTGCTGATATTCGGGAAGGAAGGAGTCCACCAATGGGTAAAGTAATCGGTATCGATCTCGGTACTACCAACTCCTGCGTGGCCATCATGAGCGGCGGAGACCCAGTCGTGATCGCCAACGCCGAAGGGAGCCGTACCACGCCTTCCGTGGTAGCCATCACCGACAAGAACGAGCGCCTGGTCGGTCAAATCGCCAAACGGCAAGCCATCACCAACCCTGAAAACACGATTTTCTCTGTGAAGCGGCTCATGGGCCGAAAGTTCAAGAGCCGGGAGGTTCAAGAGGCCTTGAAGCGGCTTCCCTATAAAGTGGTCGAAGCGGACAACGGTGACGCCCACGTCGAATTACGCGGCAAGCGCTATAGCCCCCCGGAAGTCTCGGCCATGATCCTCCAGAAAATGCGGCAGACGGCGGAAGACTACCTGGGTGAGAAAATCTCCGAAGCCGTCGTCACCGTCCCGGCCTATTTCGACGACAGTCAGCGCCAAGCCACAAAGGATGCGGGCCAGATTGCCGGCCTCAACGTCCTCCGCATCATCAACGAGCCAACCGCTGCTTCGCTCGCTTACGGGCTGGATAAGAAGAAAGATGAGCGGATCGCCGTCTACGATTTGGGCGGCGGCACCTTCGACATCTCAATTCTGGAAATCGGCGAAGGCGTGTTTGAGGTGAAATCCACCAACGGGGACACGTTCCTCGGCGGCGACGATTTCGACCAACGCGTGATGGATTGGCTGGTCGATGAATTCAGGAAAGACCAGGGGATCGATCTCCGGAAAGACCGCATGGCGCTCCAACGCCTCAAAGAGGCAGCCGAACGGGCGAAGATCGAACTGTCTTCTTCTCAAGAAACTGAAATCAACCTGCCATTCATTACCGCTGATGCAAGCGGCCCCAGGCACATGGTGACCAAACTCACTCGGGCCAAGCTGGAACAGCTGGTGGACGACCTGATTCAACGCACGATCGAGCCTTGCCGCAAGGCCTTGGCCGATGCCGGGGTGACCGCCAAGGATATCCAGGAAATCGTGCTGGTCGGCGGGATGACCCGCATGCCGAAAGTTATTCAGGTGGTGAAAGAGTTTTTCGGCAAGGAACCGCACCGTGGAGTGAATCCCGACGAAGTCGTGGCCGTCGGCGCGGGCATTCAAGGCGGCGTCCTCAAGGGTGAAGTGAAAGATGTCCTTCTTCTCGATGTCACGCCGCTTTCATTGGGCATCGAAACGCTCGGCGGCGTCTTCACCAAGCTCATCGAACGCAATACGACCGTCCCGACCAAGAAAAGCCAGGTATTTTCGACCGCCGCGGACAACCAGACGGCCGTGACGATCCGAGTGTTCCAAGGCGAACGCGAGATGGCCAACGACAACAAGCTGCTCGGCCAGTTCGACTTGGTCGGAATCCCCCCGGCGCCTCGCGGAATGCCGCAAATCGATGTCTCGTTTGACATTGATGCCAACGGCATCGTTCATGTGGCGGCCAAGGACATGGCAACGCAGAAAGAGCAATCCATCAGAATTACGGCATCCAGCGGCCTCAGCAAGGATGAGGTGGAGAAGCTTGTCAAGGATGCGCAGGCGCATACCGAGGAAGATAAGAAGCGACGCAAACTGGCCGAGGCCAAGAACCAGGCGGACAACCTGATTTATCAGACCGAAAAGAACGTGACGGAGTATGGCGACAAGATCTCTCCAGAGGACAAGACCAAGATTCAGGACGCGGTGGCCACGCTCAAGAAGGCTCTGGAGGGATCGGATGCCCAGGCCATTGAATCAGCGACCCAAACGCTCATGACCGCCTCGCACAAACTGGCCGAGGAGATGTACAAGAAAGCGGCCTCAGCCACCGGCGAGCCGGGCGCAGGGGCCGGAGCCGGCAGCACCAAGACTGATGAGAAGGTCGTGGACGCAGAATTCGAAGAAGTAGACAAAGACAAGAAGTAGCATAGAATACCCATCAGACAGACCGAGTTCCCGCCGCGCATGGGAACTCGGTCTTTCTGTCATCCCGTAAGAGCAATGGCATCCGTGGCGAAGCAAGACTACTACGATATCCTCGGCGTCGAAAAGACCGTTTCCGACGATGAGCTGAAGAAGGCCTACCGGAAGTTGGCCCGCCAGCACCATCCCGATCTGCACACCGGCGACCACCAAAAGAAGGCCGCAGAAGAAAAGTTCAAGGAAATCAACGAAGCCTACGAAGTCCTGAGCGACCAGGAGAAGCGGAAACGCTACGACATGTTTGGGCATGCCGGCGCGCAACAGGGTCAGGGAGGATTCGAAGGCTTTGACTTCGGACGGGGCGGCTTCGGAGACGTCTTTAGCGACATCTTCGAAGATTTCTTCGGGCAAACCCGCGGGGGGGCCAGGGCGGAACGGGGCAACGACCTGCAATACAACCTGGAGCTCTCCTTTGAGGAAGCCGTGTACGGCAAAGAGGCAAAGCTCAAGATCCCCCGCTGGGAACTATGCAGCGACTGTAAAGGAACCGGGGCGAAATCGGCCGCGTCGGTCAAGACTTGCCCCAGCTGCAAAGGCGCAGGACAACTCCGCTTCCAACAGGGATTCTTCAGCGTCAGCCGGCCCTGCGGTCAATGCGAGGGCGCCGGCCAGATTGTGACGGAACCCTGCACAACCTGTCAGGGCCGACAGCGGACCTACAAAGAGCGGACGATTGCGGTCCATATTCCTGCTGGCATCGAAACCGGAATGCGGCTTCGTCTCTCCAATGAAGGCGAACACGGAGTCCACGCAGGGCCGCCTGGTGACCTCTATGTCGCGATCACCGTCAAACCCCATCCGATCTTTCAACGAAAGGGCCTCGATATCCAGTGCGATGTCCCGATCAGCCTCGTCACGGCGGTGCTCGGCGGAAAAGTGGAGGTTCCGACACTCAAAGGAGACACCATCATCAAGATTCCACCGGGAACGCAACACGATAAAGTCCTCCGGATCAAGGGACTCGGCATCCCCAGTCTCAAGGGGGGCGCGACCGGCGATCACTTGTACACGATCAAGGTGCAGATCCCGACCAAACTGACTGCGCGACAGAAAGAACTCCTCATGGAATTCGCCAAGGAAAGCGGGATGTCGATGGAAGCCAACGGAGATGGATTCTTCGATAAGATGAAAACGTTTTTCGAGTAACCGGATCCCCGGGCAGTCCATCCCCACCCGCAGAACCCCCATGCCAGTGTTTTTCGTTCCGCCTCGGTGCCTCACCCCGCCCACCGTGACCATCACAGGTGCGTTACTCGGCCACCTTCGAGACAGCCTGCGCCTCACAGTGGGCGAGACGATCCTCTTGTCCGATGGCGAGAAGCTCCGGTATCGCACCGAAGTCACTGCAATCACGAAACAGACGTTGACAGGACGGGTCATTGACGTCCTCACGCGACCACCCCGACAAGCCCCCGCTCTGACGCTGGGGCAGGCGCTCCTGAAGGGCGAACGGATGGATTGGGTGGTTCAGAAGACAACGGAATTGGGCGTGCAGACGATCATCCCCCTACAGAGTCAGCGGAGCATCGTCCAGCTGAAAGCCGAACGAATCCAAACACAGACAGCGCGTTGGCAACGCATTGCCCTTGAAGCCGCTCAACAATCGGAGCAATGGCAAGTGCCGACTATCGCGGGCCCCCTTTCCCTGTCGCCGCACAACATACAGCGTTCTGCTTATACGCTCGCCTTGATCTTGACCGAGAGGCGGAAGGAAGTCCGCACGTTGTCGAACATTGCACTTCCCGCTTCACCCGAGGAATCGATCCTCGTCCTCGTGGGACCGGAGGGAGGCTGGACAGACAAGGAAGTCGCGACGGCGGAAGAGACGGGATACGTCCCCCTCACGCTCGGGACCAGAATCCTCAGAGCCGAAACCGCAGCGACCCTCGCGATAGGACTTCTGCAATACCGGCTGGGCGAACTGGGGTAATTTGCAATTATGACTGTTTAACGGTGAATGATGAATTCGGCCCAGCTCATCCACGATTCACAATTCACCGCTCATCATTCGACGGTAATTGAAAGAATCGCCCCCTGTTCACCGGCCGCCCACCCGTGCGCCGCATCGGGGAAGGTGAGACCGAATATGGATGCCTTTGTCACGGATCCCGCGTCCTTCCATGAAAATCCCGCATCAGTGGTCCGGTAGACCATTCCGCGCTCGCCGACGATCCATCCCGTTTGTGGACTTGTAAAACGGATCTTCAGGAGATCAATGACTCTGGTACAGGATTTCCCGCATGGCAATGTGCGATCGGTCCACCGCGCCCCGCCGTCGTCCGTTTGAAACAGGGCCCCAGCATTTCCGACCGCCCATCCGGTTGCCGGGTCCGCAAAAACAACGTCGAAGAACGTCACGGCGCCGTGAGTCTCTCGAGATATCCAGGTGGCTCCGCCGTCATCCGTCGAAAGCACGGTTCCCAGGGCACCGACGATGGTGCCACGACGCTCATCGAGGAAATGCCCCGCGTGCAGCGCGGCATTTGTTCCGCTGGTTTGCTCCTCCCAATGCGCCCCGCCGTCGTCCGTGTGGAAAATCGTTCCGCCTCCTCCAAGCACCCATCCAATCAGCGGAGAGGCGAACGATACATGGTACAGCGGCTGCTGCGTATCGAGCTGTTTGGACGTCCAGCTTTCACCGCCGTCGACGGTTCGACGAAGAGTCCCGGCAGAACCCGTCACCCACCCCCGTTGTTGATCGACAAAAAATACTGAGGTCAACATCGCCGTTGTGCCGCTCGAGACTTTCCTCCATTTCCTGCCGCCGTCGATCGTCTTGAGAATCGCACCTCCGGTCCCTACCGCCCAACCAGCCTGCGCTGTGCGAAGTTGGATGCTCATCAACGTCGATTCGGTATTGCTCCGTTGAACACTCACCGGGAGGTCGGACGCACTGCCTTGTGCAGCAGCACACAAGACCGAACTCAGAAGCACGATGACGGCCACAGCGACCGCCGCCCTTGCGCCGCTACTTCTCGCGAATCGCCGATAGCCCATTACTGATTTGTGCTCGCGTCAGGCCGGTTGCCGTCCCAATATCCCGCGTCGGGCAGTCCCTTGCTTTCGATCATGAACGGGCCGGCCTCAAGCGTCAGCCACTTCTTTGGCGAGCAGCACGTCCCGTCAGAAAGCAGGTCCCAGGAACCCCGCCGGACAACCAGCGGTCCCGTCGCCAAGTTGTCGAAAAACGCCCCCTTCTTGCCGATGCCGTACAAGTTACGATGTGGCACCATGACCACAATCTCTGAATCCGTCCAGGACTTCACCAACGCAGCGGTTCCATTGAACAGGACCTCCGTGCGCGATACATTCGAGACGACGGTCGAACTCGAATCGGGCTCGTTGATCTCCACATCAAGTTGTCGCTTGTATGCTCCCTGGTTCAACCCCAGTTCGGCATGTTCGGCGGTCTTGAGAAATGTGCCGAACCCTCGCCCCCTGATGGTCACGGTTGCGTCCAGGCCCGCCGATTGCGGATCATACGACTCAATCACCGGCGTGACCAGCTCAAAATCTCCTGCCTCGGTTGCGACCACGCCGCGCTCCGCGCAACAGAGGCCGTCGGGAGTCGGTTTGGTTGCGCCGCGATAAATGACGACTTTCCCGCTCTTCGCGCTGAAGGGCACCCAGACATCGATCCGGTCATCGTTCCACCGATAGATAATCGCGGGTACCCCGCCGATCTCCACGCGATTCTCACCCTTGTTGAAATCCATGAAGTTGTAGGGCGTCGACCCGCTCTCGGAGAACAGCCCGAAATGCTCTCCGTTGATCCGGAGCATGGTGCCGATCGGAGCGCTGGCGGGGCTCATCGACGTGACTCTGGGAGAATGGACGGTAAATGCAGCCACCGTGCGCCGGCGCCCCTGGCTTTGCAGGACCATCGGGCCCGACTCCGCACCAAGCGGCACATGTACCACAATGACATCATCCTTCCAGAGGCCAATCGTCGCCGGACGCCCCCCGATCAACACAGCATCGCCAGATCCTTTGACAGCGCCGAATCCCTCGCCGAACATGTCGACCTTCGTGCCGACAGGCCCGCTCACCGGATCCACCCGGACCGAGGGAATCACGGAAAAGGGAACGGCATTGCTGACGACATACTCCACCGGCGCACAACAGGATCCATCCGGCAGCGGATCGGACGAGGCCAGTCGGACGACGACATCCCCGCTGACCGCATTGGCCGGAATCTCGAATTCGATCCGATCGTCTTTCCAGCGTCTTGGTCGAACGACAACGTCGCCGACCAGCACGTCGTTCACGCCGAACATCGTGTTGGGATCACGGGCTCCGGACGTCATGCCGAAATGGCGCCCCGTGATCTGCAGCACGGTTCCCCGTTCCGCCTCGTTCGGTGTGATCGCGGTAATCTTTGGCTTGACCACGGTAAACGTTCCCGCATGCATCTTCTTCTTCCCAACGATCACCTCAACGGGACCGCTGACGGCCCTGAACGGCACCCTCACTTCAATCACCCCCGGCTCCCATCTTTGAACCAGCGCAGGAACCCCGCCGAACATCACTTTATTGATCTGGGTCGATTTGAAATTCCCAAACCCTTTTCCGCTCAACGACAGCGTGGCACCCGGGGTGGCTGATCGGGTGGATAGCTCAACGGAGGTCGCTCCAGCCTGTGCCGATTCCGCGGCCCCGATCAGCAAGACGGCCACACAAGCGAAGACCCCCATCCTCGTCATGACCCGTCTCCTCCGAACCGATAAGATCGCCGACATCACACAACCAGCTGGTCGCCCTGGATCCTCATCTCTGCAAGCCGCCTTCAGCTGCGACCGTACCGAAATCCGGCGCACGACGCAATGGGGCTAGGCCCGGCGCACGTGGAACAGGGTGAGTCCCTCTGTCAGCCGGGCCTTGGGTAGGATGGTCTTGTGCATGCGAAAGGTCGGCAACTCGTCGACTGGTAGCTGCCGGCAAATCTGCAGCTCGCATCGCATGAACGATTCCCCAATGCCGGCCGGCCCAACGATGAACGCGTTCCCGCCCGATTGCAGGACTTGCCCGAGTCTGGCAACACTCATCGTCAGCGCTGCTGGCACAGCGAACGAATCATAGGGCAACCATTGATAGACCAGATCGTACGGGCGATGAGCCGCGATCGTCTCCGCCCATGCAGCGGCCTGAAAAAACCGGACCTGCCGCAGACCTTCCCACCGCCGCCCTTCGGCACAGAGCATCCAGAGCTGCTGTGCCTGACGCTGGGCATAGGCCGCATGGCGGCTGCTGACGACATACTCACGCGGCCGATCGAAGGAAATACAGCTCGCGATCACCGCATCCCCATTGTCGATGAGAACCCGCTTCGCTTCCGAGAGTATCTTTCCGATTTCCCGATCCTGCTCCCCCAAGTCCTGCAGATAGTCGGCCACAAACGGTTGCGCCGAAAGCTCGCCGATCTCACGGTCATCATCAGGATATAACAAGACGGCACCGTACGCCTCCGCGGGGCGAATCGATGGACATTCTTCTCCAAACACGGATCGCCAATCGAGAGGACTGAGGGGAACCGTAGGGGAAGACGCGGAGGCCGTCACCAATCGGATATTCGTCTCGAGCACCCTCTCGCCGGTCCGATCACGTAACACCACCTGATTGCCGCTCACGCGGAGACTGCGATCCAGCGGCACGATCCGACGACCGCTGGGATTCAGATAGGGGACGCCAGCAGAATCGCCCGCCAGCGTGGCCTTCTGTGCCACTCCACCCTGAACGGTCACACACAGCCCGCGTCGCTCATCAAAGTAGCGGAGTGGGGGATCCGCAGAAGGACGCCAGGTCACCTGGTGTGATTTCATCGGGTCCATGAAGTACGTCAGGGGATCAGTCCCGTCTGGTGCTTCAGGAGTGAAACAACTGCTGAACAGCCTGAAGGCTGCTTCAGATGGGTACGTGGGAATGCCTCGATACCGCAGCACCAACGGGACGGCCGCGGTCCTGTTCTGGTCGTCGTAGAGTCCCCGAATGAGTTCGAACGCCGCCGAACCGGTTCCGGGCAACAGAGACTTGAACAGCTCAACCACCGGAAGGAAATCAATATGGTCCCAATGCATGGCGCCCATGCAGGACATGAACCGCGGATATTCGAACCCCGCATTCTCGAGCGCATAGAGTGCATCTTTCCGGTGGCGAATCGTCGCCGTTCCGGTCGCATCGATGCTGAAATCCTTATCCTCGAAGAACCAGCGTACCTCTTCGATCGGCATGCGTAAGGCTTGAGAAGCCATCGCGCGAAGGGTGTCCGGCGTAACGCGCTGCCAACCAGGCTTCGAGGCGAGGTTCAACCTCATCTCGTTCACAAGCCCGTTCGGCTTCAGGCCAACCCACCCGCCACAATCCAGGCGCATGCGCGCCCTCGTCAACGAGACGTTCCCGCCGGCATGCGCTTCCCACTCACACTCATGCAACGGGTGGCCCGTGGGATCGGCTGCAAGAAATCGCCGGCCGTCCGGCCGATAAAACACCAGATGCCCGGTCGAACGGATTTCGACGCGGGCCCCGACCTGTTCAAAGTTTTCAGCCAGCGCGCGCGTAGAGGGGAAGGAGAGATGGCCTGGGGTACGCAGGGCGAACGCAACGGGATCGGAGGGCATTTACTCGCGGATCTGACCGCTCCCCAGCACGATGAATTTGAAGCAGGTCAATTCCTCGAGCCCCATGGGGCCTCGCGCATGGATTCGTGAAGTGCTGATGCCGATTTCGGCTCCGAGCCCGAACTGATAGCCGTCATTGAGGCGCGTGGAGGCGTTCACGAGGACGGCGCTGGCATCGATTTCCTTGAGGAACCGCATTGCGCGACCGTAGTCTGACGTGACGATGGATTCCGTATGCCGCGTCCCGTGCTGCGCGATGTGTTCCATCGCTTCATCCATGTTCTTGACGATCTTCACCGCCAGAATCAGATCGAGGAACTCTTTCCCGTAGTCCTGCTCGCTGGCCGGCTTGGCTTCGGGAACCAACTGGCAGGTCTTGGGACAGCCCCGAATCTCGACTTTGGCCGCCAGAAGACTTGTGGCGATCTTCGGCAATACCGTCCGTGCAATCGATTGATGGACAAGCAACGTTTCCATGGCATTACAGGTTGACGGACGCTGCGCCTTCGCATTCACGCAGATGGATTCGGCCATCGAAAGATCGGCTGTGGCGTCGACATAGACATGGCACACCCCGGCATCATGTTTCACCACAGGAATGGTGGAGTGCTCGGCAATGAGCTTCATGAGCGATTCGCCGCCGCGGGGAATGATCAAGTCGATGAACCGGTCCTGCTTGAGCAACACCGGCACCAGCTCGCGATCCGGTCTCCCAACAAACGTGATCGCACCGGCCGGCACGCCGGCCTTCTCAGCCGCCTCGGATAGAATGGCAGCGATCGCCGTATTGGAATGAATCGCTTCGCTGCCGCCACGCAACACACAGGCATTGCCTGATTTGAGGCAGAGGGCGGCCGAATCCGCGGTGACATTGGGACGCGATTCATAAATGATCCCGATTACCCCGATCGGCACGCGCACCCGCCCCACCTGCATCCCGTTCGGCCTTGTCCACATGGCAGGCGTGGTCCCCAACGGATCGGGCAACTTGGCCACTTCACGAATACCGGCCGCCATTTCAGCGATCCGCTTTTCCGTAAGGCGCAGCCGATCGACCATCGCTTTCCTGTCCGGAGAAGACCTGAACGCATCGAGATCTTTCCGATTCGCCGCCAGCAACTCTTCTGTCTTGGCTTCGAGCGCGTCGGCCATCGCAAGCAGGGCCTGATTCTTGACCGCTGTCGACAGGAAAGCCAGCTTTCTCGACGCCAGTTTGGCCTTCGTGACGAGTTCTTCGACGTAGGTCGGGATCGGATTCAGGACTGCCTCTGCTTCAATTTGAGCTTCCAGCTTTTGTACGGCTGTCTCCACGACATGCCTCTCTGATGACAATTCCTTGGGTTCCTGGTGCATGCGGTAGGCGCAAAGCATACCCCGCCCCTCTCCGGGGGGTCAAGGCAACCAGGACATTATGGGGTGGGCGTGGGTGGAGAAGGCGGCGGCACGGCGACTGCGGGAGGCGCCGCGGCGGGCGAACCTGCTGTTGCGCCGGGAACAGCGGCCTGTCCCGGAGGACTAGGTAACGGTAGCGTAGCCGGCGGAACCAGCGCAGCCGTGGAAGGATTCGGATGCTGGAAAACCCAGTCGTAATAGGTCGGTTTTCCATCGAAATGGCGAACGGCCAGCGGAAAATCACGCTGCTTGATCGGCTTACTCCTGCTCTTGCTCCGGACCCCCATGATACCGCCCGAGGGTGCCCACACCAGTTCCCATTCCGCGCGGCTCACCGGGTCGAGATACAGCTTTCTGAGAAAAGGCTTCGGCTGTCTGGTTAAGTCGGCCAAGGTCTTAGGGTACATCTCTCCCGGCACGACTCTGCCGGCCTTCATGCTGGTGGAGTAGAGCGCGAGCGCACGCTGGATTTCGATGCCCTTGGCTAGCAAATCCGCTTCTAACTCCCGTTGCACCATCGTCTTCCACTGCCGAGCCGCCACCGACATCGCCACCCCCATCAGAACGATGACGGTCATCAGCATGACGTACGAGAAACCGTCTTCCCGTCGATTCAGCATTGCCGAGTTGGTCCACATGGCGGTCGGTCATTGCTGGGGGGGGCGGCTCTTCGGACAACAGTACTTTCTGATCGATGTTGGCGCCGGTATCCCTGATCGTCACGCTTTCCGGGGTAATCGCCTTGAGCACAAGATGCTCTTCGACACGATCGCCGACTTTGACCACCACCACATCTTCGTTCTTGCTGAGCACGGCGACATCCCTGTTCTTCATTCGGACCTCGCCCGTCCGAAGAAATCCGAGGTACCGATACTGCGCCAACTCCATCACGGCCGCTTGCTGGAGCAGTGTCTGTTCCGGAGTCGAACCGGGCGCCGGGACCTGCACTGACTCATTGCCCGGGGGAAGCGCCCGATCTGGGCCGGACAAAGAAAAAATATTCCGGGGAGCCGTGAAGACCCCCTCCCGCTGCGTACGCGCCGATGCGAGCAGCTCAAGATTCACACGCAAGCCGCTCGCTTTTACATTCATGCGTAGCCCGGATGATGCCGGGCCGGTGACATTCGTGAGGGGGACGCGCAGCGGGTCTTTCAAAGTGCCCCATTGCCAGACCCCTAGCCCTGCCCACATCAGCACCAGGACAGCGGCAAGCATGGAGTTCTTCTTCGCATCCATGGCTACCTGGCAGGCTCCTGCCCAGGGGATTTGGCGGCTTCAGTGACCTCGCCCCCTTAAACGGGTCCAGATCCTATGCTAGGGTCGGGCCGGAAGGAGGGGCAGATGCCACGATTGCGTCACACCGTCGAACAGATTCT
>Ga0233425_10002436_pt1 | contig 36629 bp, 32 predicted proteins | sample Watercolumn_Towu_2_FD_181712 | JGI IMG/M metagenome (GOLD analysis project Ga0233425, IMG submission 181712) | Freshwater microbial communities from Lake Towuti, South Sulawesi, Indonesia - Watercolumn_Towuti2014_140_MG | ecosystem: Environmental > Aquatic > Freshwater > Lake | place... | reverse complement strand
CTTGGAGGCGGCGGAGCTAAGGCTGCGTTTTTGGGGCCGGAGTTCTCCTTGTACCAGCCGGAAGACCACGGCCCGGTCATCTGCGCCCCGCTTGAGTTTTTTATACAGCCGGTCGTCTTGGAATAGCCGGAGAAACTGCGCCTGTACTTCCAGGGTTTGCAACTGATCAATCTTTCCTCCCACCTCCGCAAAGGGCGGGAACCCGGCAAGGCGCTCCTGGAAGAATTGCTCCAGCACCGGGTGGGAGATGGTTCGGGCCGGCTCCGGTCTCTCCGCCGCAGCCGCCTTCCCGGAATCTGCCGCCGCCTGTAATAATTCTCCGGTGAGATTGCCGAAGTCCAAGCGGCAGGGGCCGTGATTAAAGAGAAAAAAGCTGGAGATGAGGCTTTCCCGGGCCCACAGCCGCATCAGCTCCCCCATGACCTCGGTCCGCGCCGGGGAGAGCTGCAGAGGCCGCTGTAAGCAGAGATAATCCCGGAAATGCTCCGCTCCGGCCTTGGCCTCGAAGGTTCCCTGCCACACCAGGTATTCCGGAAACAGGATGCAAGGCAGGGGCCGCACCGGATAAATGCCGCAGAGGTCGTTCTCCAGAAAGGGGCAGGGCTTTTTAAGCTTCACCGCCACCAGCCGCAGCCAATCATCCCGCTCCTCAATAAACAGTCCCAGGGAATAAAAACGCCGGTAAACGGAGGCCACCGGCTCATCCAGGTGCAGGGCGGCTCCCAGGAGATCAATGACGCTCACCTGAATCTGCAAATTCCGATCCTTGCACCCCGGTCTGGCACAGGCCGGATCGCATTGGAAATTCGATTCGCATGAGGCCAGCCGCGCCCGGTGACGGAGATACGCCGCCAGCCAGTCCCGGGGATTTTCAGCCGCGGCCGGGAGAGGCGGGAATTTTATCAATGCATCCATATTCAAAAGATTTTACCACAGAGACACAGAGGACACAGAGATTCACAGGGGATAAATTTTTTATTTAGGCGGGGAATCCGCCAAAATAATATTTTCTCTGTGAATCTCTGTGCTCTCTGTGTCTCCGTGGTGAATCTTTTTAGATTTTTACAGGCCATAATGATAAACTCATCTCCCGAAAGGAGGCCGAGCCGTGGGGTTGACTGCCCGGGACGTGATGGACACCAGGTTTTATACGCTCAAGCCGGAAGACACGGTGGCGGACGCGGTGCGGGCCATCCAGGAGGCGAGCCGGGAGACGGGCCAGACCGTGTTCGGCATAATGGTGACCGGCGCCGGGGGCAACCTTTTAGGCATGCTCTCCATTTATGATATCTTCCTGCTGCTGCGGCCCAAGCATATCCACATCTGGGGGGAGATGGAGGACCTGGAGGTTGCCGGAGTCCTGGAAGCCGCGTGCCGGCGGGCCAAGGGCATGCTGGTGGGGGATATCATGACCACCCAGGTGGTCACCATCACCCCGGAAACCCACCTGCTCCTGATCATCGACATCATGATCAAAAGACATATCCGCCGCCTGCCGGTCCTGGAACACGGCAAAATCGTGGGGATCGTCTATTTTTCCAGGGTTTTTAACCATCTCCGGGAACTGCTCTCAGGCTGAGAAGGACAGCCACCGGGGTGGCGTTAAGATGTAGTTATTTACCGGCATTCCTACCCGGAACCCGGAACTCGGAACTCATCTGCCATGCCCATCATCGCCTACCAGAACGTCCTCCAGGGTCTGACGGTCCAGGAGGCCATGCGCCGCCAGGTCATCTCCCTGGACCGGGAGGCTCCCCTGGAGCAGGCCGTGCGGTTCTGCATCAAGTACAAGGTCAATGCCCTGTTAATCACCGGGGAAAATCAGGAAGCCCTGGGAGTGTTATCGAAGACCGATCTCATGGGGGCCTATTACGCCGGGCTGCCCAGCGACAGTGCCTGCGGCGGGGTGATGGTGGGGCCGCCCCTGTTCTGCCTCCCGGAAGAGACCCTGGACGCGGCCCTGGACACCATGCGCCGTCACCGGGTGCACCGCCTCTATGTCCGGGGGGAGGACGGGCGGACCGGGGGCGTGTTGGCCTATCCCGATATCGTGGGCATCCTTTACCGTTATTGCATCAATTGCCGGAAGAGCCTGCGGCTGAAAGAAGGGTCCGGGACCCTGGAGGACAATTTCCGGGTACGGGAGGTGATGACTCCGGAGATTCACGCCAACCGGGAGGACGACAGCCTGCAACAGGTGATGGAGACCCTGGCGGCTTACAGGTTCGGCGCGGTTCTCATCCGGGATGGGGATGGTGAGGCCGTGGGGGTGGTCTCCAAGACCGACTTGATCCTCGCCTACAAACACGGGGTGCCCACGGAAGCTTCGGCCCGCGCGGTGATGAACTCGCCGGTGCAGGCGGTGGACGCGTCCACAGATTTGGTGGACGCTATCAAAACCATGATCTTTGCCGACGTGCACCGCCTCTTCGTCTCTCAGGATGCCCCCGGGAATCTGGTGGGCATCCTCTCCCTCTCCGACGTGGCCCGGTTCCGCTCCGGCACCTGCCGGGCCTGCCTGGTCAGCCGCATTAAAATCTAGTTCCCAGTTCCGGGTTCCGAGTTCCAAGTTTGCTTACAGTAATCAGTGATCAGTATTTGATCAGTATAAAAAAATTTGTAACTGATAACTGGTAACTGACCACTGATCACTGATAATCAGCCCAATGATTCCGGGGGAACGGGCAGGGGTGGAATCACCGGGGCCAGTTGGTGGTATTTCAGGCCAAAGGCCTTTAATTCAAAGGCCTTGGGATTAACTGCCTTGGTCAGCTCAATCTCCCGGGGCGTGAGCACCCGGACAAACCCCTGGGCGTCCAGGATGGCGAATTCCATGCCCTGGGCCATGCAGGCGTTAATCGACTGCTCTCCTTTGATGTCGTGGTGGGAGACGCAAATCAATTTGGCGGCAAAAGCCCCGGAAAAGGAACATAAAACGGTTACCAAAGAAATAAGCAGAACCGCGCACCATTTCTTCTTCATTTTCAGCAGCCTCCATTTGCGGAAGATAAAAGTAAACTTATTTTTACAGTTAATAATAAACCTTATGGAGAAAGTCAACCGGCCGGAAAACGACACCGGCCGGAAAACGATAGGAAATCGCAGTCTAACTTATGTATAATCTTCATTCTTCTAACGGAAAACGAAAAACGGAAAACGGAAAACGATCCCCGGAGGGCCGATGAAAAGACTCCCCGTAGAGGCTATGGCGGGCCACACCTGGCTGGAACAGCTTTTTAGCTGGATTTCCCTCGGTCTGGAACTTGTGGGAGTAGGCATCATCCTGGCGGGTGCGATTATCTCCACCGCCGTATTTGTCTACTGGCTGCTCAAAGAGAAGTCCCTCGACAAATACTACCAGGAATATCGAAGCACTTTCGGCAAGGCCATACTTTTGGGATTGGAGTTTCTGGTGGCCTCCGATATCGTCAATACCGTGGCCGTGGGCCTCACTTTTAAGGATTTGGGAATCTTGGGTTTGCTGGTCCTGATCAGGACTTTCCTCAGCTTTGCCCTGGAAGTGGAGATCAACGGCAAATGGCCCTGGGAGGGCGGAGAAGCGGCCGGGAAATCGAATACATGATAAATCGGCGTCCATCGGCGTGCATCGGCGGTTAATATTCAACCGCCGATGAACGCCGATAAACGCGGATGAAATTTTATCCCAATAAATCCGCCAACGCCTGGTCAATGACGGGGTAGCGAAACTCGAACCCCATCGCCAACAGCCTCCGGGGCAGGACTTTCTGGCCGGAAAGGAAGACTTCCCCCAGCTCTCCCAAGACCAGGCGGACCATGAAGGCCGGCGCGGGCAGAAACGTGGGGCGGCCCAAAACCCGGCCCAGGGCCCGGGTCAGCTCCAGGTTGCGCACCGGGTTGGGCGCGGTAAAATCCACGGGCCCGGTAATTTCCGGATGGTCCTTGACGAACATGAAGGCCCGGGCATGGTCCTCCTGGTGAATCCAGGAGAACCACTGGTTCCCGGAACCGAGCCTGCCGCCCAAGAACATCCTGAAGGCCATGGCCATCTGCTGTAACGCGCCCCCGGCCTTACCCAGGACGATGCCGAAGCGGGTGATGACCACCCGGATTCCGGAATCCCGGGCCTTGAGCGCCTCCGCTTCCCAATCCCGGCAGAGCCGGGCCAGGAAATCGTCTCCCGGTGGGGACTCTTCCGTGAGGTCCTCGTCGCCATGGGGACCGTAATAGCCGATGGCCGAAGTGCTGCACAAAAACTGCCGCCTGTCTCCTTTCTCCAAGGCCGTCACCAGGTTGCGGGTGGCCAGGATGCGGCTGTCGTGGAGCTCCTTTTTGTGCGCTTCGGTCCAGCGGGTGAAGATGGAGGCCCCGGCCAGGTTGATAATCCAGTCGTGTTCCGGCACCTTGGCCATCCAGGGGCCTTCCCGGGTGGGATCGCCCGTGAGAAAGCGGATGCGGGGATCTTCACTCTTGGGGGGAGTCTCTTTACGGGTGAGGATGGTGATTTCATACCCCTGCCGGGCCAGTTCCCGGGAGAGATAAGAGCCCACAAAACCGCTGCCGCCGGTCATGAAGACTTTCATCAGTATGGCCCTCCGGATTTTAGAAACGGTCTTCGGTCCTCGGTCCTCGGTCTTGGTTTAAAAGATTACGATATTTTTTGGATAATATTAACAGAAACTAAGCATCTCAGAAGATTGTGCAAATGCAGGGAGGGATAAATTTCAGGCTGAGAAATTTTCCTTGCATCAGCGGCCGGTAAGTGGGATTTTGCCTGAAATCGCCATCACCTTGGGCTAACCGTAAATTACAAAAAACCGTAAGGCGGGCGTCTCGCCCGTCATCATCCTCAGGTGCGTAGAACGCACCCTACCTAACTTTGAACTTTGAACCTTGAACTTTGAACTAAAGAAAATGGCGCCCTTCTTTTTTCTAAAAGGAAAACAAAAGATCAAACGCCTTCTCGCCCTGGCTCTGCCGGCCCTGGTCCTGGCCCTGGGCTGCGCCGGGGAGGGGCAGGTCTCCCAGCCGGAAATTGAGCGGGTCCTGAAAACTTCCTGGCAAAGCTACGTGCGCCATTATATCTCTCCGGAAGGGCGGGTGGCAATTCCCGAAAGGGGCGGCGGCTCCATTTCCGAGGGTCAGGCCTACGCGTTGCTGCGCGCCCTTTGGGCCGATGATCCGGCGACCTTTGCCAAGGTTTACCACTGGACCCGGAACCACCTCTCCCGGCGGCAGGCCACGGGCGACGCCCTCCTGGCCTGGCACTGGGGCCGGGATCTGGATGGTTCCGAAAAGGTGCTGGACTGGAACACGGCCACGGACGGGGACCTGGATTACGCTTTGGCCCTGGTTCTGGCTGCCCGGCGGGGTTGGCGGCCGCCGCCCGGAACCCCGGAATATACGGAAGAGGCCCGGCAAGTCCTGCAAAATATTCTGGACCTGGAGACGGTGCGCCTGCCCGGCGGCGAACTTCTTCTGACCCCGGGCAACTGGCACGAGGACCGGCCTCCATATCTGGTCAATCCTTCGTATTTTTCCCCGGCTGCCTACCGGGTTTTTGCGGACCTCCAGCCCCGGGCCGGCTGGGAAGGGCTGCGGGACGCCGCCTACAACCTGCTGCCCCGGCTGGCCGGGAGGATGGGGAACCTTAAGGGGGTGGGCCTTTTTCCGGATTGGTGCCGGGTGGACGAACTGGGCCGGGTTACTCCGGCTCCGGGGCGGGACAGCCATTTCGGCTGGGAGGCGGTGCGCCTCCCCTGGAGGCTGGCCCTGGACAGCCTCTGGTTCCGGGAAGAACGGGCTACGCGTCTTTTGACCCACAATTTCTTGCCATTTTTTAAGAAGGAATGGCAGACCCGGGGCCGGCTTGCGGCCCTGTACAGCTATGAGGGCGCGGCCTTGGTTAATTATGAAAGCCCGGTGCTTTACGCCGGAGTCCTGGCCGCAGCCATGGCTGCAAGGGACCAATCCTTTGGCCGGCAAACGGCGGCAAAAATCTTAACCTTTTATCGGGAGGAAAAAGACCGGGCGTTTTTTTCGGAACAGGACAATTACTACGCCAACAACTGGGCCTGGCTGGGCCTGGCGCTCTATGCGGGGTGGGTTAAATAAAATCAAACCCCCGGTCAAACAGCCGCAGGCAGACGTCCACCACTTCCGGGTCGTACAGGGTGCCCCGTTTTTGGGAGATCTCCCGCAGGGCCTGGTTGATCCCCAGGTTCAGCCGGTAGGGCCGGGCGTAGGCCATGGCCTCCACCACGTCGGGAACCGCCAGGATTCTGGCCTCCAGCAAAATCTCCTCCCGGGTCAGGCCGGCCGGATAGCCGGACCCGTCCAATCTTTCGTGGTGCTGTAAGACTATCCGGGCCACCGGTCGGAAGGATTCCAGGTTTTCCAGGATATTGTACCCGGCCCGGGGATGGGCCTGGATCAGGGCCGTCTCCAAGGGGGTCAGGGAGTCGGTCTTATGCAGGATTTCCGGGGGAATAAAGACCAGGCCGATGTCGTGGAGCATGGCGGCCACGCTCAGGTTCTCGATCTGCTCCGGGGGCAGGCCCATTTCCTCGGCAATGGCGCAGGCCAGGCGGCAGACCCGGCGCTGGTGCTCCACCAGGTGGGGGTCCCGTTCCTCCAGGAGGACCACCACCCCCTCCAGCAGGTCTTGCAGCCGCCTGAAACCCCGGCGCCATTTCTCCAGCCGCCGCCACTCCGGGTCGGCATAGGCCTGCATGTCTTCCAACTGGCGGCGCAGGTCGGCCACTTCCGCCAGGAGTTGGGACCGGGATTTTTCTTTGTCTTTCATTTTAATTCCCAAAAGTTTTAGAACGGTATGGCTATTGGCTATCAGCTGTCAGCTTTCAGCAAAGAAAAGCGCTCAGCCATCTTTCTCTGAGACTATTTTCCAAAATATTTTATACATGGCGACATAAATACTTGCGCATTATTAATCTCTGCGCTCTCTGCGTCTCTGCGAGATAAAAAGGTTTCTCGCAGAGGCGCAGAGGCCGCCGAGAATGTCAACCGCGGTTAATTAAGTCGCCCAGTATAGAATTCATTTCCAAAAGTTCTTCAATCGTCATCCTGAATCAGCCACGACAGAATACGCCGGATGAAATCTCCCCCTTTTCTAAAGGGGGCCGGGGGGAATTTATAAGCGCCTGAAAATCCCACTAAATCCCCCTTTCTAAAGGGGGACAAAAACGGCACTGCCAACTATCTGCTGGTGGACAATCGTTTTGAAGCCTCGAATTAGGTTTTGAAATAGGTCCTAATGTTTTAATCTCCCCTAATAGTTATCGGTTCAAATTCAAAAAACTTCTGCCCATCCCCAGAGGACATCAATTCCAAAAGCTTCCTTAGGCCGCGTTTTAACTTGGAACTCGGAACCCGGAACCCGGAACTCTCAAAAAAAAGCCGCGCCCATTCTCTCCACCACCGTCTGCATCCGGTGGGCCACGGTATGTTGGGCCAAAACCCGGTCCCGGGCCTTCGCGGCCACGGCCCGGCGCTCTTCCGGGTGTTCCAGAAAATATTGCAGTTTGGCCCGGGCCTCCTCCGGGTCGTGAAAGCAGGCCACTTCCTCCTCCCCGAAAAGGTCCAGGAGAGACTCCTTGAAATCCGTGAGCAGGAAACCACCCGCCGCCGGCACGTCAAAAACCCGCTGGTTCAGCCCGTCTTTCATCTGCAGGCTGGTGACGTTCAGGTTTACCCCCACGCATTGATAAAAAGCCGGGAGCTCCCGGTTGTAGCCGATGCGCCCCCCATAGGCCCCCCGGTGGGGAAGAAACTCCTGCCAGGCCTCGTCGCCGTAGACTTGCAGCCCCGCACTCGTTAAGGGCGCGATGCTCTCCACCCGGTGCTGTTGGGAGGCGCGCCACAGGGTTGCAGCCTCCAGGTCGATCTGTTCCTGGAGGGGGAGACTCGAAAAGCCCGGAAACAGTGCAAGTAGGTCCTCCCCGGCCTTATAAGCCGGGCTGGCAATAAACCGCCGGGCCGCGGCTTCGACGAGCGCCAGCTTCTCCGGCTCCCCCCGGAACCGAGCCAATTGCTGCCGGACCCTTTGGCTCCAGGTGGAGCCCACAAAGGCCGCGGGCAGTTCCCCGAATTTCCAGGAAGGGGGAGTGCGGTAGGGCCGGAAAAGCTGCGGGTCGGTGGCCAAAGGCAGGTAGGCCAGGAGGGAAAAACCCATGGCCTCCAGGTCCTCCAGGTAGTGCCGGTCCCAGACAAAGAGGTGCACCCAGGGGGAGACGTTTCCGGGAAAGGCCTTGATGATAAAGTCCGGGTTGTCCACGTACCAGACGGCCGCGGGTATTTCACTCTCCCGCAGCAACTCCGTGAGCCGCCCCTCTTTGTCAAAACCGATATGATTGACGCAGAACAGAAAATCCGGTTGAAACTCCAGCAGGCCCGATAAAAAGGAGGAAAAGCTCTCAGCGTCCCATCCCTCCCCCAAATCCCATTCCCGGACCTCCAGGCCCAATTTGCGGCAGGCCCGGATACATTCCTCCTCCAGGAAAAATTGCTGCCGGAAAAACCAGACCCGCCGGGGCGGGCCGGGCCGTTTCCGGGAACGCAATAATTTAGTTAAACCTGCTGGATAGTCCATTAGTAATAGTTCAAAGTTCAAGGTTGATGGCCTGGTAAAAAGTCGAAAATCCTAAAAATCGCCAAATTAAGTTGCTGATTTTATTGAGGGCGATTAGGGAAAATCAGCATAATTTTGACTTTTTACAGTGCCATCAAGGTTCAAAGTTCAAAGTTTTTGCAGTCATTCTCTAAGGCTTATAATTGTCGGGTGAAACGGGGCGATGTTCTGCTCCTGTAAAATCTTGTTATAGATACGGCACGTTCATTAAAAAAGTTAAATACCTTTACAATATTCTTAGAAAGGATATCCAGATCAAATCAAGTTTTCGGGAGCTGCGGTCCCAACTTTGAACCTTGAACTTTGATGGCACTGTAAAAAGTCGAAAATATGCTGATTATCCCCAATCGCTCTCAATAAAATCAGCCACTTAAAATGCTGATTGGGGGAAATTTCGACTTTTTACCAGGGCATCAACTTTGAACCTTGAACTTTTCAAACCAAGAATCCTTTGGTGCCCTCTCCCGGAATGTGCTATAATTTCCTAATAATCATGCAGGACCAGGAATTTCCCCACATCTACACGGTGAGCGCACTGACCCGGGAAATCCGGCAGCGCCTGGAGACCGGCTTCCCCCTGGTATGGGTCAGCGGCGAAATCTCCAACCTGCGCCAGCCCTCCTCCGGTCATTATTATTTCACCTTGAAGGATGAAGGCGCACAATTGCGCACGGTATTTTTCAAGGGAAACCATATCCATTTACGCTTCAAACCCCAGGAGGGGGGTCAGGTCCTGTGCCGGGGGCGGCTCACGGTCTACGAGCCCCGGGGGGAATATCAACTGATTCTGGACTACCTGGAGCCCCTGGGCTGGGGCGCGCTGGCCCAGGCCTTCGAGGCCCTGAAGGCCCGGCTCCAGGCCGAGGGGCTGTTCGCGGCGGAGCAGAAGAAGCCGCTGCCTTTCCTGCCCCGGCGCCTGGCCCTGGTCACTTCCCCCACGGGCGCGGTGGTGCGGGATTTTCTGCGCTTGCTCAAACAGCGTTTCGCCGCGGTGGAGGTCCTGATCTATCCGGTGAAGGTCCAGGGCCCGGTTGCAGCCGGAGAAATCGCCGCAGCCCTCGATGATTTGGGCCGTTACCCGGAGATCGACGCCATCGTCCTGGCCCGGGGCGGCGGGTCGCTGGAAGACCTGTGGCCCTTCAACGAAGAAATCGTGGCCCGGGCCATCCACCGCTGCCCGGTCCCGGTGGTCTCCGCAATAGGCCACGAAGTGGATTATACCATCGCCGATTTTGTCGCGGACCTGCGGGCCCCCACGCCGTCGGCCGCGGTGGAGCTGGTGGTCCCGGACAAGGCGGAATTACAGAGGCGGCTGGCGCGCCTGGGGTCGGCCCTGAGTCTCGGTTGGAAACGCCGATTGGAAGCGGCTCGGCGCCATCTGCAGATGACTTCCCGGCTGCTGCCGGACCTGCGCCGGGTGCTCACGGATTTGCGCCTCAAGGTGGATGAGAAGGCGGAGACCCTGACCCGCCGCACCGGACGGCGTCTGGAGGGCTGCCGCCAGCAGACGCGGCTGGCCCATTCCCGGCTGTATCTGCTCAGCCCCCGGAAGAGCGTCACCCTGGCCCGGCAAAGGCTGGAGCAGGCCGGATTAACTCTGGGGCAGCGCTGGCATCTAATCATCAAGGAACGGCGCCGGCACCTGGATTATTTCCAGAACCACCTCCAGCAGCTCAGCCCCCTGGCCATCCTGGAGCGGGGCTACGCGGTGGCCCTGAAACTGCCGGAAGGGACGATCATCCGGGATGCGAATCAGATGCAGGCGGGCGCGGCGGTGCGGGTCAGGGTCGCTAAGGGCCGCATGGATTGCGAAGTGCGGGAAGTGGGCGAGTTTTAAAGGACAAAAAACCGAAAACTGGAAACCGAAAACCGAAAACCGTTATAAAATGGCCAAGAAAGAACAGCCGCAACCCACCTTCGAAGCGGCCCTGAAGCGCCTGGAGGGAGTCCTGGATTCCCTGGAGCACGGGGACCTGGCCCTGGAGGAGTCCCTGGCCGCGTTCGAGGAAGGGGTGCGCTTGGTGAGATACTGCCAGCAGAAGCTGGATGAGGTGGAAAGGCGGGTGGAACTGCTCCTCAAGGACGACGCGGGGCGCTTTTTCACCCGGCCCTTCGCGGAGGAAGAGGCGGAAGGAAATTAAAAAGATTCACCACAAAGACACAAAGAGCACAGAAGAGTGGTCAGCGGCCAGTGAAAAAAAAAGCAATTAAATTCTGGCCACTGGCCACTGGCCACTGACCACTGATTTTCTCTGTGTCTCTGTGGTAAAATCTTTTAAAATCACTATGGACCTCAAAGCCTATTTAGAAGAACGCCGGGGCCTGGTCAACCGCTCCCTGGAGGCCTATCTGCCCGCGGTGCGGGGACCCGCGTTCCGGGTGGTTCAGGCCATGCACTACAGCCTCTTTGCCGGGGGCAAAAGGCTTAGGCCCATTCTTTGCCTGGCCGCGGCCGAGGCCGTGGGCGGCGATGCCGGCGAGGTCCTGCCCGTGGCCTGCGCCCTGGAGATGATCCATACCTATTCCTTGATCCATGACGATTTGCCGGCCATGGACGACGACGACCTGCGCCGGGGGCAGCCCACCTGCCACAAGAAGTTCGATGAAGCCACGGCGATCTTGGCCGGAGACGGCCTGCTCACCCTGGCTTTTCAAATCATGGCGGACGCGGCCGGTCATTTTGAGGGCCGGGAGGCCGACCTGCTGGCGGTAATCCAGCTCATCGCCGCGGCCTCGGGGTATCCGGGCATGGTGGGCGGCCAGATGTTGGACCTCCAGGCCGAGGGCCGGAAAGTGACGCTGAAGGAACTGGAGACGATTCACCGCATGAAGACCGGGGCCCTGCTCACTGCCGCGGTGCGCTCCGGCGCCATGATGGCCGGGGGAACCCGGGGGGAAGTTACTGCTTTGACCGGTTACGGGGAGAAATTTGGGTTGGCCTTCCAGGTCACCGACGACCTCCTGGATGTGGCAGGGGAGGCCGCGGAGATGGGCAAGGCCACGGGGATGGACGCTGCACGCCGCAAGGCCACTTACCCGGGTTTGCTGGGACAAAACGAGGCCAGGGAATGGGCGCAGCGTCTGGTGGCCGCGGCCGTTGCCGACCTGGAGGATTTCGGGCCGCAGGCCGAGCCGCTCCGGGAAATCGCGCGCTACCTGTTGGTGCGCCGCTCCTGATTGGAGGAATGATACACATGGATAAACATCAGGGTCCACCTCCGGGGTCCAGTCCCCGGCGGTTGTTGGACACCATCAGCAGCCCCCGGGAATTGAAAAAACTATCCCCGGACCTGTTGGCGCCCCTGGCCCAGGAAGTGCGGGAAGTGATCATCGACACCGTGTCCCGGACCGGCGGCCACCTGGCCCCCAGCCTGGGGACGGTGGAGCTGACCATCGCCCTGCACTACGTCTTTGATTCGCCCCGGGACAAGATCATCTGGGACGTGGGCCACCAGGCCTATACCCACAAAATCCTCACCGGCCGCCTGGACCGTTTCCATACCTTGCGGCAATACGGCGGGATCAGCGGCTTTCCCAAGCGCAGCGAGAGCCCCCATGACGCCTTCGACACCGGCCACAGCTCCACGTCCATCTCCGCAGGTCTGGGCATGGCTACGGCCCGCTGCCTGAAGAAGGAAAACGGCCGGGTCATCGCGGTGATCGGCGACGGCTCCATGACTGCAGGCATCGCCTTCGAGGGCCTGAACAACGCCGGAGACTTGAACAAGAATCTCATCGTCATCCTGAACGACAACGGCATGTCCATCTCCCCGAACGTGGGCGCCATGTCCTCCTTTTTAAGCCGCAAACTCACCGGCCCCACCATGGTCTTCCTGAAGAAGCAGGTGGAATCCCTGCTCCGGGCCTTCCCGGGCATCGGCGGCGATCTGGTGGCCTGGGCCAAAAGAGGGGAGGAGTCCTTCAAGGCCTTCTTCACCCCCGGCATGTTGTTCGAGGCCCTGAAGTTCAACTACCTGGGGCCGGTGAAGGGCCACCGCCTGGACCACCTCATCGAGACCTTCAATAATGTCAAGAACCTGCAAGGCCCCATCCTGGTGCACGTGCTCACCACCAAGGGGAAGGGCTATGAGCCCGCGGAAACCGACCCCACCGGGTTTCACGGCCTGGGCCGCTTCGATCCCGACACCGGCGTGGCCAAAAAGAGCGTCAGTGAAATACCGTCTTATACTGAGGTCTTCGGCGACACCATGGTGCGTCTGGCCCGGGAAAACCAAAAGATCGTGGCCATCACCGCGGCCATGCCCGACGGCACCGGGTTGGTGGAGTTCCGGGACCAATTCCGGGAGCGTTTCTTCGACGTGGGCATCTGCGAACAGCACGCGGTGACCTTTGCCGCGGGCCTGGCCGTGGAGGGTTTGCGGCCCGTGGCCGCCATTTATTCCACTTTTTTGCAGCGGGCTTACGACCAGGTGCTCCACGACGTCTGTTTGCAAAACCTGCCGGTGGTCTTCGCCCTGGACCGGGGGGGCATCGTTGGCGATGACGGCGAGACCCACCAGGGATTGTTCGACCTCTCGTATCTGCGCCACCTGCCCAATCTGGTGGTCATGGCCCCCAAGGACGAAGACGAGCTGCGCCATATGCTCTACACCGCGGTGAACCACGCCGGACCCGTGGCCGTGCGCTACCCCCGGGGCCAGGGGGTGGGCGTGGATTTTGCCTCCACCCTGCACAAAATCCCCATCGGCAAGGCCGAGGCCCTGACCGAAGGGGAGGACCTGTTGATCCTGGCCCTGGGCGCGTCGGTGCAACACTCCCTAAATGCTGCCAAGGAACTGGAGCAGCGGGGGTTCAAAGCCACGGTGGTCAACGCCCGCTTTATCAAACCCCTGGATGAACAGCTCATCCTCACCCTGGCGGCCAAATGCGGCCGGGTCCTCACCGTGGAAGAAAACGCGGCTATGGGGGGCTTCGGCAGCGCGGCGCTGGAACTCCTCTCCGACCACGGCCTCACCGGCATCCCCGTGAAACGCCTGGCCGTGCCGGATCAGTTCATGGAACACGGCAAGCCCGATATCCTCAGAAAAAAGTACGGCCTGGACGCCGAAGGCATCTTGAAAGGCGCGCTGGAATTACTAGAGCAACCCGCGCAACAGAAGAAGGTGGTGTGGGGGAGTTTTAAATAGTGGTCAGTAGCCAGTAGCCAGTGGCCAGTGGTTAGTATCAAACTCGTTCCCAAGCTCCCCCTGGGAACGCCGCTGGCGGGCAAAGCTCCTACTGCGCCGCAAACGGGTCTGCGCGAATTCGGTGAAAGGAGGAGCTTTTTGCTCCCACTTCGGTTTCCATTTGGCAAAGAGAAAACCACGATAATAAATATAGGTATAGAGAATGAAAAGAACGCATATTGAGCTGAACTTCGAAGCCGAGAAAGGACTTACAAGCGTTACTGATCTATCCCATTTTCTCTACCTGTTCAAAGCGGCATATGTGTTTGCATTGGACTTAAAAGAATATCATGGACTGATGCCTAAAGAAATTTACAATGAATTAGATAGGATAAAAGACTATTTTAATAAAAGATGCTCTTATGGACTACGACAATACGAGATAAATAAGGCTTTTTATACAAGATCATTTGAAAACGATATACTTATCGAAAATATTTATAAAGGTAGTCCTCTTACAGTTACCTTAGTTGTATTAGGTGGAGCAGCAATTATTGCAGCAATTTTATCATGAGGAGAAGTTAAGATTGAACTAGGTAATTTTAAAATAGAAGTAAAACTAAATAGATTAGGAGATGGAATTAGATCTCTTAGGAGTGCATTTAGATGGCCTCCTGAGTCTCGTGAATGATGTTAATTTAGTTATTCTAAGGTGGGGGCTGTGAGTTTGTAGTGGGGCGTCCCCTTATGATCTGCATTTGGTCTGCAAAACGAACCATACCTAACTGAACTTGACTATTAATACCGAAAACCGCAAACCGAAAACCGCAAACCGGCCCTCTCGCGAACGCCTGGATACTCTTCTGGTGGACCGGGGCCTGGCGGAGACCCGTTCACGAGCCCAGGCCCTGATCCTGGCGGGGAGGGTGGAGGTGGCCGGAGCCGCGGCCGACAAGGCCGGGGCCCTGGTGCCTCAGGACGCGGCTATCGTCCTCAAGCCCGCGCCCCATCAATTCGTCTCCCGGGGCGGGGAAAAGTTGGCCGGGGCCCTGGCCCATTTCCGGGTGAAGTTGGCGGGAAAAATAGCCATGGACGTGGGCGCGTCCACCGGGGGCTTCACCGATTGCCTCCTGCAGCAAGGGGTGGCCAAGGTCTATGCGGTGGACGTGGGCTACGGCCAACTGGACGCCTCGCTCCGCCAGGACCCCCGGGTTGCGGTCCTGGAGCGCCGCAACATCCGTCATCTCCCTCCGGAGGACGTGCCCGAGCCGGTGGACCTCATCACCCTGGACCTCTCCTTTATTTCTCTCACCCTGGTGCTCCCCAAGGTCCTGGAATTCCTGCGTCCCGGCGGGGAAATCCTGGCCCTGGTGAAGCCCCAATTCGAGGTGGGCAAGGGCCTGGTAGGGAAGGGGGGAGTAGTTCGGGACCCCAAGATGCAGCAGGACGCGGTGGAAAAAGTGGCCCGGGCCGCCCGCTCCTTAGGGCTGCAAGTGAGTTCCGCGTATCCCTCCCCCCTCAAGGGTCCTAAGGGGAATCAGGAATATTTTCTATACCTTATCGCTTCTCCCGAGGGCCGCAAGCCTATTGACAAAGGCCGTAGTCCCATTTAATATTTATTCAGTGAGTTCCTTGCAGAACCCATAATTTTTCTCTGCGCCCTCTGCGTCTCTGCGGTTAAAATATCACCGCAGAGGCGCAGAGGACGCAGAGAGAAGATTTCTAAAAATCAAGAAGAGAGCAAATCATGGAAAACAAAATAAAAACATTTCTGTTACTGGGCGGCCTGACCCTCTTTCTGGTCTTCATGGGCAAGCTCATCGGCGGCCGCAGCGGCATGTACATCGCCTTTATCTTGGCGCTGGGCATGAACTTTTTCAGCTACTGGTTCTCCGACAAGATCGTCCTCAGGATGTACGGCGCCCAGGAAGTGAGCCCCGCGGAGGCCCCGGAACTCCACCGCATGGTGGACGATCTGAGCCGGGAAGCGGGCATCCCCAAGCCCAAGGTGTACATCATCCCGGATGATTCCCCCAACGCCTTCGCCACCGGCCGCAACCCGGAGCACGCGGCCGTGGCCGCGACCTCGGGCATCATGCGCATCCTCACCCCCGAGGAGCTGAAAGGGGTGTTGGCCCATGAGATCGGCCACGTGCGCAACCGGGACATCCTGATTTCCACCATTGCCGCGACCATGGCCGGGGCCATCATGATCCTGGCGGACATGGCCCGCTTCGCGGCCATCTTCGGGGGCCGGGATGACGAGGACAGCGGCGGCGGCATCATCGGCGTCATCGTCATGTCCATCGTCGCGCCCCTGGCCGCCATGCTCATCCAGATGGCCATCTCCCGCTCCCGGGAGTACCTGGCGGACGAAACCGGTGCGCACCTGGCCCACAACCCCATGTCCCTGGCCTCGGCCCTGAGCAAGCTGGAACGGGGCGCGGAGCAAAGGCCCATGGACCACGCCACTCCGGCCACCGCGCATATGTTCATCGTCAATCCCCTGACCGGGGGCAGCCTCCTCAGACTCTTCAGCACCCACCCGCCCATCGAGGAGCGGATCGCCCGACTCCGGGCCATGCGCAGTTATTGATAGGGCAGGGGGCAGGGGCCAGTGGTCAGTGATCAGTGATCAGTGGCCAGTGGCCAGTGGTCAGTGGCCAGAAAGACCTGGAAACACGCATACTGAGCCGCAATCGGGGCGAACCTGGTGTTCGCCCCTATCGTCCATGGCGAACACCAGGTTCGCCCCTTCGGGGAAAACGTCTCTTGACCGCGAACTATTATGACTCGAGGAAATTACGCATGAGAAGCAGGTTGGTGAGCCTATTAATCCCCCTCTGTTTAATAATTCTTACTTCTATTGCCATAAGCGCCGATCTGCTCTCCCAAGGCCTGGAGGTCCAGAAAAAGGGGAAAAACGACCAGGCCGTGGAGCTTTTGGGGAAATATCTCAAGGACCACCCGGACGCGGCCCCGGCCCGGCGGGGTCTGGCCCTGGCCTTGAACGCCCTGGACCGCAAGGCCGAAGCCCTGGAGGAGGTGAACCGGGGTCTGGCTGCGCACCCCAAGGATACCGGCCTGCTTCTGGCCCAAGGGTCCATCCTCGCCGCTTTGGAGCGCCGGGAGGAAGCTATTGCCGCATTTTCCAAAATTCTCGCGGCCGATCCCCAAAACGTGGAGGCCTTGAAAGAGCGGGGCGAAAACCTGGCCCAGGAAGGCCGCTTTGACGAGGCTCAAAAGGATTACGACCGGGCCGCGGCCCTGGCCCCCAAAGACCCCTGGGTTTTTTTCAAGAGGGGCATGGGCTTTTTCTGCCAGGGGAAATACACCGAAGCGGTGGCCGATTTCAGCACTGCCATCAAATTGGCCCCGGATAGCCCCTTGTTTTATTTTGGCCGGGGCCAAATCTACCTGCTGCACCTAAACCAGAAGGACAAGGCCGTGGCCGATTTTCAGGAGGGCTGCCGCCTGGAGCATCCCCTCTGTTGCCGGGAATTGGAAAAATTGGGGATTCAGCCGATAAAAAAATAGGCCGGGAAGATTAATGGGGCGGGAGTCTTTGATTCCAAGGATAAAGGGGAGGAGTTCTTGCCCCTTGAATATTTAATCAAAATTTAATTAGCCCTAATTTCCCGGGAATTATATAATTATAAATTACTCTCTAATGAAGAAAAAACGGAGGTACGTATGTACATAAGCAAATGCCTGAAAGGCTCGCTCATCTTGCTGAGCCTGGTCTTTTTATGCGCCTGGGCCTTCCAGGCGAACGACGCCTGGGCCCGGGCCGGAGGGGGTTCCTCCGTGGGCAGCCGGGGCTCCAGGTCCGCGTCGCCACCCAGGGCCTATACGCCCCCCAGTACCTCGCAACCGTCCCAGCCGGGTATGACCACTCCCGGGACCACCACCCAAAGGCCCGGGATGACTCCGCCGGTGACTCCGCCCCCGTCCCAGCCCAGCTCCTTCTGGCGCAGCTTCGGCGGCGGCATGTTGGGCGGCCTGGCCGGGGGGCTCCTCTTCCGCAGCCTGTTCGGCGGGCCGTCGGCTTACGGCACTCCCGGCTATGGCGGCGGGGGCGGCGGTATCGGCTTGTTCGATATCATCCTGCTGTGCGGCATCGGCTACCTGATCTACTGGTACATCAAAAAGAAGAGGCAGGAGGCGGCCGCGACCGAGGGGTATTACCAGAGCACGTCCCAGACCGTGCAGATGCCCCAGCCCAACTACCCGCCGGTTTACGACACCCCCCAGGCGCAGGCTTCGCCCCAGGGACAGCAAGACTGGGATTTGCAGCAGGGTTTAAGTTACATTCAACAGATGGACCCCAATTTCGACGCCGCCCGCTTCGAAGACCAATGCATGGACGTCTTCTTTAAGATCCAGGGGGGCTGGGCCAACCGGGATCTGACCCCGGTCCGGAATCTCCTCACCGAAGAGATGTACCGCCTGCTCCAGGAAGACGCGGCCAAGCTGAGGGCCGAAGGCCGGATCAACCGCCTGGATAACATCGCGGTGCGCTCCGTGGATATCAGCGAGGCCTGGCAGGAATCGGGCCAGGATTTCATCACCGTGCGCATCTACGCCAACCTCCTGGATTACACCGTGGATGAAAAGACCGACCAGGTGCTCTCCGGCAGCAAGACGGAGCCGGTGAAATTCGAGGAATACTGGACCTTCACCCGGCAGGTGGGCAATAACCCCTGGCAGTTGTCGGCGATTCAGCAACCGGCTTAAAAGATCGTTTTGCGTTTTACGTTTTGCGTTTTTCGTAAAGGCTTAAGAGAAAATCCTTAAGATATCGGTCTTCAAGCCGATTGATTGTCAATTTGATTAAGTAATAAGGGGACGGATATTTCACATCCGCCCCCTTTTCTTTTACGAAAAACGAAAAACGCAAAACGAAAAACGGAATCAAACAACTCTTTCAGGACAGGTATAGACATTCAGTCTGTCGCGGCGGGCAAAGCCCACCAGGGTGACATTCATTTCCTGCCCCAGGGCCAGGGCCATGGACGTGGGCGCGGAGACCGCGGCTAAAATCGGAATGCCGGCCCGCGCGGTTTTCAGGGCCATTTCGAAGCTGATGCGGCCGCTGAGCAAGGCCACCATGCGGGTCAGGTCCAGGCGCTGCAGCAAAGCGCGGCCGATGACCTTATCCATGGCGTTGTGGCGGCCGATGTCTTCGGCCGTCAGGAACACCCGGCCGTCCGGGGAAGCCAGGGCCACGCCGTGGGTGCCGCCGGTTTTTTGGAAAACTACCTGGGACGTCTCCAGCCGGTCCAGCAGGGCCAGCAGGGTAGGGCAGTCAATGGTCAGGTCGCTCTCAACCGGCTCCATCTTGCGACGGATTTCCGCCACCGCCTCCTTGGCGCAGAGGCTGCAACTGGAATAGGCCACCTCCAGGTGGCGCCTGCCGGTGCGGGCCTGGGCCGCGTCGGTGAGCACAATATCCACCACGTTGGGGGGCAGCAGAGGATCGGTGCCCGTGCCGCAGAAATGCAGGGTGGTGATCTCCGCCAGGTTGCGGATAATACCTTCGGTATACAGGAAGCCGACGGCCAGTTCCTTTTCCAGCCCCGGCAGACGCATCAAGACCTGGAAAGGCTCGCCGGAGAGACGGATTTCCAGGGGCTCCTCCACGGCCACCCGGTCGGTGACTTCGGATACCCGCCCCCGGCGGTAGCGGCGGATGAAGAATTCCTGAATCGGTTCGGTCATAAAAAGATTTTACCACAGAGACACAAAGGACACAGAGATACACAGAGAAAAGATTTTTTATTTTTGCGCTGAAAGTGCAAAAATAAATAAAATATATCCTCTGTGCTCTCTGTGTCTCTGTGGTGAAATTCTTTTAAGCCTGAAAATTAGGAGCCCGCACCTCCCCCCACCCCAGTTTGGCCCTGAGGATCTCAAAATGGCTGCGCCGGGGGGACTTGATCAGCCTCAGGTGGTGGGCCGCGCATTTCACCTCCACCCGGTCGCCGGGCAGCAACTCTTGGCCCACCTGGCCGTCCACGGTGAGATAGACGTCCTCGGCCTTGGGGTCCAGGGTGATCTCCAGGGTCACCGTCTCCGGCAGGATGATGGGCCGCATGCTCAGGGTGTGGGGGCAGATGGGCAGCAGCAGGACGTGGCGCAGGGTGGGGTAGACGATGGGTCCCCCCGCGGAGAGCGTATACGCGGTGGAGCCGGTGGGAGTGGCGATGATCAGGCCGTCGGCCCGGTAAGTAGTGAGGTACTCCCCGTCGATCCAGGTGGTGAGTTCAATGATCCGGGCCAGCGCGCCTTTGTTGATCACCGCGTCGTTCAGGACGTCTTCCCCCCAGAAGGCCTGGCCGTCCCGGAAAATGGTGGCAAAGAGCATCATCCGCTCTTCCAATTCGAACCTGTCGGCCAATATCTGCTCCATGGCCGGATAAAGCTCCTCAAGGGAGACTTCGGTGAGAAACCCCAGGCCCCCCACGTTCACCCCCAGGATGGGGATGCCCTTACGGCCGTAGCGCCGGGCCACGCTGAGGAGCGTCCCGTCTCCCCCCATGACCACGATGACTTCCACCTCCGGGGGCAGCGGCATCATGCGGATATCGGGTTCGTTCACCAGCAGGACCGCGCTTATGCCCTGCTCCCGGGACCAGGACTCCAGGTCCCGGCCGGCCTGCCAGGCGTCGGGCTGGTGCTTCTTGGTGATAATGGCCAAGGACTTCAACTTGTTCCTCCCGCTGTTGACAATTATCATAATCTTGGGTAATTATCAAAGGGTTTGGGGGAAGGGAAAGATTCACCACAGAGACACAGAGAGCACAGAGTTCCACAGAGATAATAATTTTGGTTTGGCGCTTTGCGCCAAACCAAAAATCTTTTCCTCTGTGAATCTCTGTGTCCTCTGTGCCTCTGTGGTAAATCCTTTGCTTTTCTTCTAAGCCAAATTCTTGTTAAGGAGCACCACGACGTTGAAGTTAGCCCAGCGCATTATCCAGATTCCTCCCTCCGCCACTTTGGCCTTAAACGCCAAGGCCAACCAGTTGAAGGCCCAGGGAGTGGACATCGTCAATTTTGGAGTGGGGGAGCCGGATTTCGACACCCCTGAAAACATCCGGGAAGCAGGCATCAAGGCCATTAAAGACGGTTTTACCCGCTACACCCCGGTGGGCGGCACCCCGGAGCTGAAAGAGGCCATTATCCGCCGCTTCCAGGAGGACTACGGCCTGGCTTACAAACCCGGAGAGATCCTGGTCTCCTGCGGCGGCAAGCACGGTCTTTACAATCTCTTCCAGGTGCTGTTCGAGAAAGGCGACGAAGTCGTCATCCCCGCGCCTTTCTGGGTGTCCTATCCCCCCATGGTGATGCTGGCGGACGCCACCCCGGTATTGGCCCCCACCCGCCAGGAAAACGGCTTCAAGCTCACCGCCGCGGAACTGCGGGAAAAGATCACCCCCAAGACCAAGGCCCTGGTCCTGAACAGCCCCTCCAACCCCACGGGCATGGTTTACACCCGCAAGGAACTGGAGGCCATCGGCGAAGTGGTGCTGGAGAAGGGGCTCTACGTGGTCTCCGACGACATCTACGACAAGATCCTCTTCGACGGCGAAAAGTTCATCAACCTGGCCATGCTCTCCCCGGAACTGAAGGCCCGGACCTTCATCTTGAACGGGGTGTCCAAGACCTACGCCATGACCGGCTGGCGCATCGGCTATCTGGCCGGCCCCCAGGAAGGCATCGGGGCGGCCACCAATCTCCAGAGCCAGTCCACCTCCAACCCCACCTCCATCGCCCAGAAGGCGGCAGTGGAAGCCTTAATCGGCCCCCAGACCGCGGTGGCGGAGATGGTCAAGGAATTCGCCTGGCGCCGGGACGACATCCTGCGCCGCACCCTGGACATTCCCGGAGCCACTTGCCCCAAGCCCGGGGGGGCCTTTTACCTCTTTCCGAATTTTTCGGCTTATTATGGCAAACTGAAGCCGGCCCCGGGACAGTCCCATTCCCAGGCCCTGGCGGACTACCTGCTCACCGAAGCCAGGCTGGCCGCAGTGCCGGGCGCGGAGTTCGGGGAGGACAACTGCATCCGCTTCTCCTACGCCACCTCCCGGGAACGCATCGCCACGGGTTTGGCCAGGATCAAGGAAGCCTTGGAGAAGCTGGGGAAATAAAAAAAATAATCTCCGTCCTTCTTTTTTTTCTTTTAATACTAATACCCCTATCGGCTCCGGGGGCGCCATGGGCGGCCCCGGAGTTCGACATCCCCCGGCCGGGCCGGGTCTTTCAGTTTCCCCGGGACCACGGGGCGCATCCCTCTTATAAAACCGAGTGGTGGTATTACACCGGGCATCTGCGCTCTAAGGAAGGGGAGTCCTTCGGCTATCAACTCACCTTCTTCCGGGCCGGGCTGAAAAAACCGGACCCCCAGGCCCGCTCCGCCTGGGCGCTGCATACCGTCTATTTTGCGCATCTGGCCCTGAGCGACGCGGCCCGGGGCAAATTCATCTTCCGGGAAAAAGCCGATCGCGGCGCGCTGGGCCTGGCGGGCGCGGAAGAAGAACGCCTGAAGGTCTGGATCGATTCCTGGAGCGCGGAAATTAAGGGAGACGTCCACCATCTCCAGGCCCAAGACGAGGGCCTGGGCCTGGACCTGAGCCTGACCCCGGTCAAGCCGCCGGTCCTCCACGGCGACGCGGGCTTCAGCCGCAAAGCCGCCCAAGGCAATGCTGCCAGCTATTACTATTCCCTCACCCGCATGGACACCAAAGGCCGCCTGCTCCTTAAAGAGCGGACCCTGGAAGTCACCGGCTCCTCCTGGATGGACCACGAATTCTTCACCCATACCCTGGCGCCGGAGCTGGCGGGCTGGGACTGGTTCGCCCTGCAACTGGACGACGGCTGGGAAGTGATGCTCTACCTGCTGCGCCGGCAAGACGGCAGTGTCGACCCCGCGTCCTCCGGCACCATCATCGACCCCCAGGGGCGGGCCCGCCACCTGCAACTAACGGATTTTAAGGTCACCCCCACCGGCACCTGGAAATCCCCCCACACCCAGGCCGTCTATCCCGGGGGCTGGAAGCTGGAAATCCCCGGCCCGGGCTACTCCCTGACGCTCACCCCCATCCTGGCGGACCAGGAGATCCGGGCCGGCGAAGCCGGGGGCGTTACTTACTGGGAAGGGCAGGTCAGGGTGCAGGGGCGGAAACAGCAGCAGCCGGTTGGCGGGTGGGGATACGCGGAACTTACTGGCTATGCCGGGAAATTGGGCGGGCTGTTTTAGAAGTAAAAAGTAAAAAGGAAAAAGGAAAAAGAAAAAATAATAAGTGATCAGTGATCAGTGGTCATTTGTCAGCCAGGCAGAGGATCAGCCGATGGATTGGAGAAAAATTACCCATTAATACATTTCGCCTTAAAAGGTTTTTTCGTAGGGGCGAACCTTGTGTTCGCCCAGCGGCATCCAGGGCGAACACAAGGTTCGCCCCTACAGTTTAACGCCTTTGATTACGACCAGGTATAAAGCGCAAAGGCACCAAGAATCACCAAGAAATGATTATGGCTTTGGCGCTTAGCGCCAAAGCCATAATTTTTTACTTAGTGTATCTTTGTGTCCTTCGTGCCTTGGTGGTGAATCTTTTCCCGTTACCGCGTCAGCCAGCGGTCGTTCCTCAGGGTGATGAAGGCGTAAGGCTGCACCCAATTGAGGAAGAAGAACGCAAAGTAGGAGTAGAGGATGCCGTAGACGAATTCCAGGTCCCGCTCCTGGTAGATATAGTAAAACATATAGACCATGGTGATGACCCCCAGGCCCGCGAAGAATTTCACCATGACGATGGGATAGATGAAGAAGGAGACGAAGAGCAGCCCCAGGAAGAGGTAGGTCAGGGGGAACTCGATCTGGGTGATGAAAAAGTCGATGATGGGCAGCACCCGGTCCCTTTTCCGGTAATTGGAGAAGATGAAGAAGAGCTGCACCCAGGATTCCCGGAAATTGCTGCGGTCCCAGCGCAGGTACATGCGGCACAGGCCCCGGTAGGTCTCCGGCACGGTGGTGTGGACCACCGCGGTGCGCTGGTAGGTAATATAAAAACCCTGGCGCATGACGAAGTTGGTCAAGGCCCGGTCTTCGCCGATGTTGGCGGGGCCGCCCAGGAAGGTCTGGGTGCGCCATTTTTCCAGGATGGGCATAATCGCCCGGCGGCGGTACGCGGACAAGGCCCCGGGGGTGCAGGTCACCGCGCCGTACATGGATTGGGAGGCCCTTAAGAAGTCGAAGGCCAGGACGAAACGTACGGCCAGCATCCGGGCCAGCAGGCAACGGGCCCGGTTGTAGACCTTGACGTTGCCCGCCACCGCGCCGATCTTGGGGTCCCGGAGCATGGGCGCGATTACTTGTTTAATGGTATCCGGCGAGATAATGCTGTCCGAGTCGATGGTGACGAAAAAATCCCCTTTCCCCTTGGTGAATCCGGCATAGAGTCCTTCCTTTTTGCCCCGGTTTTTGGGAAAGCGGATGGCTTTGATCAACTCCGGGTGGCGCTGCCGGGCCCGGTCGATATAAGTCCAGGTGTCGTCCTTGGAGCCGTCGTCAATGCAGATGATCTCTAGACGATCCTTGGGGTAGTCGCTGGCGGCCGCGGAATAGAGCGCCTTTTCCACCATGGCCCCTTCGTTGTAGGCAGGGACGATGACAGTTACCTTGGGCAGGGGCCCGGCGGGGAGGGCATAGGGTTTATAGCGCCACCAAAGCACGGTGCGCACGATCTGGAAGGCCAGGTAAACCAGGGTGAAGCCCGCGCCCAGGGCCATCAGGGGGGTGGCGAAGCTCTGGCGGCTCATGAGTTCCAGATAACCGTTGAAGGAGCCGAACTTGATGGAGATGGCCAGGCAGGCCAGCAAAACCGCAGGGATCAGTATTTTTAAGGCCAGGTCCAGGGATTGGAGACGTTCTTCCAACCGCTCCTGCTTTTGTTGACGCCATTTCCCCTGGAACCAGGGGTAAGCGTGGAAGTTAGGCATATGGTAGTTGATTCCTTTTTGGCAGAATAAAATTCAATTCCCGAGAAGAATATGCAAGTGCCTTGCCAAAAAAACTAAACCATTAAAATAGATAACATGTTGATAATTCAAGTTAAAATATTTCAACAGCAACTGACCGGCACTCCTGAGTTTGCGAAAATTCTCTCATTGAGAGAAGGCCGATAACTCCTGATAAAAAATTATCAAAATGAGAATGTCTCCTCCGAAGAGAGAAATCTATCGGTTTCAGGGAAGGTGGAGGCGGCGGGAAAAGACGGAAAGAATTTGATTTGTCCGGCTTCAGAGAGTTCACTTATGATGCCGGCTATGGTAAAAGAATTATACGATTTTGTTGGCCGTCTCCGGTCCTCGGCCCGGGGTGAGATTTGGCGCAAGGGAGGACTTACATGACTGAAGAGCAAGACCGCTCCTCCGAGAAAAAAGTGGACGGCCTTATCTTGCACGAGTTGGGGCAGGAAGTGGTGGTCCCTGCCGGCACCCGCATCGTCACCCAGGGGGAGGCGCCGGAATTTTTTTATATCATCGACTCCGGCAAAGTTAAGGTCTTCCGGGAGACCGCGGACGGCATCCGCACCGAATTGACGGAGTTGGGGGCCGGCGCCTATTTTGGCGAAGTGGCCCTGGTAACCGGCCAGCCCCGCACCGCGTCGGTGGAGACCGTGGAAGAGTCGCGGCTCATCAAGGTCTCCAAAGCGGAATTCGATCATTTGCTGGACCATAACCCGCAACTGTCCCGGCATATCATCCATCAGCTCTCCCAATGGCTGGTCCACGGCGACCGCCGCCTGGAAAGCGAAGTGGTGCACCAGGTCAAGCTGCGCCAGATCTCTTGGTTCGACTATGCCCTGATGATCGGCCTTAGCATTATCATGGCTTTGGTGGTCAATATCTATAATGACAACAAGATACCCCTGATCCAGGATTGGGGCAAAGGCGCGGTTCCCGAGATCGCCCTCAACCAGGCCCTGGAGGCGTATCGAAATAACCAGGCTATTTTCGTTGACGCCCGGAAAAGCGCCTTTTACAACCAGGAACACATCAAGGGCGCCATGAACCTGCCGATGATCCTGTTCGATCTGATGTATCCCTTGTTCCGGTTCACCGTGGAACAGACGGACGTGGAGAAGAACAAGGCCGTCATCGTTTACGGCGGCTCCTTCAGCCGGCGGTTCGACCTGGAACTGGCGCGATCGTTGAAAAACAAGGGAATGGAGCGGGTGGCGGTGCTGTCGCCCTACGGGGGGTGGTCCACCACCTTTCCCCTGGAAGGACAGAAGCCCAAGGAACCTGCCAGCCTCCCCTTGGGTTTGCCGGGCTACGTTGAATGGCTGCCGGTGGGTATCTTCGCGCTGATTCTCATCCCCCCCGTCATCCGCAGCCCTTCCCTGTCGGTGGCCTGCCGGCTGATCCTGGGGTTTATTTTTATTTCCTTCGCGTTGAGCAAGATCATGCGGCCTGCGGTCTTTGCCCTGAACGTGGTGGATTACGGCATGATGCCCGCCTTCGGGGTGAATCTGTGGGCCCTGGTCCTGCCCTGGGCGGAGCTGGTGGTGGGGCTGTTCCTCATCCTGGGCATCCGCACCCGGGCCGCGGCTACCCTGATCGGGGCCATGAACGTCATTTTCATTGTGGGCCTGGTAAACGCCATTTTCCATCATCTGCCCATCAACTGCGGCTGCGTCGGTGAAGTGGGGGAGCCGGTCAACTGGTGGAAGGTCACCAAGAACGCCGGGATGCTGGTCATGTGCGTCCAAATTTTCCTCTACGATCGCTTTTTTGTCCTGGATCGGGGAGGGTTTACTTTGCGGGAAAGAAAAATATGAAAAAAGACTCTCTGAAGTGGGCCGCGATCCTTGGTCTGTTAGTCTTTTGCCTGGCTCTGGGCGGCTGCGGGGAATCCCGCTCCCCCTTCGCCGGGACTTATCGATCCGTGGAGCCCTTCGTGGGCAAAAGTTACATCGACCTGGAGCTGAAAGAGGACGGCAAAGGAACCTGGACCCTGGAAGGGAAAACCGTGGAGTTCACCTGGGTGGTGAATGACGGCAGAATTTGGGTTTACACCAAATCCGGCGCCATTATCATCGTCACCCCCGGCGAAGGCGGAAAAATGTTGTCCGCGGATATGACCGCCGACTGGCACCCCGGCTGCCCCCCCCATGCTTGTGTAACCTTTCGACGGGTCCCGGAAGGAGGCTGAAGCATCCGCCGTATGTCTTGTAATCGTAACAATGCGCGTGAAAAACTTCGTTGGGCCGTGATTTTTTGCCTGGGCCTGGGGTTGGTGGGTACGGCCGCGGTCGCCTGGGGGCAGCGCGGCAGCGGGGTGGAAGTGCGCCGCCTGGGATTGAGCAGGGTGGGGGAGAACACCATGCTCACGGTGGTGCTGAGCCGGCCCCTGCAGCCCCGGGTCTCCACCCGCACCCAGGCCGGGAAACCGCAGTTGGTGGTGGAATTTCCCCAGGCCCAGGCCGGGCGGCTGCCCGGCCGCCTGGCCGGCGACGATCTGCTGGTGGAACAGGTGCGCACCGAATCCGCCCCTGCAGGCGGGGTCAAGATCGTGGTGGATCTTTTCCCGGAGACGCCATACAAATTTTGGCGCCAGAGCCGCAGCGAGGGCGGCCAGACCCAGTTTATTCTGGGTCTGACCCCGGATGCCGCCGCGGTCCAGGCCCGGCAGGCGCCCGCCCCGGAGCCGCCGGAGCCGGAAACGCCGCCGGTCATGAGCCAAAGGGAGCCGGAACCGCCGCCGCCCGCGCCGGATGATTACGGGTATAAAGAGGAAAGGGGGACCGTGGCCACCGGCAGCTTTGCGGAGTTGCGGCGCCTCATTCCCAAGGCGGGTCCCTTGCTCCAGGGGTTGGAAAGCGACGGCTGGACCATCTCCGAGGCCCGCACCTATGACCGCCCGGGCCAACGTTTCAGCCGGGACTTTATCCTCACCCAACGGCGGTATCCCGAGCTGGCCGTCAAGATCGTAAATTTGCCGGCCAATCACCCCAATGTGCCCGGCATCAATATCATCATGCTGACCACCGACAGCCTCCGGGGGGAAACGGCCGAGAAATACCGCAATATGCGGCAGTGGAGTTTTACCAAGATCAAGCAGAGCTTCGAAGATATCGGCGATTTCTTCGATGACGCGTTGAAGCCCCTGCGGGTTAAATTGCGCCAGGAGACCAAGGACCTGGCCTTGCGGGACGCCAAAGTCTTTCAGACTTTTCTGCAGCGGGCCTGCCCCCAAAAACCCCAGCTCTCCCAGAAGTTCATGCAACACGTGAATGAAAAGGTCAACCAGCGCTTCGAAGGGGTGCAATACACCCTTTCCGAAAACCCCCTGGTGATCCTGAACATGGTGGATTTCCTATACCTCAAGGTCTTCTTCCTGGAGGCCGGATAGAGAGGGACATGATGGCCGGCGAAGTGACCATCTTCGGCAAGAAGAGTTGACCCTTCACCACCAGGGCCCGGGAGGCCAAGGCCAAGGAAGGGTTGCAGGTCGTGTATCGGGACGTGGTGGACGATCCCCAGGCCCTGGAAGAGATGCTGCGCCTCTCCCAGGGTGCGCGGCAGGTGCCGGTGCTCATTGAGGCCGGCCGGGTAAGTGTGGGCTTCGGGGGGTCCTGAAAAGTTTGAGGACCCGCGGTCGCGGGTCAGGGAAGCATGGTCCTTCTGAGGGCGGCCGAGAACCACGCGCTGCCCTCGGAAGGATAAACCGCAATATTTAAAGATATTTCCCCAAGTCGCAAATCAGTCCATTTCTTTTTCTTCCGTTAATTTTTCCTCCACCCTTGAGTTCCGGGGCATTGAAACCCTCAGAGGCCCTGCATCCGCGGCCGGCTAAAAAGATGGGGGGACAGCAATTTTTTTGGGCCCGAAAATTTAAGATTCCGGCCGACGGGCCGGTGGGGTTCCGGTCATAATTTTATCTATAGTTAACTATTTGATTAATTTATTATAATTATCGATATTCAACATGATCATCTTTATAACTCTTTCTAGAAATATTTTTCCCCACAAACTAATAAAAATGCTTAGGTTTAAGGGAAAATTTCCCACCAAATCCCAACAATTAATTAGAATGAAAAAATCATTACCAATTGACCTCTTAAAGGCGACCTAATATCGTTATTATAGTAGTTATATTAGATAAATACCATATAATTGTTAATTTTTTTCTTGACAGGGTTTTGGGCTTGTGCTATAAGTCACATAAATTTTGCACGAGCCCGCGTGGATGGCCCAAGCTGGTACGCTTCAGACCTGGTAGAAAACGGAGGGGACCTGAAGTTGGCCAGAAGACCGAGAGGTGGTAACCGCCTCCCGGCAGGACGGCCCCAGGACTGGTCGGCGCACTTACCGGCAAAGCCTTCCCCCGGCTCTGGTCCCAAGTTTTTCTTAGCATTTTCCTTTCTCACTTAATTCCCAAAACAACCTAATCACGATAACTGCCCCTTTTGGAAAGAGAGGGAAGTATGAGAAAGTTGGCGATTCTCTGTCTGCTTGGTTTGATAAGTCTTCTGGGTTGGCCGCAGCCGACCATGAGTGTTACTATGTCGGTGGTTACGGTGACCGCCTATCATCCCGGAGTTTACGGGGGAAAAGGCGTTCCCAAGGGGATGACTGCTTCCGGCCAGATGGTGGCCGAAGGCATGCTGGCCGTCAGCCGGGACGTGGAGCGGAGCCTTAATCTCGGCTTCGGGGACCGGGTCTTGCTCCACGGCATGGGGGTCTTCCAGTTTCAGGACCGCATGCACCCCCGCTTGAAACAGAAAGCGGACGTCTTTATGACCACGAAGAAAAAGGCGTTGAAATTCGGGGTGCGGCGCTACGTGGTGCTGGTAAAGATGGCGTAGGTCATTTAAGGCGTTCGATGTAAGTGCCGGTGCGGGTGTCCACCTTCAGACGGTCGCCTTCATTGATAAACAGGGGCACCTGGATTACCGCGCCCGACTCCAGGGTGGCGGGCTTGGTGCCGCCGCTGGCGGTGTCTCCCCTGAGGCCGGGGTCCGTCTGGGCCACGGTGAGTTCCACGAAATTGGGGACTTCCACGGCCACCGGCTGCTGGTTGAAAAAGAGGACCTGCAGGTTCATATTTTCCGTTAAATAGAGGACCGCGTCCCCCATCTGTTCGCCGCTGAGCATGATCTGCTCGTAGGTTTCGTTGTCCATCAGGCAGTAGCTGTCCCCGTCCTTGTAAAGGTACTGCATCTCCTTTTCCATCAGGTCCGGCTTTTTCACCCGCTCCCCGGAACGGAAGGTCTGGTCCAGGACCCGGCCGGTGAGCAGGTTCTTCAGCTTGGTGCGCACGAACGCGCCCCCTTTGCCGGGTTTCACGTGCTGAAATTCGACGATTATATACGGGGCGCCGTCAAGCTCGATCTTTAACCCCTTCCTGAATTCGGCAGTGCTGTACATGGGAAATCAACCTCGCTAAAGGATGTAAAAAGATTTTTACCGCAGAGACGCAGAGAGCGCAGAGATTCACAGAGGAAAAATTTATGATTTGGCGCTGTGCGCCACATCATAATCTTTTCTCTGCGCACCTCTGCGTTATCTGCGCCTCTGCGGTTAATTTTTTCTTTAATGCGCCCCCAAGGCCCGCTGCCATTTTTCCAATTCCTCGATGGTCCTGCTCAGCAGCAGGCTTCCCCGGTCTCCTGCCGCAGGGGCGGCGGCGAGGGGCGCGGCCACAAATGCTGCCGCTTCTTCCCCCTCCAGCAGCCGGGCCAGGCCTTCTTTAAGCAGCCGGTAGAGCTCTGCGGCCTGCTCGGCTACGGCCTTGCGGCCCTGGGCTGCGTAAAGCTGCCCCAGGGTGTCAAAGGCTTCCCCCAAACGGCCGATCTCCCGGGCCACCAGTTGCAGGTGTTCTTCGGCTGCGGCCGTTTCGCCCAGGGAGTGCAGGGACTGCCCCAGCAGGAGGCGGAATTCCGGGTTCCCGGGATAAAGCGAGAGGGCCCGGCGGCTGGTGGCCGCGGCCTGGGGATAGAGGCCCTGCGCCAGAAAAGACTCGGCCAGCAGGCGCATGGCCCCGGCCGCGGGCTCGGCCTCAAGGAGTTCCTGAAGGCGATCCAGGGAGACTACGTGGTCGGCCATGCTTATCTCCTCCTCCGGTTGCCGGCGGGGGGAAAGCGGACGGGAGGGCAGCCGCGGGAGGTACTGCGTTTTTCCCGCCCTCCGGCGGAAACTGCAGGATGATCTCGTTTCTCTTGACTAAATTCAGTTCCCGGCGGATGAGGTCCTGGATCATTTCCGGGTCGTTCTGCAGGCGGTCGATGGTGCGGGCCAGGCGGGCGTTTTCCGCGGCCAAACGGGAGTTTTCCAGCTCCATGGCCTCCCGCTGCTGCCGCAGACAGTAAATCTTGTAGAGACCCTGATGGCTGAAGAGCGCCAGAAATGCCAGGGCCAGGACCGCCAGGCCCACGACCCCCATCAAAAACCGGCGGTTTTTCCCACCCTTCTGGGTCCCCTCCCCAGCAGGCGCGCCTGCCATAAGACTTCCCCCTCCCAGAAGCACATCTAAGTCCCTATTTTGCCTGAAAATGTACGCAGATGCAAATAATTTTTAGCGGGAGAGAGAGTTTAAACGAAAAATGACCGGCAAAGGCTTTGGCTAACATATCGAAAGTTTTTGGTAGCGATCGGAAAGGAAGTAATTATTATTAATTAAGGTTAACCACCCATAAGGAGTCATTGGTCATGAACAGCAAGCGTGTGGCGGGTAAGATTATGGGACTATCCATCGTTATGATTCTGGCGGGGGGCTTCATTTTCGACAGGCCGGTACTGGCGGCCCAGGACCCTTGGCCCAAGCGCTTCGAGGATCCCAAAGGCGTCGTGGTCATGTATCAGCCGCAATTGGAGGATTTTAAAGATGACATGCTCACGGCCCGGGCCGCGGTGTCGGTGAAGACCAAAATAACCAAGACGCCGTTGTTCGGAGCCGTGTGGCTCTCGGGCCGCGTCCTCACCGACCGGGACACCCGGATGGCCACGATCTCAGAGATCAAGGTCACGGATGCCAAATTTCCCGACGCCAAACCGGAACAATTGGAGAAATTGAAGGATTTCCTTAATACCGAATTGGATGACTTGGACATCGAAATTTCCCTGGACCGGCTGACGGCCGCCCTGGAGGTGCTGGAGAAGGAAGAGGCCGGGGACAAGGGTCTGAAAAATGAGCCTCCCAAGATCATCTTCGTCAGCCATCCCGCGGTGCTGGTGCCCCTGGACGGCGACCCCAAGCTGCTGCCCGTCCCCAAATCCGCCCTGATGCGGGTGGCGAATACAGGGTTCCTCATGCTTTACGAGCCCGGGGCCAAGACCTATTACCTGAAAGGCGGTGAGGACTGGCTGGCCGCCCAGGACCTCAAGGGTCCCTGGAAGGATTTGCAACAAGCCCCTGAAGCGATAAAAACGCTGGAGGCGGGAGCTAAGAAACCCGCCCAGGGCAAAGGCGCCCCCAAAAAAGTGGAGGCCAAAGCGGGCAAAATCCCGGAAGTCATCGTCAGCACCGTGCCCGCGGAGCTTCTGGCCACCGAGGGAGAGCCGCAGTACACTCCGATTAAGGACACCAACCTTCTGTACGTGAGCAACACTGAGAGCAACATCTTCATGGACACCGGCACCCAGGAGCACTATGCCCTGATCTCCGGCCGCTGGTTCAAGACCAAGTCCCTGGCCGAGGGCCCCTGGAGCTACGTGGCCGGGAACCAGCTCCCCGCCGATTTCGCCAAGATTCCGGAGAACTCGGCGAAGGGCTTTGTCCTGGTGAACGTCGCCGGCAGCCCCCAGGCGAAAGAGGCGGTCCTGGAGAATTCCATTCCCCAGACCGCCACCATCGATCGCAAAAAGGCCGCCACCAAGGTGAATTACGCCGGCGAGCCCAAGTTCGAGAAGGTCGCGGAAACCAATCTGGAATACGCGGTAAACACCGGCACCGCGGTATTCAAAGAAGGGACCAAGTATTATGCCGTGGACCAGGGGGTGTGGTACGAGGCCGATTCCCCCAACGGCCCCTGGCAGGTGTCCACAAATCCTCCCAAGGAAGTGGAAAAGATACCCCCCAGCAACCCCCGCTATAATGCCAAGTACGTCAAAGTCTACGAGTCTACGGATGACACGGTCACTGTGGGTTACACCCCCGGTTATACCGGCTCCTACGTGGAAAACGGCACGGTGGTCTACGGCACCGGTTATGACTATGCCGGTTATTCCACCCCCGAAGCCTATATTCCCCCGCCGACCACCTACGGCTACGCCGCGGCCTATGACCCTTATGCTGGGACCTGGGGATATGAAAGTCCTTATTATGATCCCGGCTCCTGGCTGGTGGCGGGCCTGGGCGCGGCGGCGGTGGGCCTGGGCGTGGCGGCCATTGCGGACAACTGGTGGGGCCATGGTTATGGTCACTGGGGCGGCGGCGGTTACTGGGGCGCCGGCGGCTATAACAATATCAATATCAACAATAGCCATAATAATGTGATCGGCGGCAGGCCAGGGGATAGGCCGGGACGGCCAGGTGAAAGGCCTGGCATTGGTGATCGACCCGGGCGGCCGGGGGAACGACCGGGAATTGGCGAACGTCCCGGAAGGCCTTCTACCCTGCCCTCCGACCGGCGAAACCTTTACAACCGGCCGGGGAACGAGAACCGGCTGGCCTCCCGCCCAGGTAAACCGGGCACCCGGCCTGGGGAAGGAGTCGGTTCCGGCCGTCCTGGCCGGGGGCCGGGAGAGCGTCCCGCGGACCGGCCGGGAGGCCCTGCCCAGGCCGCCGGACCCAAGGCCGAAACCAGGCCGGCTCAGGCGGCCCGGCCATCTCAACCTAAAGCGCGGCCCGCGGGAGGGCAGAACAACGTTCTGGCTGACCGCAACGGCAATGTCTATAGACGGGACAACCAGGGCAATTTCCAACAGCGTCAGGGGAACCAATGGTCGAAACCGGGGGGTGAAAGGCCCGCTTCCCGTACTTCTGCCGCTGCCCGGCCTTCACCTGCGGCTCGCCCGTCGGCAGCCCCCCGGCCCGGCTTCGACAGCGGGCAATTGAACCGGGACTTTGCCGCGCGGCAACGGGGTGAGATGCGCAGCCAGAACTTCCAGCGGGCCAGTGCTGCCTCCCGGCCCAGCTTCGGAGGCGGCGGTGGCAGGCCCGGCGGCGGTGGCGGCGGTATGCGCGGAGGTGGCGGAGGTGGCCCCCGGGGCGGCGGCGGTGGCCGCGGTGGAGGTGGCGGCGGCCGTGGCGGCCGCCGGTAGATTTGAGAGAGCTACAGGAACTGTGGGGAGGACCAGGGCCTCCGGCCATGATCGCGCCTCAGGTTCATCCTCCATGGGCTCCAACGCGACATAGTGGAGCCATCCGGGAGTATTGCGAGCAGATCTGGAGAGTCAAGCCGTTAAATGAAAGGGCGGCGTTTCAAACTGTATGGAAACGCCGCCCTCATATGTTGCTAGAGCCTCCGCTGACCGTTCAAAATATCCGTCAGCTCGGGCGGTTATCGCTTTCCGATCATCCGCTTTGCAGTTCAGAAAACGCTTCAGAAGCCCTCGCAGACGTTTATGCTACGATCGGGCGAGGTCGAAGCGGTCCAGGTTCATTACCTTGGTCCACACCGCGATAAAGTCGTGCAGGAACTTCTCCCGGGAGTCCTCACATCCGTAGACTTCCGCCAAGGCCCGGAGCTGGGAGTTCGAACCGAAGATGAGGTCGACCCGGGTGCCGGTCCACTTGAGTTCGCCCGTTTTGCGATCACGACCCTCGAACACGTTGTCGTCTTCCGGGGTTGCCTGCCACGCCGTGCTCATGTCCAGCAGATTCACGAAGAAATCATTGGTGAGGGTCTCCGGCCGCTTGGTGAAGACGCCGTGCCGGGACTGTCCGCAGTTGGCATTCAGGACGCGCATGCCGCCAACGAGAACCGTCATCTCCGGAGCGGTCAGCGTCAGCAGTTGCGCCCGATCAACCAGCAGTTCCTCCGCCGATACGGCGTATTTGGTTTTGAGGTAGTTACGGAACCCGTCTGCCACCGGTTCGAGAACGGCGAATGACGCCACGTCGGTTTGCTCCTGGGACGCATCCGTGCGTCCCGGCGTGAAGGGTACGATCACCTCGTGACCCGCGTTCTTCGCGGCCTCCTCGACGCCGGCGCAACCACCCAGAACGATCAGGTCGGCCAGCGACACCTTCTTACCGCCGGACTGCGCGGCGTTGAACTCCTTTTGGATGCCCTCAAGGGTTTTGAGGACCTGCGCCAGTTGGGCCGGCTGATTGACTTGCCAATCCTTTTGCGGCGCCAGGCGGATACGCGCCCCGTTGGCGCCGCCGCGCTTGTCGGAGCCCCGGAACGTGGAGGCCGACGCCCAGGCGGTGGAGACCAACTCCGGGATCGACAGGCCGGAGGCCAGGATCTTGGCCTTGAGGCTGGCGATGTCCTGCGCCTCGATCAGCTTATGATCCACCGCGGGCACCGGGTCCTGCCAGATCAGGTCCTCTGCCGGCACCTCCGGGCCGAGATAGCGCGAGCGCGGGCCCATGTCCCGGTGGGTCAGCTTGAACCACGCCCGGGCGAACGCGTCTGCCATCTGCTCCGGGTTCTCGTAGAAGCGCCTGGAAATCTTTTCGTAGATGGGGTCGAACCTCAAGGCCAGGTCCGTGGTCAGCATGCTGGGCCCGTGACGCTTCGACGGGTCGTGGGCATCCGGCACCGTGCCGGCGCCGCCGCCACCCTTCGGTTGCCACTGCTGCGCCCCGGCCGGGCTCTTCGTCAATTCCCATTCGTAGCTGAACAGGTTCTTGAAGAAGTTGTTGCTCCACTTGGTGGGCGTGGGGGTCCAGGTGACCTCCAGGCCGCTGGAGATCGTATCGCCGCCTTTGCCGGTGCCGAAGCTGCTCTTCCAGCCGAGGCCCTGCTCCTCGATGCCGGCCGCTTCCGGCTCGGGCCCCACATGGGACGCAGGGCCGGCCCCGTGGCATTTGCCGAACGCGTGGCCGCCGGCGATGAGGGCCACCGTCTCTTCGTCGTTCATCGCCATGCGCGCGAAAATCTCCCGGATATCCTTGGCCGCCGCGAGCGGGTCCGGGTTGCCTTTCGGGCCTTCCGGGTTGACGTAAATCAGGCCCATCTGCACCGCCGCGAGAGGATTCTCGAGGTCCCGCTCACCGGAGTAGCGCTTGTCCCCGCCAAGCCAGGTGGTCTCGGTCCCCCAGTAGGTCTCATCCGGCTCCCAAACGTCCACGCGGCCGCCGCCGAAGCCGAAGGTCTTGAAGCCCATGGACTCCAGCGCGCAATTGCCGGCCAGGATCATGAGGTCGGCCCAGGAGATCTGTTTGCCGTATTTCTGCTTGATGGGCCAGAGCAGCCGCCGCGCCTTGTCGAGGTTGACGTTGTCGGGCCAACTGTTGAGGGGGGCAAAGCGTTGGGTGCCGGACCCCCCGCCTCCACGGCCGTCGCCGATGCGGTAGGTGCCCGCGCTGTGCCACGCCATGCGAATGAACAACGGCCCGTAGTGACCGAAATCGGCCGGCCACCAGTCCTGGGAGTCGGTCATCAGCGCATAGAGGTCCTTCTTCACGGCCTCCAGGTCGAGCTTTTTGAATGCCTCAGCGTAGTTGAACTCCTCGCCCATGGGATTGCTCCTGGGAGAGTTCTGGTGCAGAACCTTCAGGTTCAACTGGTTCGGCCACCAGTCCCGGTTCGAAGTGCCTCTGCCGAAAGCGGGTTTGTTCTTTTCCATATTCTTACTCCTATGATGAATGTCTACTTCATCCTTGTTTGGATGTTATGGTTCTTGTATGATTTACTCGCCTGTGCGGAGGATAGGGCAACGCTGGGGAGCGACCCGAGCGCCGACACAGGCGGCCATACGGC
>Ga0233425_10002435_pt1 | contig 36657 bp, 27 predicted proteins | sample Watercolumn_Towu_2_FD_181712 | JGI IMG/M metagenome (GOLD analysis project Ga0233425, IMG submission 181712) | Freshwater microbial communities from Lake Towuti, South Sulawesi, Indonesia - Watercolumn_Towuti2014_140_MG | ecosystem: Environmental > Aquatic > Freshwater > Lake | place... | reverse complement strand
GCGGCATGTAGAAAGCCAGTTCACTCGCCACGGCCCGACCTGCCGTTACCAGGACGAAACTGCGCTGGGGCGTGGGCAGCGCGGCGAACTGCTGTGCCACGGTTGTTCCGCATTCCCGCCAGCCGCGCAAACGAACGGCCGGGTCCAGCGGCGTTCCCTGCAGCCCCAGCCCGAACGGCAACACGTAAGCCAGCGCGGCAGCCAGGGCCCCCACGGTGACCGCTCGTCTCAGCTGGGATTCCGTGACGCGAAGGCGTACCGCCGGTGCGAAACGCTGCAGCGCCATCCCCACCGTCAACACCAAGGCCGTGGTGTAGAACGGAGCCGGCCAATTCGGCTCCACGCGCCGCACCGTACTGAGTGCATAGACACCGGCCAGCGGCACCGCACTGAAACACAACAGGAATCGTTCGCGGCGCCCCAGCATGTGAAAGCCGCGCGCCGCGGCCACGAGAGCCGCCAATACCAGGAAACAGGTGACGGGCGACACCACGCCGAACTGCCCAACCACGAATTCCAGACAACGCGTGCCCTGTCGCACCACCGATACCGGATCCGCTGAAAAATGCTCGCTGGTGTGCTGAGCGGTAATCCAGCCGTGCTGGCTGTTCCACCAGACTACCGGTGCCAGAAATGCCAACGAGCAGACTGCCCAGAGCCAGAGAGCCGGACGCAGCAACTCGCGGCGATCGTCCGGGCTGATGGCCACGAACAGCAGCCCCAACACGATGAAGCCGAACATGGTTTGTTTGGAGAGCAGCCCCAGTCCGACGAAGCCGGTGGCGGCCAGCCACCAACCGAAGCGGCGGCCTTCCGTCTGCAGCAGCCGCCAGAACGAATAGAGCGCCGCACTCCAACAGAACAGCAGCGGCGCGTCAATGGTCATCAGCAGGCTCAGCGCCGCGTTGCCCGGGGTGGCGGCGGCGACACACACACTCCAGAATCCCGCGCGGCGGCCATAGAAGGACGTGGTCAGCAGATACATCCACACCAGCGACAAGGTTCCCAGCAACACAGCCGGCAAGCGGACGACAAACGCCGTCGAACCAGCCCAGCGTGTTGCGCCGGCAATGAGCCAGGCGACCATCGGCGGTTTGCTGTAATAGCCCCAGTCCAACTGTCGGGACCAGTCCCAATAGTAGGCTTCGTCGTGGACCAGATCGAGTGGGACACAATAGGCGTAGAGGAGGCGGAATCCCAGCAACCCGGCAATCAGCAAGCTCGCGCGGCTCAGCCAGATCCGGTCGTTGTCGGCATCCACCGTCCCCGGACGATAGAGAGCCTGGGGTGTGTCGTCATGCGTTTGATGACCAGCACGACATTCCGAGGCACCGGCTGAGGTTGATTGTCCATCCATGGACGTGTCCTGCGTCTTGAGATCAGTGCCGCATTGACCGGTGGAGGAGTCCGAGGCCGATGACGCACAACACGGCATCGGCCAGCCAGACGGAGTACTGGGGGAAATGCCCCTGACGTGCCAGGCTTTCTCCCAGCACGAGTAAGGGATAGTACAGGAGCAGAATGGGGAGGAAACAGAGAAAGAACACCGACATCACGTCCCCGCTGCGGCGCAGTAGCGCGACGGGTATGCCCACCAATGCGAAGCACAGGCAACCCAGTCCATTGGACAAGCGACGCGACGGCTCCGCCAACAAACGATGGAACCGCTCACGTCGCCAAGCGAGGAACTCGTCCTCGGGATTGACTCCGGGAGACAAAGGATCGATGTCCGGCCGTCGCTGCTGTTCGAGGAGCACGATCTGTTCGCGTTCCTTGAGCAGCTGCCGGGAAATGCCGACCATGCCGAGCGCAGCCGGCGACAGGTGATCTTCCTCCAGGGACCGAAAGTCGCGCAACACGACATCGTGCACTAACCTGTCCGGAAAACTGAGACTGGCCTTACCGGCAACCGACAGCTGACCGTGCTCACACTCGATGTGCAGCACGCCTCGTTTCGAGTCCGACCGGAGTCGCGCCCGTTCGGCGGTCAGCACGACGGGACCCTGGTTCTTGCCCGCGTCGATGCTCACCACGGGTCGTATCAATTGGTCCACGGCTACGTCGCGCACGACAATGGACACTCCTTGCGAACTGAAGACGCGATTGGCACGCAAGTAAGAGTACGCGATTTCGTGCAGGGATTGCGCCACCTGCTGCTGCAGGTTCGGGCGTGCCCAGACGGCGCAGATTTCGTACAACCCGTAGGTGCACAGACTCAGCGCATACGCCAGCGCGAGCGCCGGCCAGACGACGCGCAGCGGGTTGATGCCGAGCGATTTCAAGGCCACGATTTCGTTGGCGGCCGCCATTTGCCCGAAGACGCTGCACAGGGCGAACAGCAGGCAGCCCGGAACCACGAACCGCAACATCTCGGGAAGCAGGTAGGGCAGGATGCGTAGTACGAGATGGGGAGGCAGTCCCCGCGACAGGCCTTCCTTGGCCCCGCCTCCCAAGACCATCAGCAGGAGCGCTGCCACCATGGTGACGGCGAACACCTTCAAGGTATCGCACAGGATGGTCCGGTGGATGTCATTCAGCAAAGGCATGATCCACACTCTCGGCACGGCCTCGGTCCACAGGCCGGCTGGTGTGGCCGTCGCAACATCGGTTGTGCCGCGAGGCCAATCCGCTCCGAAGTCCGGTCACGCTGCCCGCCGCCGTATGCGCGGTTCAGTCCGTGAGTCGTCGTGCGTCTCTTCCGTTTCCGCATCATGACGCCCATCCCAGCGCAGGATGACCGGTTCCGCTGCCGCTTCCGGCGATTCGACTTCCCCAGCCGGCAGTTGGCGGATAAGACATCCGACCAACAGGCAACTGAAGTAGACCAGTCCTCCCGACCAGATCACGTCGCTGAGGAAGTGTTGTCCCTGGGCAATGCGCGCCAGTCCCAAGAGCCCTCCACCTAATAGCCCGCTGATCAGAAAGGCTGTCGCCCAGCGCGGTCGCCGCGGGTAGAGCAAGAACGCGGGAGCCATCAGGTAGAACCCCATCGAGGCGTGGCCGCTGGGGAATGATTTGCTGACGCCCGGAGCCCCGAACCCCCAGACCCCAACGAATTCCTTGTCGCCTCCAAAAGCTCGGATTTGAGCCGGCCGCGGCCGTCCCCACTGCGGCTTGACAATGCCGTTGACAATCAGGCCCGGCCCCAGCGCAAGTGCCGCCGCCAGGAACAGACCCGTTGAGCGCCACGGCTTCCACCTCTCCCACAGAAGGCTGACAAGTGCCAGCCCCGCACCGCCACAGCCCAATAGCAATCCGGGAAACGGCCCGTAATGGTATAAGGCCATCCAGGGCTCGGCATTCTGCCTGGGCCAGGCGTCATGGGGCCGGCCATAAAAGAGCCGGCTCACATTAACGTCTACCGCGGTCCAATGAAACATGGCCGTCAGTACCAGCAATACCGCCAGCGGTATCACGGTTGTCCACAGGATGATTCGCCCGGCCGATGGCTCGGCCCGGCTTTCCACATCGTCTTCCGGTCCACGCCACAAAGTCAGCGTCGGACGTGGCTGAAAGTCGGTTATCCGCAGGGATTGGGTGCGCATTGCATGACTGCCTGGTGTCTGCTGACCAGGAACCGCAGACGCCGCAAAACGGCGCAGAGATCAGGTACCGCGCAGTGTCGGGACCTGTTTTCGGCAATCCTTGTTGGCAGCCTGCACGAAATCGGATGACTTTAACGTGCTCACATTCAATGCCAGCAGTGCTGGCGTGCGAGCCGGCGAATCTTGATGATTCGTGCTCGCGCTCAGCCGCGACAGCGGCGGTGCTCGTGCTCGAAACGGAACGCGTGACGTAGGGTGTGACCAGCTCGCGCAGCGGGCGCCGGCACACCAGGGCCCTGGCGCAGGACATGGGTGTGCCGGCGCTTCGCTTGTCACACCCTACGGGTTTTTGGCGAGGGTCTTGGCCGATTGCGAACAACCGCTTACTCGCAGCGATCACGATCCATGCAGGCGCGCGAATTGAGCGGCGCCGAGCAGGGCGGCGCGATTGGTCATGATGACGCGCACCGGGATGCGGACCATGAGCAGTTCGCGCATGCGGCCTTTAGCCAGGAAGGTCTCGATGAATGCCGGCTCCCGGAGCTTGTTGATGATCTTGGGCGCGATTCCGCCACCGACGAAGAGCCCTCCTGTGGCCATCAATTTCAGCGCGAGGTTTCCGGCTTCCGCGCCGTAGATCAGCGCGAACCGATCCAAAGCGGCCACTGCCACTGGGCAGCGGTTCTCCAGCGCGGCGCGGGAAATCGCTGCGGGGCCATTGTCCGTATCCAGCGCTGCCAAGACTTCCGGGGCAGCTTTCTTGCGGACCTGCGTACAAAAGAACCGGTAGAGATCCACCAGACCTGCGCCCGAGAGGACGCGTTCGCAGGAGACGTGATCGTATTTCTCTCGCAGAAACGCCAGCAACTCCCCTTCCAGAGCATCGCGCGGGCCGAAGTCGCAATGGCCGCCTTCGCAAGCGAAGGGATGATGACGCTGGCCATCCCAATAGAGGCCCCCTTCTCCGAGGCCAGTTCCTGCCGCGATGACGGCCGCATTACCGTTCGCGCCCCGCGCTCCTGGCCTCAACGTGACCACGTCACGCCGTCCAAGGACGTGCAACGAATACGCCGTTGACTCGAGGTCATTGATCACATGCACACGATCAATACCCAGGGCCTGGCTGAGGCTGGGTGCATCGACGATCCAGGGCAGGTTGACACCTTTACAGCGGCCGCGGTGCACGGGTCCGGCCACGCCGAAGCATGCTCGATCCGCGGTGCCGCCATGCTTGCGCAGGAATTCACTCGTTAGTGCTTCGAGGCTGGGAAAACCGTCGCTGGGAAAGGTCTCTTCGGCCACCGAGATCAGCCGATCTCGCTCGACTGCAAAGAAGCCCACATTTGTCTTCGTACCGCCAACGTCACCAGCCAGGATCACGAGCAAACTCCCTATCGGTTACTGGAAGGAACCGCGGGCCATTACTGATGCAGGAAGCCCCGCGGGGGCAATCGGTCATCGCAAGACGGCGTGCTATGCGTTGGCCGGCTTCGTCACCTACGGAATGTAATGTAATAGTGTTCGGTTTGCTGAGCAAATCGAAATCGGATTGCGGCCGTTGGTGCCCTCTCCACGCGAGCCTACAATGTTGCGGAGGCAAGCCTTCACGGGTCGATCCCTGTCTCCTCGCCGACCCGGGAACGCTTGAGTTGCGGAGAGGCCCCGACGAAGGGGAGGTTGCTCGATGAACAGTACGCGGCCCGACGGCGAATCCTTGACCGTGCTGAAGTCCGTGGCGCACGAGTTCGAAGCGGCGCTGATCGTTAACGCTTTGGAGGATCACGGTATCCGAGCTACAGCTGCCGGTGACTTCACGTCGGGATTTCGTGCCGAAGCGCCTGGGGGCGTGCGCGTATTGGTGAAATCGACTGACGTCGCGGCCGCATTGGATGTATTGCAGGGAGCCGCCTCGATGGCTGCCGAGGAACGGGCGCTGCCCACCAACAATTGGGAAACTCAGGCGGAAGCCGAACCGGCCAAAGTGCCTGGCACCGACGTGTCTCCGGAGTTGAGACGCGCCTGGCTGGCCGCGGTGGGCGGGTTGGTATTGATACCCATCCTGCTGACTGCCTACTCTCTGTACCTCCTATACCGCTACCGATTGCTGGCCGGGAACGGCCTGCTCAGAAACTGGCGCGCGCCGGCCGCACTGGCGGTAAATGCGTTGGCCATCCTGGTCGATTGCCTTCTGGTCTTTTGCAGCTGAAGGATCGCCAGCCCACTTACCCCAGGAAGACGAGGATGTCGTACAGCGCATGAGTGCCGACGGCGATGCCAAAGCCGCGCCACAGAAAAACGGCGGAAAAAAAGGCTCCCGCCACCAAGCGGAACAGGAAGCTGGCCCAAGCGAACGACTCCCCCACCTCCGTGACGAGGTGCCAGTCGCCCAGCATCAGGTCCAGTCGGTAATGGGCGGCCGCGAAGATCAGGCTCGTCACCGCGACGGCCAATCCCAAGGCGTGCTGCCGGTCGGCGCCCAGGGCCTGCCAGCCGAAAGCCACCAGAGGTAACAGCAGCAAACGGAACAGGGTTTCTTCGTAAACTCCCGCTCCGAGAAATGCCACGAGATGATCGAGACCGTCCGGATCCGCCGCGTCGGTCGTCCAAGCCGCGGGTTGGAGAGCCGCGAGGATCGACCCTTGCACGTGGGCAACGGCCAGTAGCAGGATTCCCAGGAGGACGGACTCCAGCAGCATGCCGGACAAGACCGGCCAGGGAAACCGCCAGCGGTCGCCGCGTACGTGGTGCCACGCCAGCAACCCGCAACACGTCGCCAGCGGCAGAACCAGGAACTGCCCGAACCCCAGCCATTCCAGCAGCCAGCGCAGCCAGAGATCGGCGCCGTTGCGCATGGCCTGCGGTCCCAGTACGACCAGGCCCAACTCGTAGGCCAGAAGCAGCGGGATCACGAAGACGAGGCTGACGAGCGGTCTCGAAGACTCAAGCCAATAATCGGTCGCGATGCTCTCCGCCGAGCGGGATTCCGACGATTCCATGGATCGCAGCAGCCCGGAAGTGGCACGAACTCCCACCAGTACTAATTGGAGATCGCGTGAATCGCCAAAGGGAGTTGAGGGAAAAGGAAACGGGGCGCTGGACGAGGGAGGCGAAAGACGTGATTGTGCAACTGGCGCGTTCTGTGGATTCGTTCTGGGGATCGAATGGTGGCACAAGCACCGCAGTGGCGACCTTGCGGAGTATTCCGGATATGCGGGGTCAGCGCTCCACCAGACCGGGAACGGCCCTGCGAGTCGGTTGGTGGGGCGTCACGTCATGTGACAGGAGTCGTGACTCGCCCACGAAGTAGGTGTGGAAATCAGCCACCACCAGATTGAAAGTTTCGGCCTCTCCCGGCGCGCTCTCGCTCCGCTCCACGGGCGATCCACCGGTCAGCGTGTGCACCTGCGTACCTGATCGCACTTCGTCGGCTTTTGCCCAGCCGCTTCCGGAAATCCACAAGGCGTGACCTTTGGTCGAGCGGAAGACATCGTTCTCGACGCGAAACTCCACCAACGGTTCTTCGGGACGCACCGTGGTGCGTGTGACCGGTTTGTACGCCAGTTCGCCGGAGTCGATATCCTGTGACAGTACAAGGTCCCCCACGCGCAGCTTCTCGATGGGCGCCAGGCCACTGGCGGTACTGACCAGCGTGCCGGCGACGAAGCACTCCACGCGTTGACTCCTGCCGGTACTGCCGGAGTTCGATCCGTCGCCAGTCACCTCCGGGAGAAAACTCCGATCGACCACGGCCACCTGCGAGCTGCGCTGCAAGGTACGTGTCTGCTTCTGGCCCAGCTCCGCCACCGAATTGTAGTGGTTCCACCATTCCCACCAGGCGCTGGGCGACGGGGGCAATTGTTGCCCGGTAGCCGTGTTCAGCGCATCGGCAATGCGTCGATTCAGCAGGTCCGAAATGCTGTTCTGCTGAGCTACCGCTTGTTCGCGCGAGACTGCGGTCAGCAGCGAATCGAGCCAGGCGCGGTTCTGCGTTTCCCGGCGATCACCGTCGGGCATCGGCACGCGTCGATAGCGCGTGTCGAGCACCAGCAGCTGGCGTTCGTCCATGCCCTCGCGCAGGAACTGATGCCGGTACATGAGTCCGCCGGTTCGCACCGGAACGACACTGGTGCTCGTGACCACGGGCGTGTACATCGCGTCCAGCATCAGGGGTACGTAGTGGTCTTGGGGGCGGTCTCCGAGCTGGCGGGCCGCCGCACTGCGCACCTCTGCCCACGGTGAGAGCACCGCCAAAGTGGCCAAGCCGCCGGCGGCTTCGAGGTCGGGCATTTGGCCGAGCGTCTCAACCACCAAGAGCGCGCTGTCGCGGCTATGGGGTCCCAGCACGGATGTCAGCGCGGGAATTGCTTCCGAGTCGTCGATGGCCTTGACCGCGGCAGTCGCTGCTTCCCGCTGCTTCTGGCTGCGTTCGCTCAGTTGATCGCGCAACTTCTCCAGTCGCGGCTGCCACTTGGCAAATGCCGCTTGCAGCCTGCGCGCACGTTCCTCCGCCGCGCGCAGGGTCGGTTCGTCGACCCAGCCGCCCTCCAGCCGACGATACCCGAGCCGCATGCGCGTCTCGACGTGATTTGGATCCAGGTCCAGCACGTGGAGCAGATGCGCACGTTCCTGAGGTGAGAGCTGTTGCTGGCGGCACCAGTTGGCCAGGCGCAGATTCCCGGCCACGTTGTCGGGCTGCTGTTCCCGCAGTTCCGCGTAGGCAGAGAGCCGGCTGTCGCGCGAGGCCAACGTCGGGATTTCCTCGGAGCGCAACCATTGTCCCTGCAGAAAGACGTAGCCCTGATGCCAGCGTGCCGGAGCGCAGTTGGGCTCCAACTGCACGGCGCGCCCGAGCAGCTCATCGCGCTCCGTCTCCAATCCGTAGATCTCGCGGTGCAAGGCTTCGCGGACCAGTTCCTGAGCGGCACTTGCCGCCGCTCGATCGGCTGCGTGAACCAACGCGCCGCCGAATTCAGAAATGGTGATACCGGGCAGGACAGCGCCCAGCAACGATACATTCAAGAAAGCGCGGAACATGGAAGTTCCTCCTGTGCGCCGAACAGATGAGACGGGACGCACCAGCGCCAGAGTAACGGAAGAAGCAGCCCCTGATGCCTCTTCCATCTAGCCGTGATCTTAGCGGTCGGTGGCAATTCTGACAAGCAAGAGGTCACGGCAATCGACGCAGCCCTAGTGTTTTGTCACAGCTTCGTTTGCGGGGCTGGGTGGCTTCGCAGCTGGGTCGCACTGCGTTCGAACCCAACCACTCCAATTCTCGGCAGTGAAGCGTTCCTAGTCCGTGGTTTGCGGAGACTGTCCGTGCGAGGCACGGTAGCTCCACCAGATGAGGGACTGCCAGGGCAGAATGATGCAGGCCACGATTGCCAGGTACGCGGTACTGGCCCCCAGCGGGCCGTACTGGCGACCCCACCACCACACGCCACCACCAATCAGCACGCTGGAGATGATGCTGAGCACAAATAAGGGTTCGCGTTTGTGGGCCCGGATGTAGAAAGCCTGGCACTGAGGAAAATGATACACGACGATCGCCAACAGCAACAAAGCCGTCGGGAGCGGAGCCAGCAGACGGTGCGCGAGCCAGAAGTCGACTGCCGACAGGGCCCAGACGCATAGCACCAGGCCGACGGCACCCAGCGCGGCAACGCCCGAGGAGATCCATGTCAGTCGGTCGAACACGCGGTCCAGCTCGCGGTAATCCCGCCGCGCCACGAGCCGACCGAACAAGGGAGCCCTGGCTTGCACCCACGACAGGGCGACTCCTTGCAGCATCGTCACGAACTGCCAGGTCATCCCCATCTGGCCTGCCACGGTCGGCCCGTGATAGTGGAACATGACGGGCGTCAGGAGATTCGTGGCGAAGTAGGAAAAGATGCCGCTGACCGCGAGCCGCCATTGCATCGGCCAGAGGTCATGGCGCCAGCTCAATTGCGGACCGGCGGGCGCCCGCCAGAACGCCGCAAAGAACCGGCGATAGCGCACGAAGAGCAGGCCCAGCTCCCACGCGAGCCGCAAACCGCTGGAGATCACCGCGGTCCACAGACCCAGTCCCAACGCCATGCAGGTCCATACCGTGAGGCTGCCGGTCACCGCCTGGTAGACGCGAAACCGGTTCACGACGACCAGCTGGCCGCAGCCTTCCAGCAGCACGACCAGCGGCACATCCCAGAGCAAACCGGCCGTGAGCAGCACCAGCAGAATCCAGGGTCCTTGCCAATCCATCGGCCCGTAGTCTTTTCGCCCCAGAAACCACATTCCGCCACAACCGACGATGAGCGCAAACAGCAGCGCTGCCACGCCATACCAGCGAACCAGCAATCGACCCAGACTGGCCAGTCGTGATTGTGCATCCGCAGCTCCCACGATTCTCCCGGAGGAATCCAGGTCCAGATGCAGCCATTCGTGACTGGCGACGTTGATGATGACGATGTGAAAGCCCAACTCAAAGAAACTCTGCAGGGCCATCAGGCTGGAGAAGGTGTAGAAGTAACCTTGCGTGTCCGGACTGAAGAAGTACCCCGTCATCAGCACACTGATGGGACCCGTGACAAACTGCCAACAGCGCAGGCACAATGAGTAAAACACCGCCTGGTCCACTTCCAGGCGGTTGATGAATCGCCGTAATCGCCCGCGGCGCGGTGCGGCGGGGCCACCGGATCCTGCATCAGCGGGCAACATCAACTTGGGTGTCCTCGTTGGCTGGCGATCCAGCGGTGGTCTGAAAACAGGACAGGTCGCCACGGTAGAAGAACAAGCCGAATGTACGCCACACTCGGGGCAGCCGCCGCACGTTGCGGAGCAGGAACGAAGGTCGCAGCTGCCCCGGGTCTTCCGGGCCGAGAAAGTAGTCGCGAATAACCTGCCAGCGATAAGCGGCGCGCCATTGCCGCACGTAGTCGGCCGGGAAGACGTCTCGATAACGGGGCGATTTCATCAAGTACTCGGCACGGTCAATGAGATTCAGAGCCCGCCGCGGATCCGCCGCCGTGTGCCCGCTGAAACTGCCGGCCAGCGTGCGCGTCTGCGTGAACTCTGCCGGCACGTAGCAGACGCCGTATTTCAGCCCGATGGCTCGGACCACGAAGGCATCGGCCCAGCTGCCGAGTTCTTGCGGATAAATCCCCGCTTCCAGAAGAGCGTCGCGGCGGAAAACCGTGCTGGTCGTCATGGCCTGGGACGGACGCTCGACCAGCAGGTACTCGCGCAAGAAGCATTGCGGGTCGGCAAATCGCGGTGACTGCCAGCGCGTGGCCTCACCCATTCCCAAATCACGCCCCGCCTCGTCAATCATTCGGACCTTGCCGAACACGAGCCCGGCAGCCGGATGCTGCTCGGCGAGGGTCAATGCCTGCGCAAAGAAACCTGGCATTCGGATGTCGTCGGCTGCCGCGCATAACACATAGTCGCCACGCGCTTCCCGAACCAGTTGCTCAACCGATGCCACCACACCCTGATTCCGTTTGTGAAGCAGCAATCGCATGCCACGAAATCGCTGCAGGAACGGCTCGATCACGGCCAAGCTGTGGTCGGTGGAACAGTCATCTAGGAGCAGAAACTCGTCCGGCGGCCGCGACTGGTTCACAATTCCCGTGATCGCCTCGGCAAGATAATGGGCGTGATTGTAGTTCGGCATTACCACCGATAGCGTGGCTCGGCTCATGTGACCTCCCTTCCACACAGTGCCGATTAATGGACTAGCGCGGCATCGGGATCCAGCGCATGCAGCCAATCAGACCACTGTTGCTGCAAAGCCTGAATCTGCTGCCGACTCGGGTTGGCGGGGAAACCGGCGCCATCGAACCTGCGGCTGAGGAAACCGAGTCCCCGCAGAGCCGTTTCCGCCACGCGCGCATCGGGATCGCTCAACGCGTAAATCAGCGCCGGGGCGTTGTCCAGATTCCGGTCCTTTCCCAGCAACTTCACCGCGGTCAATCGCGATTCGAATGAACCGCTGGTGGCCAGACGCCGCAGTCGGGCCAGCTGCGCCTGGCGAGCCTGCGGATCCGTTGCCAGCTGCAGCGTGTCGGCAATGTCGTCAAACGAACCGTCTTTCGATTTCTCTTCGTCTTCCAGCATCCGGAGCATCTCGTCCATGGTGGGTGATTCTCGTTCATCGACGACCTGCCCCTTGGAGTTGACTCGGATCTGAGAAAGGTCCCTGGGCAGTGTCTTGCCACCGCGCACGTCCCCCGACATCTCGACGATCTTTTCGATCGTGGTCTGCGCGCTGCGCAGCATGAACAGGACGGCAAACGCCGTGTCCACCACGGGGCCTTCGGCATCCCTGGCATGCCAACTGCCGTCAGCGGCCTGATTCTCACGCAGATAGTTGATCCCCGTGTTGTACCAAGCGGGTTCTTTTTGTTTGTTCCCCTCGGCTAGCTCGCGAAAGGCCCAATAGCGCTCCATCGCATACATATAGTAGTATTGCGACACTGGATTGGTCGTCTTGCCATTGGCGCCAAACCAGCGATTACCGTCCTGAATCGCCGTGCGCAACGCCGTCGGATCAATTCGCATCGTGAATTCCTCTTTGTCTCTCTGTCTGACGGACCGGAGGGCCGCCGGCATGCCGCCGGGGCTCTCTTCCTGCGATTCGAAGAATCCCAGCAACTCCCCGCAAACATAAAGGCTCCCCAAGCCGGCAGCGCACATCGAAGGTGTCATGCGCTCTTGCGGCACGCGCTGATAGGTACCAGGATCCTTACCTTGATAGCCAAACGCGCCATCCGGAGCCTGCGTTCGCAGGAGCCAGTCGCAGAGGGCTTCCACCGACTCGGATCGGACCGCGATGCCGTGCCGATGCGCCATCCACAGGCCCAACGCCGCATACTGCGATTGAGACGTATCCCCGGTGGCGTAGTTCGCGTAGCTCCACCCACCCGCCTGCTGCTGACGTTGGTACATTGTCTCAAGCAGCACATCGATTTCCTGGCGGTAGAGTCCCGCATCCAAATCGCACAAGAGGATGAGGGCAATCCCCACGCTGTAATTGTTGTGCTCGGCCCAGGGCACGCGCGCCGCACAGGCCTTCCTGCATTCGGCCACTGCCGCTTGAACGATTGGATGGTTGGCGTCGCCCACGTGCTTGTACACGGCAAGAGCGCAGATGCAGATCCCCCCCAGTTGTCGATCGACGGACGTGGCGATGCTGTTGTAGGTCTCAATGAAGGCGACACCCTTTTTGATCATGGCCTGCACTTCGGGGCTCTGCGGCGTGGCCCCGCGCGCCGACGGTGCACACACCACGGCAGCCATCGCCAACAGCGCCAGCATTCCCAGCTTCACACCCAGCAGTCTGAGACTTTGATGCATGGTCCGAGTACCACCTTCCTAAACAAACCCGTTCCCGGAGACCGTGGACCCGTCCCGCGGCTTGGGTCAACACGCGGCCTATGCGGGGCAGGGACGCGAGCCATAACGAATCTAATTTCGGACGGCGCGGGTGTCAATCCGATGCGCGATGCAACTCCAGATATCGCAGCATGTTAGGACGTTACCAACTATTCAAAAAAAATGAAGCCGTGGTCGCCGGAGTAACCCGTCTGTTCGAAGATCCACGTCCATTCGTGTGACGCGTGAAACGCGCGACACGTCAACTGCCAGTAAAGCAGATTCATCTTTTCCCGTTCGTTGCGATACGACTCCACGGTGATGTGGCGGGCGCCTCGTCCGACGCGTTCGATCTCCCGCAGCGCGGACCACAGTTCGTTGATGTACAGGTTGTGCAGGGTGTTGATGGACACCACGAAATCGAAGTATCCATCGGGAAAGGGCAGTTCCCGGGCATGACCAACTTGGAGAAACGGCCGTACATCCGCGTGGGCATGCTCGATTGCGTATGCCGAGATGTCGATCCCGCATACCTCTGCCCGGGGGATGACCTGAGTGAATTCGTGGAGCAGGAAGCCCTTGCCGCAGCCGACGTCCAGGATTCGCGCACCTGACTCCAGTCCATAGTGACGGGCCATGGTTTCGGCGATGGGTCGCCAACGACCGTCGTACCGGTAGCCGCCGTAGCCGTACTGCCGCTCGCCGTCCCAATAGTCTTGTCCCCATCGGATGGCGACTTCTGCGCAGGCGGCCTTGTCGTGGGCGAGAACCCGGCCCAGGTAATCTCTTTTCGTTGCCGTATGAACGCTGGTAATGAAATCGATCTGGCTCATCGCTGACTTTCTTCGCCGATGGTCGTCACATGACCTGCACCCGGGGCATTGGCAAAATGAACCTTCCGCCTCGATCCAAGAACGCCTGGTTTCGCTGCCGAATGGGATCGGCGTATTGCCAAGCCAGTATCACCGTGTAATCGACGGCCCGTTCCCGCAGCGCTTGTGGTTCCAGCACTGGCAGGTGTGCGCCGGGACTGAAGAGCCCCTGTCGCGAGGGGTTGTCATCCACGAGAAAATCAAGGTACTGCGCCAACTGAAAATGGTAGATCAACGTTGTCACGGTCGCCGAGGCGCCGTATCCAGCGATCACCCGACCTTCGTTCTTCAGCCGCTCGAGCAGTTCGCGCAACTGCTGCCCGATGGCGTCGATGGTCGCGGAAAACTGCTGGAATATCACCGGACGAGCGAGGCCCATCCCTTCCTCGCCGGCGAGCAGTTCCGAGACCACCTCACTCCGCCGTTGTTGACCGTCGCGGTGTTGTACAAAACCGCGCAGGGACCCACCCTTGGTGGGCAAGCGGACCACATCAAACAGTTCCAGGCCGTGTGAGCGGAAGAAACGGTCCAGCGGTGCGATCGAATGGTAACACAGGTGTTCGTGGTAGACCGTGTCAAAGAGCAGCTTTTCCACGATATCCAGCAGGTACGACACCTCAAAGACGAACACACCCTCATCCGCCAGCAGCTCCCGGACACCCTCCGCCATGTCGGGCAGGCTGTCGGAATGCGCGAATACATTGTTGGCAGTGATTACGGCTGCCGCGCCGCTGTGCTGCCGGATTTCTTTCGCCAAGCCACTCGTGAAGAAGGCCGGAATGGTCTCGATGCCCGATGCTGTCGCGCGGCGGGCGATCTCCGTGGCCGGGTCGACCCCCCGCACGCGCCAACCCCTTTCCTGGAAGAATCGCAGGAGCGTACCATCATTGCTGCCGACGTCGACGGCCAATGCCCCCGGGGCACAGGTGAATCGGCCCAGGAAGTCGTCAACATACTTGCGAAAATGTTCCACCAGTCCCGCCGATAGCGACGTCGTGTAGAGATACTCGCGAAACAGAACGTGCGGGTCCACCACGGTCAACAGCTGAACATGGCCGCAGCGCCGGCAGAGGTACAGGTCCAGCGGGTACAGATCCTGCTTCTCGTGACAGCTACTCGCCGGCACGTACGCGTCGGCAATCGGCGACGGTCGTATGGGCACCACCGCGGTGACAGCCGTTGAGTCGCAAAGGCGACACGTCCGCCGAACTTGATACTTCACCGCCATTCACCAAGATCCCTATTTATCCGTCGTGGTCCCCTCGCAGTCCGCGCACGAGAGACTCTTGCGAGAGGAGTGACACACCGCCGTCCACGGTGATTCTTTGACCGGTAATGTACGACGCGTGGGTACTACACAAGAACGCGATGACCTGGGCCACATCGGCGGCCGTCCCCAGGCGTCGAAGCGGCGCGCAACTTTGGAGCAGTCGGCCCAGGGGCCGGTCGTCCCGGTACGTGTCTCGATTCTCCTCCTTGACGACAATGCCAGGCGCGACTCCGTTCACGCGGATGCCCCGCGAACCCAGCAGCGCCGCGTAGTAGCGCACCATCTGCGCGAGACCCGCTTTGGCCACATGATACCCGAGGGGTTGACTGTCCGAGACGAACCGATCGGCGATCGAGCCGACGATCACAATGGAATTGTCGGCCGACTCGCGAAACCGGTCAGTCAACCGCTCGATCACGAACCGGGTGGCACTCAGGGAAGTCTCCAGTTCGCCCAGCCAGGGGTCCCCCTCCCCGCGAAAACGCTGCAGAAACACGAGATTCCGCAGTGGACCGCCGCGGGTCACAATCGCGTCCAGCACATCGGCCAACGCGCGGTGATCCCTCAGTTCCGCCTTCCAGTGCGTAACTCCGGCGAGTTGCTGGTCCGCGACTTCGGGACCGTGCCGACCCACAACGGAGACAGTGTGTCCCTGCGTGGCAAAGCACCGTGCCACGGCGCGGCCGACGCCGCGAGTGCCGCCGATGATTAGGCCATGCGGCGCGGGAGCCAATGGCGGTGCGGGTTGCTCGCGCGCCAGGAGCTGCACGGCCGCGGCGGCAATTTCGGTCAGATAACGCGTTCCCTCCGCCGTGCCCTCGGCGGGCGCCCAGGGCGGCAGGATTGCCTCACCTCGGCGGAATGGTCCGCCGGTGGTTTCGTGGATCACGACCGGATCAGAACGCGCCACGACGGTGTGGTACAAGGGCTGCGTGAGTCGGTAGTAGAACTCCCCACCGGTCACGCCTTCGCGCAGCGGGATCACTTCGACGATGTGCCCGTGTTCGTCGAAGATCACCACGTCCGCAGCGCCTTCCACAAGATGGAAGGACTCGCTCTTGCGCAAGTGTTTGTGAGGCCGCACGTAGCACCCGTGCGCCAGCGCGATAAGCATCTCATGAATGGGGTCCTCTTCACTGCCGTGCGCACACAAGCGCACTCGCCCCCGCGCCGCAGTCGGGATCTGTTGCTTGAGGAACTCGATCTCCTGACCGGAGACTCTGACAGTGGGTCCCTCCAGCACGAACACATCCTGTTCAACCTTGCTGATCCGCATGATCGAATTCACATCGTGAAGGAGTTTTGCCGCCCGGGAAAGATCGACGCGAACGCACCACCGTTAACAAGATACGCCTGGTTGGCAGCCGCGACTGTGGCTTCACTTGCGGCGTTGAGACCGGTCAGGCACAATTTTATCCCCTGGTGCTGCAACTCGGAAGTCCCGCGAATCGACAGCCGCGACCCAGGCATGAACAGACCCTGCTTGTCAGGATGGTCATCGACGACGAACGCCAGAAAGCGATCGAGGCCCAGGTAGTTGATCCACGCGCAACTCAAGTGGCCGGCGCCGAAGACCGCCACGGGACCTTGTTCGCGCGTGCGCTGCGACAGCATCTGCCGTACGCGATCGCGAACTTGAGGCCACGCGTCGGCGTACTCGCGGCCGCTTCGCAGCGAGGCTTTCAGGGCTGCTCCGTCCACCGTCTCCCGCTTTCGGCAGCCTGCCTGCACGATGGTCACCAGCGAGTTCTCGTGGCCGTAATCGTGGCACGCGCAGTGGATGAGCGACAGATCCCACGTGGCGAGGCACTGCCGGAATGTCGCGGGTGTGAAATACAGGATGTGCTCCTCCCAAGTCATGGTGTAATCGCCATGCTGGACCGCGGGTGAGCAGTCGGGTACTTCCAGCACGAGATAGCCAGGCGTCTTCAGCAGTGTGCGCGTCGCGATCAGGAATTGCCCTGGCGTTGGCGAGTGTTCCAAGATGTGCCGCGCGACCAACACATCCGCCGGACCATGCCTGCCCACCGCGTGTTCGGCAGTCGCCCTGGACAATCGCGCCGTGATGGTCTCCAATCCGGCGCGGCGGTCGTCCACTCCGAGGTCTTCGCGCGGATCAAGCCTCCAGATGCGCGTGAATCCTCGCGCGCGAAAACGCTCGAGCGTGGAATCATCCTTGAAGCTGACGCCGGCGATCGCGGAGGCCGGCGTGATCCCCGGCAACTCGCAGATGCGCTGCACGAGCCCGTCCAAATGACGTTCCGGCTCGCGGTAGGAGATCCAGTCAAACCGGGGTTTGAGTTCCTCGGGACCGATTGCCTGAAGGAACTGCATCACGCCGCACGATGGACATTGGCCCAGCGCGAACGGAAACCGGACCTCCTGCTCACGGGCGCTGGACAGGAACCGGTTGCTCAACGCCTGCGGGCCGAAATCAATCAGCGTTTCCACTCCTGCCAGGTGACACACCACGCAGTTGTGCATCTGAACGGCTCGAAAAAGAGGAACGGAGTGACCGCTTCCACGACGGCGGCCTATTCGTTGACGTCAAGGTGCGCCAGCCTTTCCAGGCTGATCCTGCTCAGGTATCTCACATGCGTCAGCGCCTGTGCTGATAGATCAACGGTTGTTGGCGAATCTCATCCCAGTATTCTTCGATCCAGTCAGCCGCCTCATCGATGCCTTCGCGAAATGAGATTTCCGGGCGCCACCCCAACGTGTTGCGCGCAAGCGATGAGTCGATCACGTAGGCGGCATCCTGTCCGGGGCGTTCCGCCACGTCGGTGACGGCTTCGTCGATGGTCTTTCCCAGACGCTGGCAGATCTGCAGCACGACGTCGCGCACCGTGATGCCGCGGTCGGGCGACAGATGGTAGATGTGCCCGGCATGTCCGCGGTCGAGTACGGCCAGCTCACCTCGCGAAACGTCGCGCACATGAATATAGGACTTCACGGCAGCCCCGCCACCGTGCAGGGGAACGCGCTGGCCGAGTCGCATGTAGATCATGGAACGCGGAATGATCTTGAACAGTTGCTGGCGCGCACCGTAGACGTTCGTGGCACGAACGGTTACCAACGGGAAGGCGAACTGTTTGTGAAACGTGGCCAACAGCAGGTCGGCGGCCGCTTTGGAGGCCGCGTAGGGCGTACTCGGATTCATCGCGGCCGATTCCGTGACGTGCCCCACGCAAGTGCCGTAGACCTCGGGTGAAGAGATATGCACATAACGCTGCAGGTAAGGCTGCTGCCGCAGATGATTGACCAGTCGCGCGAGCGCTACGGTGTTTGTGGCAAACCAGTGTTCCGGGTGTTCCCAGCTGGGAGCGACTTCACTCTGCGCGGCGAAGTTGACGATGTATTCGGGACGCTCCGCATCCAGCAGTTCCAACAGCTGCGGCATCTGGGAATTCAGATCCAGCTGCCAGAAACGGTAGGCCCTCAGATCCGGCCGCCGTTTGTACCGCAGAAACAGGTTGGACTTCTCGGCGGAGCGACTGATGCCCAGCACACGGTTCCCGGGATCGTCGAGCAGCAAGTCGATGAAATCCTGGCCGGAGAAGGAATTGGCTCCCAGCACTACGATCTTGCGAACGGCCGACATCGTCTGCACTCCCCTCACCTCTTTCCCATATCCGTCGCTGCAAACGCCGGTCACTCCAAACCGGCCTGCAATTGACCAAGTATCGTCCGTGCCTTCTCAAACTGTGCTGCCAGCGATGTCTTCGACTCACACTCGCCGGCGCTGAATTTCCGCCGCGCGAGTCCCACGGGCAGGAACTCATTGAGCACGATGCAGCACCATTTCACCTGGTACACAGGATACAGGAGTTTCACGCGGTCGCGTACGGCTTCCGGGTCCGGCAACCGCGAGGCAATGCCGGCAAAGAACGTCGGATACCAGGCCCGCGCCACAGGGACCTTGACCTGGCAGAAGAAGTCACAGATCAGTTTTGCCGGATCGTCCCAACCGGCGTACTCGAAGTCCAAGAAGCGCACGTCGCCGCGGTCATCCAGGACCGCGTTGTGAAATCCAAAATCCGAGGGCGACACGATGCGCTCGCGCGCGCCCAGTTCCGCGACCACAGAGATCCCGCGGGACGAGCAGTCCTCGAGGACGCACGTGCGCAATGCCCGCCAGGATTCCAACAGATCGCGCGAGGTGAATCGCGCTACCTCCCGCTGCAAGTCGGAATCGTCGGCAATACGCTGCAGTCGCTGGACTCGCCGATCCACACAGTCCAAGTGCTGCTGGATACTGAAACAGGACTCCGCGGCCGGCGGCAGCGAAACGGCGGGAGACGCGCGGCGTGCGTCACACAATTGCTGGCAGAACTGTGTCGCCTGTACGACAAGACGTTCGTTCATGTCCGCCGCCTGGAGAGTTCTCCCCGGCAGAAATTCGATCAAAGCCATCTTCCTGGACCGCGCGGCTGCCAGCAATTGCGGCACGCATCGGATGCCGTGCGACCAGGCGAAATCGTAGAACGCGACCTCCGCACCGAAGCGGTCACGCAGGTCTTCGGCATGGGAGAAGTACTGCTTCAGCACCCAGCTTGGCCTTCGTGCGTGCAGCACGTAGACAGAGTTGTTGGCTCCACCCGACAGGCGCTGAACGGCGGTGACATGCTGCAATTCGGCGGGCGGATCCACCCGCCAGTCATCGAAGTCCGCCAGGCATTGGCGCAGTCGGTCGAGTTCCAACTCTGCTGGCTCGATGTGATCCGGTGCGTCACTCACGATGGTTCCCCGCTCAGCAAGTGACGCTGCAGATCGTCCCAACTCTGCGCACGGTGGAACGGAACCTGTCCCGCCTGGCGATCCCACGGGTCGAATAGTACGCGGACAACGTCGGGCGGAAACCGCGGATCCAGCAGGAACTCCGGGAGATCGTCAATGAAGTGGGTACATCCCAATGCCGCAATTCGCTCCAACTTTTCCTGTTTCGTTTCCGCGAAGAACACGCTGTCGCGCGGCAGTCCCGCCACGTCGTGTAGATGGAAGCCTTGGACAACCAGCCACTCCCGCGCCGACTCGTGCAGGTCCACCTGGGGGCCGCGCGCCGGTTTCCGCGTCTTGTGACTGATGATGTAGACGCTCAGCCCGCGTTGGCGGCACGCGCGAAAGAAATCGAGCACTCCGGGAAAAGGCTGCGCTGCGCCGATCCGCGGTCCGTACGCCCAGCCTTGAAGCTCCGTCCAGTCGTCCTCTTGGCCCTGCACACGGAGATAGTCCCGCACGGACTGTTTGTCTCGGGGGAGCGTCGCCGGTATCAATGCCCGTTCCGTCGCCAGACGGTGGAACAACTCGTCGTAGCAGACAATCGTGTTGTCGAAGTCGACGCCAATCACCACGAAACGACTACTCCAAGCGCATGTCGATCAGCGGCCGCGCGACCTGCTGCTGCTCGAGAGCACTCAGTGCGCTATTGATATCTGCCAGCCGAAACGGCGGGGAATGCAGCGGCGAAAGTGGCAATCGTCCCGTCTGCAGGAGGCGCGCGTATCGCGGGAAATCGCGGTCCGGGATGTTGTCGCCGCCCCACGTCCCCAGCAATCGTTTGCCCTGGTTGAACTCGCGCGGATCGATGACCAGCATTTCCCCATGGCGGGCGTTGCCGACGACCACGGCTACTCCGCCTTGCGGCCGCACCACCTGCAATGCCTGCCCCGTCACTTCCGGTTTTCCGCAGACTTCGAAAGCCGCATCGACCCCACCGGGACAGTGCGCTCGCACGGCCGCCACGGCATCTTGTTGTCCTGCCAGCACGGTATGGCTGGCTCCCAGGGCCTGAGCGATGCGCAATCGGTCGGGGCTGGCGTCGATGGCCACGACCGGCTGAGCGCCGGCCAGTCGCGCGCCGGCGACCGCACACAAGCCGACGCCGCCCGTGCCAAACACGGCCACGCTTTGGCCGGCGCGGACGCGGGCCGTGTTGACCACCGCGCCGACTCCCGTGGCCACTGCACAACCCAGCAGTGCCGCATCCTGCAGGTCCAATTCGGCGGGAATGACCGTGACACGGTTCTCGCTCACCACCGTGTGGCGCGCGAAGGTTGTCACGCCGCCCGCGTTCACCTGCCGGTCGTGCCAGCGGTAGACGGTGCCGCTCACATCGGCTCCCGGTCCCTTGATCCACGAGAGAGCCACGCGATCGCCCGGCCGGCACCGGGTGACTCCCGGCCCGATCTCTTGTACAACGCCGCTGCCTTCGTGCCCCAGGCAGTGCGGCAGGAAGCGGTCCTCACCGCGAAAACCGCGGCATTCCAGCAACTGCGTGTGGCAGACGCCGGCAAAGGCCACTTCCACCAGGACCTGCCCGGGCTTGAGTGCCGGCAATTCGAGTTCCGCCAGCACCAAGGGAGCGTTAATCTTCTCTAGGACGGCCGCAACAGTTCGCGCACTCATAGACTTCCCTTGTGCACGGCGCCACGCTCGCGCCGCTTGAAATTACCCTTCATTGTTGAACCTTCCCAACCGTTCGCATTGTCGGCACATGGGGCTGGCCTCAGGGAGCGGTCACTCGCAGACGGACGCCGCGATGCGGGACACCAGGGACTCCACATCCAGGCCCAGATGGCGGCGCGCATCGTTCTGCCCGCCGCCCGCATGGTAGAACTCGTCGGGAGTGCCGATGCGCAGCAGGCGGACCGGGAAGGGGCCGTGGGTCGTCAGCCATTCCGCGATGGTACCACCCAGGCCGCCGAGCACGGAGTGTTCCTCCAGGGTCACCAGCCAGCGTGTCGTTGCGGCCATCTCCTGCAGCAACTCGTCGTCGAGAGGTTTCACCGTGTGCCAGCTCACCAGACCGGTCGAGATACCGCGCGCCGCCAGCTCCCGGGCGACTGCCGCGGCGGTGGGTAACAGGTTGCCAGTGCTCAACAGCATCGCGTCCCTTCCGGTCTGCAGGACCATTCCCCGGCCGATTTGCAGGTGCGGTTCGACCTCGTGAACAACCGGTTCCCCTTTCTTGCCCAGACGCAGGTAGACGGGGTCGTCCTGAGCCAGCGCGCACCGCAGCAGGAGGCGCACTTCGACGGCGTCTCCGGGGCAGACGACTTTGATGTGGGGCAGCACACGCAGGAACGCGATGTCTTCGCAGGACTGGTGCGTGGGTCCCAAGGACGCGTAGGACAGGCCGCCTCCCACGCCGACGATGACCACCGGCGTGCGGTGGTAACACACGTCCACGCGGATCTGTTCCAGGCACCGGGTCGTCACAAAGGGCGTAATCGTGTAGACGACCGGCCGCAATCCGCACAGCCCCAGGCCAGCGGCCACGCTCATCATGTTGGCTTCCGCCACACCGCAATTGTAGAAGCGATCGGGAAAGCGGTTCTTGAAACCGTCAAACAGGCGGTTCCCGATGTCCCCCATCAACAGCACGACGCGGGGATCCTCCGCGGCCAGTTGCTCCAGCTCCTTGGCAAATGCATTTCTCATGAGAGGCCCAGCTCCGCGCGCGCCGCGTCCACTTCTTCCGCCGTGGGAATGCGATAGTGCCAGTTATTGTCGTCTTCCATGAAGGAGACGCCCCGCCCTTTGACGGTGTGGGCGATGATGCACGCGGGACCTTCCAGAGTCTGCGCCCAGCGGCTCATCGCGGACCGCAGTTCATCCAAATTATGGCCGTCCACCTGGCTCACGCGCCAGCCGAACGACGCCCACTTGTCAGCCAGCGGGCTGAGCGCGAGGACTTCTTCGCTGCGGCCCGTGGCCTGCCACCGATTGAAGTCGACGATCGCCAGCAGATTGTTGAGGCGGCGCGCTACGGCGAAGAGGGCGGCTTCCCAGACGGAACCCTCGTTGCATTCGCCATCGCTCAGCACCACCCACACGCGATAGTCGCGCCGCTGGATGCGCCCGGCCAGCGCGATGCCAGCGCCCAGCGACAACCCGTGGCCCAAGGAGCCCGTCGCCGCTTCCACTCCGGGGACACAGCCCGGACTCATCTGCTCCGGCAAGCGGCTGCCGGCGCGGCCGTACGTATCCAGCCATTCCTCCGGAAAGAACCCCCGCGCGGCCAGCACGGCATACAGCGCGGCCGCCGCGTGGCCTTTGCTCAAGATGAACCGATCGCGCAAGGGGTCTTGCGGTGCGCGCGGATCAACGCGCAGTGCGCCCCAATACGCGGCCGTTAGAATGTCCACGCAGGAAAGGGCCGAACCGAGATGCGGAGCCCGCGCCGCATGCGACATCGCGACCAAACGCGCCCGCAGTTGACGCGTCAGCGACTCCAGTTCCGGTGTGGGAATCTCCACGGTGGGTGGCATGGCGGGCGACGCATCTACCGCAGGCGGCGGAGTTGCATGGTCTTAATGTTATAGTACCGCGGATCGGTCATCGAATCGGGAATTCTGCCGGCTTGAAACGCGGCCACGAGGTCGCGGGTCGCCGCGGCGATGGAGTGCCGCGGCTGAAAACCAATGTCCTGGCGGATCCGGTCCGAGCAGATGCGGTAAGACCGCAGATCGTCCGTCGGTTCACTGGTGATCTCCACACGCTCATCGCCGATCACTTCGCGAACGCGCCGGGCAATCTGTTCCACGGTGAGATTTTCGTATCCCGCGTTCCACGTCTTCCCGGCCACCTGGTCATCCGGCAACTGCAGCAGCAGCCGGTAGAGATCCACCATATCAGCCAGGTGCAGATTCGGGCGATACTGTGTGCCGCCGAAGACCCGAATGCGCCCGTTGGTGAACGCGTGATTGGTGAGAATGTTTACCGTCAGATCCAAGCGCAATCGTGGGGAGTAACCGCACAAGGTGGCCGGGCGCACGACCACGGTGGTGAATGCCGGCGACTGGTAGGATGCGAGCACATCCTCGCACAAGGCTTTGTAGCGTGAGTAATCCGTCAGCGGCTCGCACGGCAGATCCTCCGTTACGCGATCCTCCTGTTTCACGCCGTACACACTGGAGGAGGACGCGAAAATGAAACGGCGCACACCGCCATCGCGCGCGGCTTCCACCAACGGGCGGAACGCGTCGAAGTTGATGGATCTTCCCAGCTCCGGGTCAAGTTCGAAACTCGGATCGTTCGAGATACAGGCCAGGTGAATGACGGCATCACACCCGCGAACACAACGTTCCACCGTCGCGCTGTCCCGCAGGTCGCCGCGCACGACGTCGAGGCAAGGGTGGGAACGGACCGCGTCGAGGACGTTATCCCCGAAGAGGAACAGGTCCAGCACTCGCACGCGGTGACCTTGGTCAAGCAGCGCGGGCACCAGCATCGATCCCACGTAACCGGCGCCACCGGTCACCAGGACTTGCGGCAGGGACAAGCGTGACTCTTGCATGGGACTCCCGAATGGTGAAACCCCGTCATTTCAACAGGGAAGCGACGTGGCGTTGAAACGGCACGTCCTCCAGGAACACGGAATTGCCGACGACGGCTACGGCTTCCGCGCCGGCCACATTTCCCAGGAAAGCCAGTTCCTCCAAGGATAGCTGCAGCGCGGCACAAAGCGAGGTTACCGCGAGAAAGGCCTCACCGGCGCCATGCCGATCCACAATGCGCGTGGCCAAGGCGGGTGCCCGGATCAGATCCGCAGAACCTCCGTGGCACATGCAACCCCGACTGCCCTCGGTCACGGTGGCGACCTGCGTATTCAAGTCATCCGCCAGTTCACCGAGCAAGTCCGGCAGTTCACCGGTCCGGTCGCGCCGATCCAGCCGCAGCTCCTGTTCCGCCAGAGACACGTAGTCGGCCCGCCGATACTTGGAGATGGTGTGATAGCCCAGGTTGGCTGCGTTGGCGGGAGCGCTGACCGCCAGGTATGGCGACCGCGCACACAGCTGTTCCAGCGCCGCTGCGCCGAGCATTCCGTGGCCGTAGTCTGCCGCAACAACCAGGTCCACGTTCGCTACCAGTTCATGGAACAGTTCGAGAAGTTCGTGGGACCCTTTCGCTCCCAGGGGGGTCTCGTTCAAGGAGTCGATTTCGAAGAGCACCGTGTTGAAATAATCCTCCCGAAACTGACGTCGGAGGATGGTGGGCGACTCGGGCTTGTACACGAATTCGGCACGTACGGGCGCCCTCAATCGCTGCCGGATCCAGTCCTCATTGGGGTCAACCGTTCCCAGCATCGAGAGCAAGCGAACTTCCCGGCAAAAGGCCGCCAGGTGATTGGCAACGGCCAGAGCCCCTCCCAGATATCGTTCATGTGACAGATAGCGGCCAACGACGTTGGCGGACTTGGCAGCTTGCCCCAACGTGGCGCAGCGCACGTACTCATCCAGAATCGCTTCGCCAACAACCAGCACGCGCAGCTCGCGCGCTCTACCGAAGCGTTTCAGCAGTTCGGGCGCGGAATACTGTTTCCGCATCTTGGCCAGGTAGCGATCGGCCTCCTCTGGGAATGGGGAGAGATAGTGGTTAATCAAGTGCGTGGAACTTGACGTGTAGTCCTCGATGAATTGCACTTGGACGCCGAGTGACGCGGCCACGGCCTCCTCGGCCAACAACTCCGCCGTCTTCTGGTTTCGGTACTCCGCTCCTTTGACGTAGATGTCCGGTTTGAGCGCCTGCAGCGATTCACATGCCGTGGGCGAGGGGCTGAGGCAGACGTAATCCACACAATCCAACGCAGCCAGTGCCTGGACCCGCAGCCGTTCCTCGAACGCCGGGCGGTGTGGTCCTTTGTTGACAAAACGATCCGGCGTCACCGTCACCAGCAGGATGTCTCCCAACTGCTTGGCGGATTGCAGATAACGAATGTGGCCGATGTGCAGCAGGTCAAAGACACCGTGGCATTGAACGATCCGCTGAGATTGCCGGCGACAGTCAGCGACAATACGGCTGAGATCGTGAAGGGCCAGGATTTTTTCTTGCATGGAGATGATCGAACCCCACGGACACGAATTGCGGCCAAATCCTCCGTGCCCGCTCTGCGCTCGGCAAGTGCGGGCCGGTCGCGGTTCGGTCGGACTTGTGTTCTACGGCTGTCTGGCAAGTTACTATTTAGAGACGTTTTACGGCGATTCGTCAATTGTCGTTCGTACTTCGAGCGTGATACGGTGAAAGCCGATAACATCTCCATGCCGCCGATCATCCAGAACGACACTGCTGAGCGAATTCGCGTGCTCTTCGTCCTGGGCTCACTGCAGGCCGGCGGCAGCGAACGGCAGGTCCTGCAAATCCTCAAGCTCCTCGACCGTTCCCGTTTTCAACCACTGTTGTACGTGGTCTACCGCGCAGGACATCTCCTGACCGAACTCCCCGCGGACGTGCCGCTCTTCTCCTTCGCGGACCACTTCACCGAATCTCGGTTACGACTGCCCGGTTGGATTTCCCTGCGCCAAGCGCTGGATCTGGCGCGCACCCTGCGGCGCGAGCGCGTGGACGTCGTCTGTGACCGCAACTTCGACATGTCGCTGCTGTCGATGGCTGCCAGTTGGCGGCGCTTCACACCGCGGGTCTGCGTCGTCAGCAGTGATCCGACGCGTGATGTTCCAGCCCGGGCGGGCCGGTTCCTGACTCTGAAGAAGCGGCTGGTGCGATTGGCCTATCAGCAGGCGCACCGCGTGGTGGCCGTGTCGGCAGGAGTCCGCGCGACCGTCTGCGATTTCTATCAATTACCGGAACGGCAGGTAGTCACGATTTACAATCTCTTTGATTTGCAGCGCATCAACAGCCTGGCGACTGCCTTCCGACCGGCCATGTCTTCCACGCAGTTTCACCTGGTGGCCGTGGGCCGGCTGCAGGCAGAAAAAGGGATCCGCTATCTCGTCGACGCGGTTGCCGACGTCGTGCATCGCCGGGGACGACAACAGATCGCGTTGTGGATTGTCGGTGACGGGCCGGAAGCCGGCGAGTTGCGCGCGCAGGTACAGGCCGCTCAATTGGACAAGCACGTGCGGTTCACGGGATATCAGGCGAACCCGCTGCCCTATATCCGATGTGCGGACCTGCTCTGTTTGCCCTCGCTCTATGAAGGCATGCCCAACGCACTGGCGGAAGCCATGGCTTGTGGAACCCCCGTGCTGGCCACCGATTGTCCCAGCGGGCCACGAGAATTGTTGCACGACGGGGAGTGCGGAACGCTGGTGCCGCCGGCCGATGTCCGAGCGCTGGCCGACGCCATCGAAGACGCCGTTCTCCGTCCGGCTGCATGGCGTGTGCGGACGAGCCTGGCCAGGCAGCGACTCGAGCGGAACTTCGCGGCCGACGTGGGCATCGCGCGCTATCAGGCGCTGTTGGCGGAGGCCTGCGGCGGGCAAATTGCCGGCGCTTAACCCGCGGTGCACGCCGCAGTCGCTTGGCGATGTTCTGCCCACCATGCCTGGAACATGAGGATGTCCCACAAGAGATAATGCCAGTCCGTTTGTCCGGACAAGTGCGCGGCCCATTTCTCACGTATCGGCGCCGGGTGAAAGAAGCCGTCCTGCTGCAATCGCCGCTCCGCCAGCAGGTCTTCCGCCCAGTCGCGCAGTGGACCGCGCAGCCAGGAGTCAATGGGCACGCCGAAGCCGATCTTGGGTCGCTCGATCAATCGGCGAGGCACGTACCGCTCGAGTACCTGCCGCAGGATCCACTTCGGCTGTCCGTCGCGGATCTTCAGCCGCAGCGGCAGGGACCACGCGAACTCCACGACGCGGTGATCCAGCAATGGCACGCGCGCCTCCAGGCCCACAGACATACTGGCCCGGTCCACTTTGGTGAGGATGTCATCGGGCAGGTAGTTCATTGTGTCCTGATACATCATGGCATCCATCAGGTCCGGCAGCGCGGGCAGTTCCCGGGGACAGCAGTGGCTGGCGGGCCAGCTTGTGCCGATGACGACTTCCGCGGGATCTCTCCAATGCGAATTCAGGAGGGTGTACATCTCCAGGGGTGTGCGCTGCTGGAGCAGCGTGGCCAGCGTGCGCAGTTTGCAGGGCAGTCGTCCGCTCAGCCGATGACCCGTTGCCGCGCGGAGGCCGCGGGCGACCGCGCGGCGCGCAGGCCAGGGGAGCCAGCCGAATTTCCGCCAATAGGATCTGGCGAACGCGTATCGCGGATAGCCTCCGAACAACTCGTCGCCGCCATCGCCCGAGAGGCTGACCGTGACGTGCTGCCGCGTAATGCGCGACAGCAGTATCGTGGGTATCTGTGATGAATCGGCAAATGGTTCATCGTAGATTGCGGGCAGTTGCGGGATCACCTCGCGCGCGTCGGCGGGACTGACGTAGCATTCCACATGCTCGGTGCCCAGATGCTCCGCTACGGCCCGCGCGTACGCCGCTTCGTCGTAGGCCGGTTCCGAGAAGCCAATCGTGAACGTGCGAACGGGGCTGGCGCTCTGGGTCTGCATCAGCGCCACGACGGTGGAGGAGTCAATGCCGCCGGAAAGGAACGCGCCCAGCGGTACGTCGGCTTCCATGCGCAGGCGCACCGCGTTCCGCAACAGACCATCCAAGTGTTCGACGGCTTCGTGCGGCGCCACCTGCAGCGGCGCGCGCTGGCCGGCCGCCACGATGTCCTGCAATCTCCAGAAGCTCTTGGGCTCTGCCGTCGCCGGATCACTGTCCGCGGCGAGATTCAGCACAGTACCTGGAGTCAGTTTGTGGATGCCGCGGTAGATGGTGGCCGGGGAGGGAACGTAGTTGTACCGCACGAACGCGGCCAGCGCGTCCCGGTCGATCTCTGCCCGAAAGGCCGGATGGACGCGAAGGGCCTTCAGTTCCGAGGCGAAAAGAAACACATTGCCGGAGCAGCCGTAATAGAGCGGTTTGATACCCAGACGGTCGCGGGCCAGCAGCAACCGCTGCTCCTGCCGGTCCCAGACGGCGCAGGCAAACATGCCAATCGCCTGCTGCAGCGCCTGCTCGAAACCCCAGCAGGCGATCGCTTCCAGCAGCACTTCGGTGTCGGAATGCCCACGGAATGACAGATTCCGGTGAGCCAACCGGCTGCGGAGTTCCGCGTGATTGAAGATCTCTCCGTTGAATACCATCACAAAGCGACCATTAGCCGAGGTCATCGGCTGGTGGCCGCTGGGTGAAAGGTCGATGATGGACAGGCGGCGGTGAGCCAGCACCAGGCGGCACGCCTCATCGCACCACACTCCGTGGTCGTCAGGCCCCCGGTGTTTCAGAGTGGCAGCCATGCTGGCGCCGATGGATTCCAACTCGTGTGGCGACCAGGAAGGCGTGCGGGTGAAGAAGCCAGCGATGCCACACATCGAGTCTTGTTCCAGCGGTCGGCGAAGATTGCAGGTTCGATTCAGTTCGTGGTTTGGTAGGCGTTCACGGGTCGGTGGGGGGTGGGCGCATTTTTCGGCGTGGGCGGTTTGCCGCCAATCCAGACGTTGTCTGAAAACATGGGCCGATCCCCATCTCTTCACCGACCCGGGAACGCTTAAGTTGTTTGAGGCACTGCGTTGCAGCTTCTCGGAACACGGCCGGCGCCGTGGCTGGATGCTGTATGAAGTCCTGCCGCCGGGCCCGTGCCCGCGCGGTTCGGCATCCCGGACCGGTGCGGTTTGTGAGCCGCCGTGATTCACTTTACAATACCGAGTGCGGACTTCCCACTGCGGAGCGGCAATTCGCCGTGAACGTCGGTCGTGGTGTCTCAACAAGGGAGATGCCTGCGTGGCGGTGTGGATTGTTATTGCCGTTTCCTTGGTTCTGCAGATCGGGGCTGCCGTCGGAGCCCTGCGGCTGATTCGCTTGACGGGCCACAAATGGTCCTGGATGCTGATCGCCGCCGGCATTGCCTTGATGACCGTGCGACGGCTCATTCCTCTGGTGCAATTGGGTCCGACCGGATCCGTTGTCATGCACGACATCACGTACGAATTCCTCGGGCTGGTGATCTCGCTGTGCATGTTCGTGGGCGTCATTGGCGTAGCGCCGTTGTTTCTTTCTTTGCGGGATTCGGAATGCCGTTTGTCGCAGATGGACCATTTGCTGCGCGCCATTCGTCACGTCAACCAGCACATCAATCGGGAGAAAGACCGTCACGAACTCTTGGCCCGGATCTGTACCTGCCTTACGGAGAGTTCCGCCGTTCGGCACGCCTGGATCGCGTTGACCGATCGCACCGGGGCAGTTGTCGCAACCGCTGATTCCGGGCTGGGCCGCCTGTTCCTGCCCCTGCGGGAGCGATTGACCAGCGGTCAGTTGCCGCAGTGCATGCGCCAATCCATGGAATGCGGCGGTGCGCTGCTGCTGCAGGGTAACACGGAGGTATGCCACGATTGCCCGCTGGCCGCCGCGTCCTGTGGCAGTCGGGCCTTGGCAGTGCGCCTGACGGATGCCGACGAAGTACTCGGTGTGCTGGTCGCCTGCCTGCCCGAGCCGCAGATCGAGTTCTCTGAAGACAAGGTGCTCTTCGAGGAAGTGGCGGCTGACATCTCCGCGGCGTTGCGCAGCCTGCGGCTGGAAGAGGAGCGACAAACGGCGGAAAGGGAACTGCGCCTCGACGAATCTCGTCTGGAAGCCGTCCTGCAGCTCAGCCAGATGTCAGACGCCACACTGAAAGAGATCACGGACTTCGCGCTCGAGGGAGCTGTCCGCCTGACGGAGAGCCAGATCGGCTACCTGGCTTTCACCAACGAGGACGAGTCGGTGCTCACCATGCATTCGTGGTCCAAGTTCGCGATGGAGGCCTGCGAGATCATCGACAAGCCCATCAAGTACCCGATCGAAACGACGGGCCTCTGGGGGGAAGCGGTACGGCAGCGGCGACCGGTAATCACCAACGACTATGCCGCTCCGTCTCGCTGGAAGAAGGGCTATCCCGATGGCCATGTGCATATCACGCGCCACATGAATCTCCCTATCTTCGAAGGGGAGCGCATCGTGATCGTCGCCGGGGTGGGGAACAAGGAAGAGTCTTACGACGACGCGGACGTGCGCCAGTTGCAGTTGCTGATGCAGGGCATGTGGCGCCTCTTGCAGCGCAAGCAAGCCGCCGAACAACTGCAGGCAGTGCACAAGCGTCTCGAGGACATCGTGGAGTTCCTCCCTGATGCCACGTTTGTGATTGATCAAGACAAACGGGTCATTGCCTGGAATCGTGCCATAGAGGATATGACGGGGGTCGCCAAGCAGCGAGTTCTGGGGCAGGGGGACTTCGCCTATGCGCAACCGCTCCTCGGTAAGCGGCAACCCGTTCTGATCGACTACCTGGACTGCAGCCTTTCGGACATCCCGCCCCAATACGCCCGGCTGGAACGACGGGGCAATACGCTGCTGGCCGAGCGGTTTGTGCCGTCCGTCTACGAGGGGCGCGGAGCCTATCTGTTCATTGCCGCCTCGCCCTTGCTGGATCACGACGGCAATCGCTGCGGCGCGATCGAAAGCGTGCGCGACATCACGGATCGCAAACAGGCAGAGGAATCACTGCAGCGGGCGCACGCGGACCTGGAGGTGCGCGTCGCTGGACGCACGGCTGAGCTGGCCCAGACCAACGCGGAGCTCCTGCAGGCCAAGGACGCAGCCGAGGCGGCCAGCCGCGCGAAGAGTACGTTTCTGGCGAACATGAGCCACGAGATCCGCACGCCCTTGAATGCGGTGATCGGGATGACCGAACTGGTGCTCAAGAGCGATCTCACATCGCAGCAACGCGACTTCCTGACGACGGTGCGCGATTCGGGAGAAGCGCTGCTGTCCGTGATCAATGACGTTCTCGATTTCTCCAAGATCGAGGCGGGCAAGCTGTACCTGGATCCGCGGCCTTTTGACCTCTGGGATAGCTTGGGCGACACCATGAAGTCGTTCGCCCTGCGCGCGCACCAGCAGGAACTGGAATTGGCCTGCGACATTCAGCCCGACGTTCCCCGCTATGTGATCGGTGACTACGCCAGGCTGCGGCAGGTGCTTGTGAATCTGGTGGGCAACGCGCTCAAGTTCACCGAGCGCGGCGAAGTGATTCTCCGCGTGGCTTGCGCGTCGCGCACGGCGGACGATGTGCTCCTGCGGTTCACGGTCAGTGACACCGGGATCGGTGTACCGGAGGACAAGCGTCAATCGATTTTCGAGTCATTCGAACAGGCAGACAGTTCGCTGGCGCGCCGCCATGGCGGCACTGGCCTGGGATTGGCAATTGCCGCGCGGCTGGTGTCGTTAATGGGCGGGCAGATCTGGCTCGACAGCGAGGTCGGTAAAGGAAGTCGCTTTCACTTCACGGTGCGGCTGGAACTGACCGACACTCCACCCGCGACCACCGGCGCCAAGCAGCCAGCGATCCTGCACGGTCTGCGGGTACTGGTGGTAGATGACAATGCCACGAACTTGCGCATTCTCGAGAACCTGCTGCGGCACTGGCAGATGGAACCTGTCCTGGCCAACGACGCGGCCGAGGCGCTCGCTCTGATGCACGCGTCTCAAACGCAGGGTTGCCCGTTCCGCCTGGTTTTGAGTGATGCCCACATGCCCGGCACGGACGGTTTTGCGTTTGCCGAGCAGGTCAAGAGTGACCCGCGGCTCGGCGGATCCGTGATCATGATGTTGACGTCGGGTGACCACAGCGATGACGCGCGTCGTTGCCGGGACCTGGGCATCGCCGGGTCGCTCTTGAAGCCGCTGAAGCCGTCCGAGTTGCTGGAGGCGATTGAATGCGCGCTGGGAACCGCGACCGGACTGGAGTCGGTCGTTGAACCGGCCTTGGGAGCGGAACGCACGGAGCCGTTGACGATCCTCCTGGCGGAAGACAGCCCCTTCAACCAGCGTCTCGCCGTGGCGCTGCTGGAAGGGCAGGGACACACCGTGCAGCTGGCCGCCAACGGGCGCGAGGCGGTGGCAGCCGTGGCCCGGCAGGCTTTCGATCTGATTCTCATGGACGTGCAGATGCCGGAAATGGATGGGCTGGACGCCACCGCGGCGATCCGCCACCAGGAACAAGCGACGGGCAGACGCACCCCGATCATCGCCATGACCGCTCATGCTTTGAAAGGCGATCGCGAACGCTGCCTCGCCGCGGGCATGGACGGTTATGTCGCCAAACCGATTCGCTCGCAGGAGTTGTTTGCGGCAATTGCGGCCATCCGCCCTTCACACGGTAAAGATGCCGGGTCGAACTGATCGAAGCTACCGCGACTCCGGGGCCGGCCAGTTCAAGTGCCGGTGGAGAAACTCGAACGTTCCCTCACCGCGGATACTGTGCCCTCCCTGGAAGAATTCAATGGCCGTCCGATCGGCGAGTCCCAGCTGGGCGTAGAGCCAGGCAACTTTCGCGTACTCGTGCGCGACCCACGCATCGCGGCCAACCAGATCCAGGTGGCCGCGTTCCACCATGAACGGCCGCGGCACCATCAAGTAGGCCATCTCGGCGTAGTCAAACGTCTGGCCGAGATTCCAGTAGGGCATCTCCCACTCGATCGTTCGCATGAAGCTGAAATCCTGATCGGTGGCCGCCACTTTGCGCGTCCACTGATTGAAGTCGCCCGAGCAAATGGACAGACAGTACTTTTCCAGAATGGGCGGCACGCGGACGGCAGTCTCGCCGCCGTAACTCAGTCCGTAGAACGCCATCCGCCGGCCGTCCACGAAAGGCAAGGTCTCGAGCCAGCGCAGGATCTGTTCGTGCTGCGCGATGATGAACGAGAACAGCGTGGCCTGGACAGTATTTGCCTTGCGAGACAGCCAGCGATACTCGTCCTCGCCCCGATAGAGGTTGTGCGGCGCGAAGGTGATGAAGCCGCGTTCCGCCAGGCGGGCCGCAAACTGGTTGTAGGCCGAGGAGTCGTGATCCACGGTATCGCGCGGGACTCCGTTGCGCCCGTGCTGGCACACCACGACCGGTCTCCGCTCCCCCGGTGCGATTCCTTTCGGGAGTACCAGCACGCCCCAGGCGAACACGTCCGGCCAGACGTCGAGCACGACGTCGTAGGCCGTCCACTGGTTCGTCTCGATGAGCTTCCGGCTCCGCGGCGCCGGTGGCAGCAGCGGCTCGTCGAACCGCCCCATGGCATCCACGTAGAACTGCTCGCGAAAAGGCCGAGCCGCGGCCACGAACGCTTCCGCGGGCTGAACCGCCAGGTCGCGCTCTGTGTTCCAACGCCGTTCGGTTGACGCAGGGAATGCCACCTGCAGAAAGAAACGTTCGCGAACTCGGTCGGCCTCGCGCACCAAACGCTGCACGTGGTCCTCCAGTTGCTGGACGGTGCGGCGTTGCCGAGCCTGCGGATCGAGTCCGCGCCGCGCGTCGTTGGGGACCTCTGGCGACACGTCCAATAGCCGGTCACCGCATAACGATCTGACAAAGGCCTGCAAGGCTGCAATCGAGAGCGGGCCTGTTGCTGCTCCGTCCGGTCCGGTGATCAAGAGGGGAGGGGCCGCATCGGCGGCGCGCGGAATGCGCGCGAACTCGCGGCGTACCGTCTCAATCTCGGGCGTCTTCCAGTCCCCCTTGTGGCCTGTGATCGCGGGCACGGGGGCGTGCTCCACGATCAGCTGCCGGGGTGAGATCAGCGCGGCGACTTCGGCGTCACCGAAACGCCGCAACAGACTCCAGACGTTGCGGTAGATCGGTTCCGACCAGACGCGCTCGCGGCTGTCGAAATAGCCGCTCACCAGCACCGCGTCGATACGGTCATCGAGGGCGGCGGCCTGGAAGGCTATCAACCCTCCTTCCGCGAAGCCGGTCACACCGACCCGCGCGTCGTTGCCGTACTGCTTGCGAATCCAGTCGACCGCGGCCTGAACCTTCTGTACCTCGTAGCCGATGATGTGGCGACCAAGATGGTAGGCCTGCCGATAGATCCACTCGCGATTCGTCTGCTCGGTCTTTCGCACTTGTGGATCCGCTGTCTCCAACGGCTGACGCGATACCAGGACGGGGATAATCAACTCGATGCCCGCCTCGGCCAAACGGCGGCCGTATTGCTGTTCGGGCGGCAAGCCCGGCGCCAGCCCGAGTACTTGCTCCGGCGTCTGGTCCGCATCCGGCACGACCACCACGTGCGCGAGGGCGGCTTCGTGCGGCTGCACCAGCAGGCCCTCGCCGTCAATACCAGGCAATGCGGGCCAGCGAACTTGGTGCACTCGATAGCGGCCTGTCTCCGCCACGAGCGCGGGGTTCAGATCGTCGCCGAACCGCTCCATGCGCGGGTCGGACCGAGTGTCGACGGCGCCGAGGATTTCCTGCAGTCGGCGCCGGTTGGCCGACGTCACCGCCGCGGCACCGGCAGGTGACGACTTGTCGGAGTGCCAGAACTGTGCGCGATCGCGCGCCGCGTTTTCCATCTGCTGCGTCACGAACCGGTGCGCGCCCGCCATCATGCGACCGGAGAGGTCTTCTTCCGGCCAGGTGAGCGCCTCGGTGCCTGCCAAAGGTTCTGGGCGGATTGTCTCCGCGGCGGCGAGCGTGCACGTGATCCCCACAGCCCAGAGGAAGGGGACGACCGAGAGCGGTTGGCGGGGCTTCATGGGAAATCCTTCAGTATCCAACTGCGAATTCAGGCGGCACAATCGGCACACGAAGCTTGATTGTACCGTCTGGGCGACCTCCTGACGCGGCAGCACGGGCGCACAGACATCACGACCGGCAGGTACGGGCGATGCCGCGCGAATCCCCGCTCGGGACAAGTGGGCGCAAAATAGTGACCTATATTACTCGTGAGGACGTGAGACCCGTCCCTGACTTCGTCGACAACTAATGAGGTGGATCCGGTGAGCGCGAAAGTGTTAGTAGCAGACGACTCGGGCACGATGCGAAAGATCGTTATTCGTTCTCTGAACGCAGTGGGGATCACGGACGTCGTCGAGGCGGGGGACGGAGTGGAGGCGATCAAGGCTTTCGAGGAGAACACGTTCAATCTGGTGTTGACGGACTGGAACATGCCGAACAAGACGGGCCTGGAAGTCATCGAGGCCATTCGCGGGCAGGGCAGCACCGTACCGATCATCATGATTACCACGGAGTCGGAAAAACGCCGTGTGTTGGACGCGATTCGCGCTGGCGTTTCTGATTACCTGGTCAAACCGTTCCAAGCCGAGATGCTGCGCGAGAAGCTCGAGAAATTCGCCCTGGCGTGACCCAAAAGACCGTTTGCCTGCCCATTTGTCTGCCCGGTTTATTTACTGTCATGAAGGCCGAACACATCAACCCGTTTGTTGCTGCCGCGACGAACACCTTCGCCTCGCTGCTGTCCTGCGAACTGACGCGCGGACCCATCTGTTTGAAAGCGGATGCCCAGCCGGCCCATGACATCACGGGTATCATCGGCTTGTCGGGCCGCGCAATCGGCACGGTTGCTGTGAGCTTCGAACGCGAGGTCGCGTTCGGCGCGGTCGAAGCCCTGTTGGGTGAACGTCACAGCGAAATCGACGCACAAGTTGTCGACACGATTGGCGAGATCACCAACATCATTGCGGGATCCGCCAAAGCCCGGCTCGATCAATTCGAGATGAGCATTAGCATCCCGAGCGTCATCGTTGGTAAGAACCACTGCGTGCAGTTTCCCTCGAACTCCTCGCCCATTCGCGTGCCGTTCGAATCGATTTGGGGGGCCGTCTGCCTCGAAGTTAGCCTGGTGGAATTGCCCGCGGATTGCCAGGGCACGGCTCCGGCCATGGCTGCCGCAGCCCACTCCTGATTCGACGCTGCTCGGCCCGTTATCCGGGCAGACTGGCAACGGCTGGAGATGCACCCGTCCCCCGCCGACTCGTGAACGCTTGCGTTATCGCGTGTGCTC
>Ga0233425_10002434_pt1 | contig 36662 bp, 26 predicted proteins | sample Watercolumn_Towu_2_FD_181712 | JGI IMG/M metagenome (GOLD analysis project Ga0233425, IMG submission 181712) | Freshwater microbial communities from Lake Towuti, South Sulawesi, Indonesia - Watercolumn_Towuti2014_140_MG | ecosystem: Environmental > Aquatic > Freshwater > Lake | place... | reverse complement strand
CATATCCTTTCCTCGACCAGCGACTAAAATAAATGGGTGATTTGTGTAAAGTGGTAGAGTGATGGAACATACGATTCGATTTCAGAACTGCAAAGGTACGGCTTTGTATGGTAATTTGATAAAAAATTTTGATAAAAATGTAAAATTGAAAGAGTGATTCTTTCACTCACACTCTTAGACTCAATGGACATTTACTGAAAAATATCAACTTTTTACTGATAAAGTTTGGTGGATTAGTACATTAATTCTATGTTTGGGGAATAATGAATTAAATTTAATCCTTTAAATTCTAATTAATCTATGAAAACAAGTAAATTATTCATTTCATGCCTTGGACTAGGGCTTTTGAGTTGGAGTTGTTCAAAAAATGACAAAGACATCACACCCACTTCTACACCAATAACCGTAAAATCAGAAATTACTCAGAATGCTTCTGATGTTAGTACAGCCATTACTCAAATTTATGCATCACCTGCTTATGAAATGATGCATAGTTCAGATACAGTAAAGGTAAAAGATTACAACCAATCAGTACAACAGTTTGCACCTAGACCGATGGATGGTTTACAAAAAGTCATGCCCAATATAATGGGTGGATATCAGCGAATAGATATGACAGACATTGTCGGAACCTATACCTCAATTGTGGGAATTAAAGTGCCAGTTCAGGTTCAAGGGATGCAAATTCCAGGTAAATTTCTGGATTGTCATTTCCTTAAATCTTCGTCTACACCTGCGAATGCGATGGTATTGAACATCCCCGAAAGAAGAATCAAAAACTTGAATCTCCTTTTTGAAGATTCATTAGCAACAACCACCAGCGAGTACTCATTGACAGTTACAGATTATTTGAGAAAGTTTGATCCTTCAAAATCTAAAGATACCTGTTCGTTCAAAGCAGCATTTACTCGGAGTGGAAACAATGCTGGATCTTATGAATTCTCTTATATTTTCAATGGTATATATCTAACAACTGGTGTCGCTAAATATACTTTCCCTAATGGCATTACCGCCAAAGGAGAGGTTAATGAAAGTGAAACTGAAAAATCAGTAACGTATACATTGCTAAATGCAAGCAAAACCTTGTTTGAAGAAAAATTCACAGGAACAAAGGCTTCTCCTAGTGCAATGGAATTAACAGAGAAATCATATTCTATTTCATTCGGTAAGGTTAAACTAGAGCGATTAAATGGAAGCAAAGAGTTGAGCTCATTGAAGGTTTATCTAGATGGTGTACAACAAACTAAAGCAACTGTTGAGTTTGTAACAATTGTATCGGTATCAGATATGAATAGCAAACCTAACTATGACATCAGATTAACATTTGATGATGGAACTACAGCATCTCTCAATACTTTGGCAGGAACCGAAACTCTTCCGAAGGTGAGATCTTTGTTTAATATTCTTCACCGATCATACATCGGACTGCACCTAGTTAACCGAGCAGTATTTGATATTTGGTCTGTTAATTTCTTAGGTAAGCGTCCATAAATACTGTGTTTATTGCAATATAAGAAAAGAGGAGGAAGTGTTTAATGCTTCCTTCTCGTTTTTCTAAACCTCAGCTATTCATATTTAAATGGTTTTCAAAAAGATAAACATACAACTTGTAGAATATCTTGCCTTTACACTGATATGGGCAGGTGTATTTGGGACACCATTTTTTATCCATAAGCATTTTGGAGATGTCCAATGGAATAGAATGATCGATGATTGGATCAATATTTCATTTTTTTTCATAGTGTTTATTCTCAATTCCTACTGGCTAGTACCAAAGTATTTATTTAATAGAAAATACATTATCTACACAAGTTCTATAGTTCTTATGATTTCTATCCTGATTGGAGGGAATTTAATGATAGAACAGTTTAAACGATCTCAAGAACCAGTTTACATGCCACCTATGGAACTTGGGCCAGGTATGCCTCCTATGGAACTTGGTTCACGTATGGCCCCACCTTTGGGATATAAGGCTCCACCTCCACCAGTCGAAAAACCATTTTTCATGGTGTTGATAGAAAATCTCATCATCTCACTTTTGGTAATAGGTGCAAGTACTGCATTCAAAATGATGTCGCAGTGGATCAACGAAGAGGATAAACGAAAAGACATTGAAAAGGAACAACTAAAAACCGAACTTGCCCTGCTCAGACATCAAGTAAGTCCGCATTTCTTTATGAATACGCTGAACAATATTCATGCACTTGTGGACATTGACACCGAAACTGCCAAAGACGCCATCATTCGTCTGTCTACATTGATGCGTTACCTTCTGTATGATACGGCTAAGGGTAACACCAGTTTACCCAAAGAGATAGAATTCATCCGAAGTTATATCTCTTTGATGCAACTCCGCTTCTCAAAGAAAGTAAAAATTGACATCGAATTGCCTGCTCACATACCTGATATTCAGATTCCGCCTATGATGTATATCTCATTTCTGGAAAACGCATTCAAACACGGAGTAAGCTATCAGGCAGAATCGTATGTCATTTTTAAGTTGGAAATAATTGAAAAAAGGTTGAACTGTCAAATTAAAAATAGCAACCCTCAATCAAAAAAAGAAGTAAAGTCTGAATACTCAGGTATAGGACTTGCCAATATAAAAAAAAGTCTGGAAATATTATTTAAAAATGACTATATCTTAGAAATAGAAGATAATGCATCGTATTTCGAAGTATATCTCAGTATCCCTATCAATATGTAATTATACAAATATGCCTTATGAAATTGCTAAAACAGGGGAATTGAAAATCGGCTAATCCAAAGATAATTCACAATAAATCAGTTTTTTTAAATTCCCTAAGGCATTTAGTTAACTTAAATTTTTAGTAGATGAAGATTAAATGTTTAGCCATAGACGATGAGCCTCTTGCTTTGCAACAAATAAAGGCTTATATAGAAAAAACTCCTTACTTGGAGGTGGTGGCACTTTGTCAGAGTGCTTTTGAAGCAATGGAAGTGTTAACTACCAAAGATGTTGATTTAATGTTTGTGGATATCAATATGCCCGATCTCAACGGAATGGATTTTGTAAAATCATTGATCGCCAGACCACAGGTGATTTTTACTACTGCATATAGCGAGTACGCACTCGAAGGATTTAGAGTGGATGCACTTGATTATATCCTCAAACCAATCAGTTTTGAAGTATTTCAGAAAGTTGCAACCAAAGCTAAAAAATGGTTTGAACTCAACAATCAACGTCAAACCGAGACTATCGAAACCAACCAAGGTTATCTTTTTGTAAAATCAGAATATCGGCTCATCCGAATACAACTGGCAGATATCAGATACATCGAAAGTGCTAATGAATATATTCAAATTCATATCATCAATCAAAAACCTATATCTACTTTGCTGAGATTAAAGAACATTGAAGAGCAACTTCCAAAGAATAAGTTTATGAGGGTACATCGTTCTTTCATAGTCAATCTTGATCATGTGAATGTAATCGAACGCAATAGGATTGTTTTTGACCAAAAGCTATTTATCCCTATTGGGGAACAGTACAAGGAAGCATTTCAAAGCTTTATTGATAGAACTTTTCTTGCCTAGCGAAGCAGTTTTATTTCAGCTTTCATAATAAAATCTCCCTCAGAAGCTATGCTTTGAGGGAGATTTTTGTGTTTAGTCTCTATAACGAATTAAGTGGGTGACCTTTCGGATAGTTGGCTTGAAACATAATAATAAACCGCAGTTTTATTTCTAAGTGTCCCAGAATTAAAGTTTATACAAATAAAATCTGGAATATATGTTTATCTGTCTGTACTATTGTTTTTTCAAAAAATACTACCCAAAAACTTTATAAAGCCTGACTAGAAGATGAATCATAACCTTATTCTACGACTATCTTTTGTATACTGGTTTTTTTATCTGAAGTAATCTTAAGAAGATATACGCCCTTTCCTGCTGACGAAATATCTATTTCATCATCTTTTATTTTGTCAAATACAGGATTGGAAAATACCTTTATACCTTGTAAGTTGTACAATTCCACCATGGAATTGTCATCGTTAATTCCTTTGATATGGAACTTGCCATTACATGGATTAGGTGTGATTTGAATATTTGAATCAGCTGTTCCTAGTTCGGTAGGAATTGATGGCTTCGTTTTAAAGTGCACATCGTCTATGATTAGTTTTGCACCAACGTACGACAGTAAAGTGTCTTTCCAGTCGTTGGTTTCAAATATAATGTGTATAGTGTCAGGTTTTTGTACCAGTGCGAATGGGAGTTGAGCCAGTTTGAACGTAGAACTAGCACTCAACGAGAGAACTTTATTGTCAATGTAATTACCGTTCTTTTTAAAACTTAACGATACTCGGGCAATATCATTAGGATTAGCTGGAGTGTATTTGTAATAGAAAGCCAATGTGTCAATTTGATTGTTAAATGCTAATCCTCCTATTGGGGAACAATTCCCATTACAATTTTGTGGATAGGTGTAATTATGCAGTCTACTTGGCTCACAAATTTGATTTCCTTTGCTATCCCTACTATATGATGTAAGTTCTACTGCATAATTCCCACTATTGGAGTCTGTTGTTCTAGAAACACCTTCATCTCCATTATAATACCAAGTGTTAATGGTGTGATTTGTAGTAGTTTTCCATGTTTCAAAATCTCCATTCATCATAGAAGGTTGTGATGGTAATCCAGTAAAAGAGACACTGTCTATAATAAATTCAGCACCAACAACTTTTTTCAATTCTCCACCATTTATGAATTTTGTAGCTAAATAAGCAACAGCTACAGAATCTGGAGTTTGTCCAAGTGAAGGGATTTGAAAATCAAAAAGGGTATATGAATTTTTAATTCCACCTAAGTTAAAACTCAAGGTCCCAATATTTACACCAGCCTTACTGAATGCTAAAATAATACTAGCAGAATCAGCAATATTGTATTTATAGTAGCCTCTTATGCTTTTTGGCATGCCACTAATAGCCATTCCACCTGTCCATTTACTAGGTGGTCCGTTGGGGTTAATGTTGATAAGATATCCTGAAACAGTGTCTTTGCTTGCTACAATTGATTTAAGGTTTACAGCAAATGAACCGCTGTAAGAGTCAGTAGATTTGGTAATGGTAATTTCTGGTCTATTCGAAGAAATGGACGTGCAAGGATAGTAGGTAGGACTATCAAATGATGTGGTGGTCCATGACTCAAAGTTACCATTCGGAATCGAAATCTGTCCAAAGGACGATACTGCAATACATACAGCAAATAGAAGAAGTAGTTGTTTTCTCATATTCGTAACATTTAAATTTTCCCTACTCGTATGGCTTTTGGGGATTCGCCTCGTTTTTAGATGGTTTCTGAACTCCACAACTATGATGATATAGAACAAAGTTACAAGAAATGAAAAACCAAAAAAAGAGTGATATAAATCAATAAATCAAATGCCTGAGTTAGCAAACATAAATAAAGAAATTAATATATCATAACATTTAGACGAAAAATTAAAATATTTCTATTTTTATTCATTTTCTGATTTTGAATGCTAACAGAACTAACATTAATTGACCAGTTCATTCCTTGGTGTTAATGCTTATATCTTCTATTTTGATACCGAAAGGTTTTTATATACTTTTGCACCTTTGATTGTTGTATGTGTGGCAGCTTTAAACTTTATTTATTACAGTTCTGTTATTTCCATAAACAATAATCAATACAAGCTTATCATCCTCTAAACTTACCTTGCATGTCATATATAATCAAAGTTCACGGAAGAAATGAGGCTACTGAGAAAATTATGACTCAGATACTTCAACTTGCCGAACAGCACGACTTTATTGATGCATTTAGAGAGGATAGTGAAAGTGTTGGAAATACATCCGAAATTGATGAACGACTGGATTATTTGGCTGAACACAATATTGAGCATTTAAAAAAATTGGCTAAGTGTGAATTAATTAGACGCAAAATACATTACAAGCGTATTACCAAATTTCCTCCACCTTCAGCTTATAAGGACCTGGCTTCAAGAGCCAGTTTGTTTTATGTAGATTATAAAGATTCTTATTGAACCATGAGTTATACACCTTCCCAACCCAATACGCTTGGGCTTATTCAACTAAAAGACATCGATTTAAAAGAACTTATTACCTATATCGACTGGACATTCTTTTTTATGGCCTGGCGACTTACTGGTAAGTTTGAAGGCATAGCCACAGCTGCTCACTGTGATGGATGCAAAGTTACTTGGCTTCAAAAATTCAATCTGGATGATCGTCCCAAAGCAGAAGAAGCTCTAAAGCTTTACAAAGATGCTACGGATATGCTCCGAACTTTTTTAGATGAGAATGTCTTGACCATCAACGCCAGTTTTGGTATGTTTCATGCATTTGCTAAGGATGATGACATTCATATCTTGGACAATGACCAGACCATCGTCATACCTACTCTACGCCAGCAACATCATTCTACGGATGGGTTTTGCTATGCACTGGCTGATTTTGTAGCACCTAGCAATGACTATGTAGGTGCATTTGTCACCACTGTAATTGGCGGAGAGGCTTTTGCAGATAAATTTGAAAAGGAGGAAGATATCTATCGTTCTATATTGGTCAAAACCCTTTGCGACCGTATAGCTGAAGCTGTGGCAGAATGGTTACATTTCAAAGTGAGGAAAGAATATTGGGGTTATGCTGCTGATGAAAACCTTAGCATTAGTGATATGCTCAAAACCCGTTTCAGTGGTATACGTCCTGCTGTTGGTTATCCATCATTGCCCGATCAATCCATCATCTTTTCGCTCATCCCACTCTTACAGTTCGACAGTATAGGTATAGAGCTTACAGAGAATGGTGCTATGTATCCAAATGCTTCGGTTTGTGGGCTTTATTTTGCGCACCCACAGTCCAAATACTTTATGGTTGGAAAAATAGACCAAGTTCAGCTAGAAAGCTATGCCAAACGAAGAGGCAAAACACCCCAAGAGATTCGCAAGTGGATGGCAGCAAACTTATGATATATCCATTGGGAATTACATCCATTCTCAATTAGTTACACAGTATTTCACAGTATTTCATATTGTTTGATGTTTCTCCAAGGGATAATTTCTCGAGCGAACTTCCATTTTCTAATCCCATCAAACTACTTCATTTGAGAAATAGCCTGGTTAATGCGATAAAGTTTATCTAAATTTTTGTGAAATAAAGTAGGTTGGGATTTGTTTGGCTTACAGCCAATACAAATAGGAGCAATTTGTTTAAATTTTAGCCGTCTTTCTTCAGTGGTGAAGTAGGAGGGGTCTTACCGTAAATAAATTTATGCAATAACCATAGTTCATTGTCATTTCCAAAATATTGGCTAAATTTGCAAGTGAAATTGAATAAGATCTCAAACTCAAAAAAAGGTAAATAAAACATGAAACCAATGACTAAAAGCCCATTGCAAATTGCACGTGCGGCTTACCAACCCAAACTTCCTAATTCATTGAAAGGAAATGTAGTTCTTAATGAAGGTGCTGCAACTCAATCGGTAGCTGACCAAGCCGATATCAAAAAGCTTTTTCCTAATACCTACGGTATGCCTCTTATCACATTTGAAACAGGTGAAAAAAAAGTATACCCTGCTGTAGCTGTAGGTGTTATTTTATCTGGAGGTCAAGCTCCTGGAGGTCACAATGTAATCTCTGGAATTTATGATGGATTGAAAGCACTTAATCCATACAATAAATTATACGGTTTTCTTGGAGGTCCTAGCGGATTGGTTGATCATAAATACATAGAACTTACCGAAGAAGTTGTAGCAGAATACCGCAACACTGGTGGTTTTGATATCATTGGATCTGGTCGTACAAAACTAGAAGAAGAATGGCAATATGAAAAAGGCACAGAAATTTGCAACAAATTGGGAATTAATGCTATCGTTATTATAGGTGGCGATGATTCTAACACCAATGCTTGCGTTCTTGCCGAGTATTACTCTCAAAAAAAGACGGGTATCCAAGTTATAGGATGTCCTAAAACTATAGATGGTGACTTGAAAAACGAAATGATAGAAACCTCATTTGGATTCGATACTGCTTGTAAAGTATACTCTGAGTTGATCGGTAATATCCAACGTGATGCTAATTCTGCAAAAAAATACTGGCATTTTATTCGTTTAATGGGTCGCTCGGCATCACACATCACTTTGGAATGTGCGCTACAAAGTCAACCAAACATTTGCATCGTATCAGAAGAGGTAGAAGCAAAAAAACTTACATTAAACGATGTAGTTGAAGACATAGTTAAAGTTATCGTTAACCGTGGCAACCAAGGTTTGAATTTTGGAACTATCTTAATTCCTGAAGGTCTTATCGAATTCATCCCAGCAGTGAAAAAATTGATTGCTGAGCTAAACGATCTATTAGCTCACAACGATGATTTCAACACACTTGTAACAGACGAAGAAAAACATCAATATATATCTGAAAAGCTTACTGATGCCAGTGCTGAAGTATTCAACAGCCTTCCAAAAGGTATTGCGAAACAATTAACACTTGACCGTGATCCTCATGGTAACGTACAAGTTTCACTAATCGAAACAGAGAAATTATTGATCGAAATGGTGGGAAAACGTTTGGCTCAATTAAAAGCAGAAGAACTTTATAAAGGTAAATTTGCAGCTATCAATCACTTCTTTGGCTACGAAGGTCGTTGTGCTATCCCATCAAACTTTGATGCAGATTACACCTACTCACTTGGTTATACTGCTGCTGTACTTATCTCTGAAGGTAAAACTGGATACATGTCATCTGTACGTAATTTAACAGCTCCTGCTGCCGAATGGATTGCGGGTGGTGTGCCTATTACCATGATGATGAACATGGAAAAACGTCATGGAGCCATGAAACCAGTTATACAAAAAGCATTGGTTCGCTTGGATGGTGCTCCTTTCAAATTCTTTGCTTCAGTACGAGAAGACTGGGCAAGTGCCAATACACGTTATATCTATCCAGGTCCTATTCAATATTATGGTCCAACAGAAGTATGTGATCAACCAACCAAAACATTGCAGTTGGAAAAAGCATAAGCAAAAAATAATTTAACTATTAAAAAGCGAGATTTCATTTTTGACATCTCGCTTTTTTAATTCTACATGATCAAAAAATAAGTTGGATAAGAATACATTATGATTAAAATCCATATCTTTGCGATAATAATTTAGCTTATTAACAGAAATCACTATGATAAACTTTAGATCTGTTCTTTTTTACGTCCTACTAGTATTACCTTTAATTGCCACTTTTGCTCAAGAATCACATCACGACGAATACATCGATCAAGTACAAAGAAATAGATTCAGATACGGACTTAATGCGGGACTTGCTTTTCCTAATTCAAAAAAAATAGGAGGTATTGAAGCCGACTTTGACGTCAGATTTCGTGTTACTGAAAAAATCAATGTAGGTGGTCGTATCGGATGGGCTGATATAAAAAAGAATGAAGGTACTCGAGGAGATGCTGTCAATAATTACTATACTTCTACAGTTATAGTATCAGGCTTAGTTCATTCAGACTACTATTTTTATGAATACCCAAAATATTTTGCTCCTTTTGTGGGCTTAGGTTTTGGAGTTTTTGATGTGTCTTCAATTAGTATTAAAACTGGAGACAATGTAATTACTAGTAGAAATTATGCCGTTGAATATAAATTTGGAGGTGTTATACGAGGAGGATTCGAATATAGAAGATTTCGTTTAGCTTTAGAATTCAATCTTATCCCGTCTACCAAACTTTATGATCAGTTAGGCAACACACCACCTACATATATTAAAGATGTAATTCCAAATTCTAACAACTATCTCTCGCTTCGAATTGGATTTTTCCTAGGAGGTAGAGCGTGGGGTGATGACCACCGTGACTAATTACCAATGACTCGTATAGGATTGCTTTCTGACACGCATGCGGTCTTAGACAAACGTATATTCGAACATTTTAATGAATGTGATGAAATATGGCATTGTGGTGACTGGGGCTCAATAGAAGTGGTTAACCAGCTAATGCACTTCAAACCATTAAAGGGTGTGTACGGAAATATAGACGGTCAGGAAATCAGGTCATGCTTTCCTCAACACAATCGGTTCTTATGCGAAGGTGTTAAGGTATGGATGACACATATAGGAGGATATCCCGGCAAATATGATGCGTCAATACGTGAGGAGATGTACAAAGACCCTCCTCAACTTTTTGTTTGTGGTCATTCACACATTCTCAAAGTTCAATACGACAAAAAATTACAACTTTTACACATCAATCCTGGTGCCGCAGGAAAATATGGCTTTCATAAAGTACAAACTTTAATTCGATTTGAAATTGAATCTGATAAAATTCAGAATCTTGAACTAATTGAACTTTCGAAGCTGTAGAATTTCAACTTTGGCATCGTTTTTGCCCTAATTCGATATTATTTAATATTATAAAAGTAATAAAATGAAAACAAAAAAACATCATGCTCTTATCTCTATAGTACTAGCAGTTGCAATTCTAATGTCAAGTTGTATTAGTTCCACACTGATTGAAAGTAATCCTCCTGGAGCCAAAGTTACTATTGATGGTATGCCTGCTGGAGTTACCCCGCTGAATTATTCAGATGCAAAAGTTGTCGCTAGTACTACTCAGATAAAGTTGGAAAAACCTGGTTATGAAACTAAATATGTTAATTTGGTTAGAAGCGAGGAAATTGATTTAGGCGCTGTCATAGGAGGCGTAATATGTTACATCCCATTTTTATGGGTTATGGGTTATTCTCCAATTCATACGTATCAACTGATGCCTGATGAATCAAAAATAGAAACTCTTATACCCGCTCAAAGTAAAGAAATCTCTACACCCTTACAAACTTCGGAATTGAAAATCGGAAAACTTAGAGAGTTAAAAAAGATGCTTGATGAGAATCTGATTAACAAGGAAGAATATGACATCCAGAAAACTAAAATACTAAATGAATAATGTATTGAAGTCCCTTCTTTGAAAGGGACTTTTTAATTCATCATGGTGCTCATTCGCTTAGTCAATACAAAAAGAAATGCCGAAGCTGCGCCCGACAAAATCACAAAAAGCATAAAAAAATCATACAGATTTGTAATTGAATAGCCCAAAAATGATTTTTCTTTTACAATAGAATTCTCAAACACAGCCTTTACAACTCGTTCTTTCTGTGATTTGTCAGTAATTCCTGAAAACGAAATTTGATCTACACTTATAAATTTCTCACCATGAATGTTTTCTACATTGGTTGTAGAGGTACATATTTTTACGGTTGGTAGTTGTTGCTGTTGGGTTTCTACAGCAGACACTCTCACCATCGTTTCGGGATAAAAGCCACTCAAAGTCCCTGCAAACTTATTGGCAGAAGCAGTAGACAGAAACCACACACCCATGAGCAAAGAGGCAAACTTCACTGGAGCTAACTTATTGACCATTGAAAGTCCAATGGGTGAAAGACAAAGCTCTCCAAAAGTGTGAATCAAATACAAACTTACAAGCCACATCATACTTACTTTGGTAGAAGCATCCACTCCGCGTACTCCTAAGGCAATGATTAAATATCCTACTGCCAATAAGAATAAGCCGAAGGCTTGTTTAAATGGCGATGTAGGCTCCAAATTCTTTTTGCCTAATAAAGTCCAAAGAATCGAAAATAATGGCGCAAATAGCACAATAGCTATCGCATTGATAGATTGGAAAAAGCTAGCTGGTATTGCATCGATGGTACTACCATTCTCGGGGAAATGAATGACCGTATAAACCAAATAAGAAATAGCACCACCAATTAAAATGAGAATAAGCTCTTTAACACCTCTTTGTTCATTATTCATTTTATTCAGCACCTTCACCCCCATGTAACTCAGCACTCCAATAATGATAATTATAATAGTACCAAAAACCAACTTCGAAAGATGCAATCCTACTTCTCTTGCCGTCTGCTCTTCGGCAAAAAATGTAAGAGATGCTCCTGCTTGCTCAAACGAAGCCCAAAAGAAAATCACAAAAAATGCAACGATTATTATTACCCAAATTCGTTCTCTTTCAGATTTAGTCAGACTTTTGTCCGAAAGAATAAATCCGGGTGCTACTACCGATAAAGAGAATATAAATGAACCAATTACCCCTTGTTCAAAGTAATACAAAACTGCAAATAACAGACCCTCTATGGCTAACCAAGTGATAATCTGCCACAGTGCAAAGTCTGGTTTCACATCTAATGTAGAAGCCAAATCCGACTGTGCCCTAGTGCGATTGGCAATAGCACCTACGGGTTCACCTTCGGGCGTTACCAAATAATGATTCTTCAACCATGCAAAGAGCAATGTACTCACTATCATTCCTACACAGGCAGCCAAAAATCCCCATTTAAAATCTGCTGGATTTCCCGTATCACCCAATGCTCCACATATTAAAGGAGAAAAGAATGCACCCAGATTAATCCCCATATAAAAGATCGTAAATGCAGCATCTACTCGTTTGTCGTCCTTGGGATACAACTGACCCACCATGGTTGAAATATTGGGTTTGAAAAATCCATTTCCCACTATTAGCAATGTCAATCCACCCATCATAACGCCGCGTGACAAGTCAATACTCGCATAGAAATACCCAGCTAGAAACATAAGCAACTGACCTAAGGCCATCAACACACCACCTACCACGATGGATTTTCGATTTCCCCAGTATCTATCTGCCATATAAGCTCCAATCAACGGAGTAAGATAGACCAAGCCTGTATAATTGCTGTAAATACTACTCGCAGCAGCTTTGTCGAGAAGCAATGCCTTGGTTAGAAATAAAACAAAAATGGCACGCATGCCGTAGTAACTGAAGCGTTCCCACATTTCGGTTACGAAGAGTATATAAAGACCTTTGGGATGAGAAGTAGATTTCATAATATATGTATGAATAAAGAACTTTTTTTGAGAAACATTCCATTTCTATGGCCTTACCCGATTATATTCACTACTTTCCCCACTCAATTCTATACTCACGCTTTGTACATTGCCACCCAGTGGTGGATTGAGTTTCGAAAGGTGTACGGTAGCAGATTTAACTTGGGCAAACTGAGTTAGTATCCCGTCTAGAATTCGTCTTCCAATATGCTCAATAAGTTCGGATGGGATAGCCATTTCCGCTTTTACTAGGTCGTACACCAGTTGGTAATTGAGCGTGTCATCCAATAAATCGGTCTGCTCTGCCTTGGCGGTATTTATGTCCATGATTACGGTTACTAAAAACGTATTACCATCTCTTTTCTCATGCTCTAAACATCCGTGATAAGCATGAAACTTCATTTTTTCAAGTTTGATTTTACTCATTTCTTTCTTATTGTTTCGCTCTCCACAGCTCCGTCGTGGAAGTATGTTTTTATTATATCACCTGCTTTTAAATTTTTAGATGAAGTAAGCCTATTCCCATGTAGCGTAGTAATAGTATACCCGTATTTAACCATAAACTGGGGTGAATGTATCTCGATGCTTTTTTCAAGAAATAACAATCTGCTATGCTGCTTTTCTAAAACGAGTGTGACGATGCTTTTGAGTTGATTTTTATTTGTCTGAAGTTGGTGTTGTCTTTCCAGCACTTGCTTGTGTAGAATATATTTTAATTGCTGACGGATTTGTTGTAATTCAGATTGATCTGATTCTAGCTTAAGCTTTGCCACTTGTCCTATTGCAAGAGCAATATTACAAAGCTTAGAATCTGCGTTTTGAAGTTTATCAATCAAAAATTCTGCAGCTGCAGTAGGTGTTTTGACAGAAGTGTGAGCTATCAAGTCCAGAATAGACACATCTCGCTGATGTCCTATCCCCGCAATAATGGGCAGAGGAAATTGCGCACAGTTGAGCGCCAAATTATAGGAGTCGAAGCATGCCAAATCAGTACTAGCTCCTCCTCCTCGGATAATTATCACCACGTCAAAAAGCTCCACATTTTCATAAATTTTATCCAATGCTTGTATGATGGATTGCTCAGCATGATCGCCTTGCATAATGGCAGGAAATAACTTGGTGTAAAATGCAAAGTGTGATGAAGGGCTATTGAGTTGGTCACAAAAATCTCCGTAACCAGCTGCGGTTGGAGATGATATAATGGCCAACCTTTGAGGTAGCAGAGGCAGTACTATCTCCTTATTCATATCCATGATACCGTCTGCTTCCAACTGACGAATGATTTTCAACTTTCTTGCTGCCATCTCGCCGATTGTAAAGTTTGGATCAATATCTCTTATATTGAGACTAAAACCATACACACCATTGAACTCGACTATCACCGATATAAGGACATTCATGCCTGCACGTAATTGTTGCCCTGTACTGGTCTCAAAATACGGTTTGAGCATTCGGTAAGTTGTATTCCATATGATAGCTTTGGATTTGGCCAGGATTACGTCCGAATTACTGTCTTTTTCAATCAACTCAAGGTAGCAATGACCATTGGGATTTTCGCGCAACTCACTCACTTCTGCACGTATCCATAGTGCGGTTTCAAACTTATTACGAATTAATTCTTGAATGCGAAAGCTGAGCTCGGAAAGTGAAATAGAATCCATCAAACTTAAAATGTGTTGCGAGAGAAATATTATCAGACGAAATTAAACCTATGAGTTGACGATTAACTTTTTTGAAATAATTTTCCCTTCTGCACTTACACATACAGCGTACACTCCAGTATTGAAATGACCTACCTGTATATATGTTATTGAATCAGTAAGCGAGCGTTCCATCAAAAGACATCCATTCATAGTATATAATCTGACAGTTACTAAGTTTGGCTTAAACAATTGAATCTTAATTGATTTCTCATTGTTTATATAACTTACCTGTACAACATCACTTTCTATATCTTTCATATCAAACTTCGAAATAATTGATGTCATTGCATTTTTAAAGTTAGGAATGCCATATCCCATTTGAGGAGTAGGGGAGTTATACAAATGTCCAGATTTTATTATCTTGTCAATAATCGTTTGTATACTAATACTTGGATTTTTTTTCAGCTCATATTGTAACAAACAACTGACCAATCCAGCAATTACTGGAGTAGAATATGAAGTACCATTACCTGTTGTTACAGTACCCATTGAATTAACATAAGCTGTGCTTGTGCCCATGGCACATATATCTGGTTTAATTCGCATATCGGCACTGGGCCCGTAGGAGCTAAAGCTGCTAGATACACTGTCCGAAGTAACAGCGCCAACTGTTAGAATGCCATTGGCATCAGCTGGTACACTTATATATTTCCATATCTTTGCGCCATCATTACCAGCACTATTACATACAATAATACCCTTTTTTGATGCGAGAGATGCTGCTTTGCTTGCTCTAGAAGTTTTCCCATCCAGCATGGAATATGTTAAATTCATACTTGCGTCATCGAATGATGAATATCCTAATGATGAATTTACAACATCTACACCTACGCTGTCGGCATATTCTAAACCAGATACCCAAAAATCGGTTTCAACTAAATATTCTGTAGGGGCATATTCAGTTTGTATCAACCAGTAGGATGCATCTGGAGCAGAGCCCAAATATTGATTAGGGATATTACCTGCCATGATTGAGAGCACATTGGCACCATGATTGTCTGATGTATAAACATTTTGATTGGAGTCAACAATGCTCTTAGTACCTAGTATTCCGGATCTTAATCTTAAACTATCAAATGCGGGATTTGTATTTGCATTTGTAAATCCGGCATCGAGAATAGCTACGTGAATACCTTTCCCCTTATATCCTAATTGATGCAAATATGTCCCGTTTACTCCTTTTAATTGCGTATCGCCTGAACCATAAGTTATTGCTTGAGTCTGTTGAGGTGCTTTATTGATCTTTGATACCGGCATTGCTACATCAGTTTTGCCTGTATATTGTACAAATTTCACAAATTTCAAGTTTCTAATCTGTGCCATTAAACTTGAATCAGAAATAAAGGCTGTTACTCCATTCATCCATTTGGATTTGCTATGAATATGAACTCCCAATCCCTCGATTTGGGAAATATAACTCGGATTTATTGGCAAATCAGTAGAATCATAGATAGGTGCACGATAACTGCGTCGTTCAATTGCCCTTGCCGATAAATAGGATGATGGATTGGACAAACTGTAAGGTGTCCCATTTTTATCTGATAATTGTATATAGAAATAATACTTAGTTCCTGTTACTGCTGAAACAGAAAAGCCTTGTATTATTAAGACCCAACACATAAGACTTAAATTTCTGATTGTGTCAAATTTTTTCATCCGTTATTTAATTATAAAACACAAAGATATAAATTTTTATCAATCAGTAGCTTTTTATGAGTTTGGTAATAAAAATATCTACTGAATATTTTGTTTGCTCTTGAATTTAAAGCATTTTTGCTGTACTAATACCCAACTGTATAATTATTACATAATAAACCCGAATTAATCATTAGGAGTTTTGAAAAAACGAGTAAATGTGTAAATTGAGATATACCAAAAATAAAACAATTAGCTGTGAGAATAGTTTCTAAAAAAGTTTTAGTGATTATGTTGGGATTGAACTTTGAAATTGTGAATGCTCATGATACATAATGTGTTGTTACATGTTTTGAAGAAATAAATCAAAAATCAATCAAAGGCGACTCAACAATTGACAAAAATGTGACAGTGTATTAGACCTACCATATTCTTTTAAACTTTAATAAATGAGTCCTTTTCGACTCTGTCTAACTTTTGGAAAAGTATTTCTAAATTATTCGTACATTTGTTGCACTGATGACTCTTCCTTTTTCCGATTGACGTATGCAACAATACCTCCACATACTTAAGCAATACTGGGGCTATGATGAATTCAGGGCACTTCAGGCTGATATTATCCAAAGCATAGCCAATGGGAAAGATACGTTGGGGTTGATGCCCACTGGTGGAGGAAAATCACTTACCTTTCAAGTTCCCACCATGGCTATGGAAGGGGTTTGCATTGTGGTAACGCCTTTGATAGCACTGATGAAAGATCAAGTGGACAATCTTAAAAGAAGAAGTATCAAAGCTGCGGCTATTTACTCAGGTATGCTACCTCCCGAGATTCTAGTTGTACTCGACAATGCCGTGTTTGATGCATATAAGTTCCTATATGTTTCGCCCGAGCGGCTTGCCACTCCCATTTTTATAGAAAAGCTAAAACAGATGAAAGTTTGCCTACTCGCTGTGGATGAGAGTCACTGTATATCACAGTGGGGCTATGATTTTCGTCCATCATACTTGCGTATAGCAGAAATTCGAGATGTGCTTCCAGATGTGCCAGTGTTAGCTCTTACAGCCACTGCTACACCTGAAGTGGTGAAAGACATCCAACATCAACTTCGCTTTAAATCCCAAAATGTTTTTCAGAAAAGTTTTAATCGTTCTAATCTAGCTTATGTTGTCCGAACGGTAGAAAACAAAGACGACAATCTTCTGAAAATTCTAAACAACGTTCCTGGAACATCGGTGGTGTATGTCCGCAATAGAAAAAAAACCAAAGAGCTTGCAGATTTTCTGAATGCTAATGGAATAGTTGCCGAGCATTTCCATGCAGGACTATCCAACGATACCAAGGATGAACGACAATCACGTTGGAAAAGTGGCGATACACGTGTGATAGTTGCTACCAATGCATTTGGTATGGGGATAGACAAAGCCGATGTCCGTACTGTCATTCATATTGACCTACCTGATTCACTAGAAGCCTATTTTCAAGAAGCAGGACGAGCTGGTCGTGACGAGAAAAAAGCTTATGCCGTGCTTTTGTATAACAATGCAGATGCAACTAAATTAAAAAAGCGAATAGCCGATAGTTTTCCTGACAAAGAGACCATTCGAAATACATATGAGGCTTTAGGTAATTATCTACAAATAGGTATTGGTTCAGGATTGGATAATGTGTTTGCATTTGACCTTGGTGATTTCTGCACCAAGTTCCATCTATCCATCCTCATCGCTTATAACAGCCTAAAACTACTCCAACAAGCTGGATACATTGAACTTACTGACGAACAAGACAATGCTTCTAGAGTGATGTTTGTTGTTGATAAAGACGATTTATATAAATTTAAACACAATCCAGCGCAGGAGCAACTCATTCATATACTACTTCGGTCTTACACAGGGCTATTTACCGATTTTGCATCTATCAATGAGGAAACCATTGCCAAGCGACTAGGATGGAAACGCGATGAGCTATTTCAACTATTAATATTTCTTGCCAAGGAAGGAGTAATCAAATACATTCCAAGGAAAAAAACTCCTTTTCTTACCTTCATACGCGAGCGTGAAGAATCTCACCGCATATATATAGGCAAAGAGGCTTATGAAGAACGCAAGGAACGATATATTTCCCGCATTCAAAGTGTGTTGAGATATGCCCAAGAGGAGAATCATTGTCGCAATCAATTTCTACTTCACTACTTTGGCGAAGAAGACACTCATCCATGCGGAACATGTGACATATGTCTTAAAAGAAAAGAAACGGGAGTCAGTGATGATGATTTCGAAATGATTAAGAACTTTATCATCACCTCTCTATCTTCTGAAAAACAGACATTGAATTCATTAATCAAAAATAGTGGTTACAAAGAAGCTAAAGTAATTCATGTCATACGGTTTATGCTTGATAATGGAGCTATCATTCAAGATGAACAAATGAAACTCAGTCTTAAGTGATCTGTGATCAACTATTAGAATTACCAATATTTTGAATGATATTTCAATCCTAACTTGATTTTTAGAATACTATTAAAAAGCAGCAATAGCAATAGACATACCATCATCAAACCTCAACCGAAGGAAAAAATTTGCTGACGAACATTAGTTAACATCCAATCTCAAAAATGCTATCGACTCCACCCTAATACATTGGCACTAACTGACTAATAAAAATAACGAACATGAATAAACTAGTAATATCAACAACTCTTATTCTTACCATCTCATTGATGGCTTCTTGCTATACGCGTGGTTACTTGGCCACTCCACCACCCAAAGTCATGGCCAAACAAGACAAACGTATGCTTAAGGCTATCAAAACCTATGGACGTACTGGAGATTGGATATTGGTAAGGGGATATTTGAAATCGTCCGACTTTATAGCTGATGTCACTGGGGGAGTGTTCAGTCATGCAGCCATATTAGACAAAGATATGAACCAAGTAATAGAATCAGATCATACTGGGGTTCACACCACTTCACTAAATCTATTTACAAACGAATCGCACCGCATGGTGATAGTAAGACCCAAGTGGAGAACAAATCGAAAAGTAGGTAAAAGAGCAGTGGAAGAGGCACGAAAACTAATAGGTAAACCTTATAACTTTACAGGTTTAATCGGAATTTCAATGCCAAACAGCTATTATTGTTCCGAATTAGTAACTCAAGCCTACAAGGCGTTTATTCATCAATCAGATAAATTACCCGCTGTAATCACACCGCTGGAATTGCTCAACTGGGGTAGAATCGTTTATGATACTGGTGTGAGAACATTACCGAATGATAGCACTGTGAATTATGACAAAGATCTCGAAGAATAACTGATTCAAAAAAAGGGCTAAGACACTGTCTTAGCCCTTTTTTGAATTACATCCTCCTCATCAAGTTAAGGTGTTTAAATACTTTTCCACAAGATCTATGTTCTTAAAATCAGTAAGAGTTGTATGAATTTTAGGCATTCTAATTTTAGGATCTGTACTTCTCATTCTAGAAATTAACACTGCCTTTCTATTAAGTATTCCTGTCTCTTCAATGGGTACTTCAAATTTTAAATTTAAATCTGTATATTCATATGCAAATCCTTCAGGGCAGTGACAATGCGCACAATTGGTATCTAAATATCCTCTAGCACGTTTTTCAAGAGTTTGGGTTTCGTCATTAAAATTTGGAACAAAAGAAAACGAAGCTACATTTAGTGGCTCCATAATACCTTGCTGTACAAAATAATCCAACTGATTAATTTTGGGCTCCCATGGTCTGATCATATTCAAATTTTTTATTTGGAAATGAATAGGTAAAAATTCACCATGATCTATATGAACATGACATTCACTACATTGTATTGCAGAAGCAATTTTAAAATTAAAATTATAGGATTTTCCCACTTCATTAATCCAAGATACAGGAATGGACTTTCCTCCTTTTACAAAAAAAGCATCACTTTGTTCAGTATTCCAAGCAAAGGTTTTACCTGACCATTCTTTACCATTATAATATAGCACTCGAGTTTCTACAAGCTGCTTCCCAAGAGAGTAATTACGTTTATCTTTCCAATAATAAAAGGTCTTTGTCAGGATTGTACCTGAAGGGAATGTAGGTAAACCATTGCCAACAGTTGGTGCTTTTAACTTTGTTCCCTTAGGTATATAAATCAAATCTTGTTTTTCACAAGAATCATTAAATGAATTATTGTAGCACTCGAATTCCACAAACCAAGAAATGGGTTTCAAATCTTGGACAGCTCCTTTATATATCTTAATCTTGGATAGAGTGTCGGGTATTGTTGAAAATTTTGGTATAGAGTCAGTAGTCTTATTTGCAGAATCATCAGGTTTTACCTCATCTTTGGGCCCGCAAGATGTTAGATAAACTCCAGTTAATAGCAATAAAGCACCTGTAGCAAAAACTAATTTAAATGGATTAATAGTTTAAAATGTTAGATTTGAATAATTAAGAACAAAAAAATATTAATAGATGAACTAAGGTAAAGTTGCAAAATATTGTTTTACGAGTTCAATTTGTTGATAATCTATCAAAGTAGAATGTACTTTTGGCATCCATTTTTTGGGATCTTTACTTAACATTCTACTGATAATATCAGCTTTACGCTCAATGATACCAGTTGAGTCAATTGGTACCTCATACATAAAGTTTACATCACTTCGCGACCATGCAGTCCCATTTGGATTATGGCAATAGGCACAATTGGCATCTAAATAGCCTCTGACACGCTTTTCTAAAGGTTCATTCAAATTTGATTTTTTTGCAACACTTATAAATTTGGTAGGATCGACTGTTTCCATCTTTCCTATTTGTTGCAAATAAGTAATCTGATTGATGAATGGTTCTGCTATTCGAGTGGTATTGATAAATTTCATTTTAAACCCAATAGGCATAAAATTTCCAGAATTTATTTCAGTATGACATTCCATACATCCGCTTTGTTTGGCAATATTAAACCTAAACTCATGGTTCTTTCCTTCTTTATCTATGTACGATATATCATAACTCTTGCCATTTTTAATAGCATATGCATTGGTCATTTCATCATTCCATGCATAGGTTACACCATACCATAAACCTTTAGAGAAAAGTATTACACGTGTTTCGATTACCTTCTTACCTAGTTCTGGATTTCGTTTGTCATTATAGTAAAAGAAGGTCTTTAGAAATATAGTTCCACTTGGTAAGGTAGGAAGACCACTGCCCACAGTAGGAGGTATAATCTTTTGTCCCTTTGGGATGTATATCAATTCTTGCTTCTCACACGAGTCTATAAATAAATCTGATGCTCCTTCAAAATCGGTGTACCAATTATTAGGAATCAAATCTTTTGGATTACCCTTAAATATTTTTAGAGGTGTGATCGAATCAGGCAGTGAAGTCAGATTTGGGAATGAGTCAACTTTAGTTTTTGTTGTATCAGTAGGTTTCTCAATTGGCTTTGGCACTTCATCTTTGGGATTACAAGATAAAAACGATATCCCAATGAAAATAGCTAGAATAAGGCTTATTGCAATTTTAATTCTTTTAATAGTACTTTAAAATTTTACTTTATTTTAGCTTGAAATTTATTCAGTTATGAGATAAGAAGATCAAATATACATTATAAGATTAAATAAAAAAAATGAATATTGGTCTATTAATGAATTCTAAGCCAAATGAATAAAAAAAAATATTGGCTTTATTCATATTTTTCTTCAATAATTATCGTTTATTTTAGTTCATTACTTGCTGTCATTTATCGCAAATAAAATAAGAAACTGCACAATTTGCAGTCCAAAATAGCAATTTTTACTGCATTTTACTGGAAAAACTCAAAAAATAAAATTAATCTAATTGTGAAACATTTAAGTTTATATTTAATGGAATTGTAATTTGTATTCAATTTAGATTTGGAATAATAATACAATGAAAATATATTTAATTTATATTCATTATAAATAATATAGGTGTATATTATGCATATACATAAAATATTCTAATTTTTCATATCTTATTGAAGGTTACCAAATGATAATATCACCTTTTTTTCGTTTATTTGTAATTAGAATATTATTCAATCAAAAAAATACAATTTTATGACTTTACAAGAATTGAAAGCTGCTTATGTGTCAGCTTATGGAAAAGAGGCAGAGGCAGTTTACTTTGCACCTGGTCGTGTGAACTTGATCGGCGAGCATACCGATTACAATGGAGGTTCGGTGTTCCCATGTGCTTTGAGTTTTGGAACCTATCTACTACTTAGCAAAAACGGTGGAAAATCAGTGAAATTTCGCTCGTTGAACCAAACGGAAGTGACAGAGCTTGGTCTTGACCAACTTACAACTCCTCTAGACAAAACTTGGGTAAATTATCCACTAGGTGTTTTTGCTCAATACATCAAGCGTGGTGTAACTATCACCGAAGGATATGATATTCTTATCTGGGGTGATGTGCCTAATGGAGCTGGTCTTTCATCATCGGCATCATTAGAAGTAGTGACAGCATTTGCTTTGAACGATCAGTTGGGAACTGGTTTCAATCGTACTGTATTGGCTCAAATTGGTCAAAAAGCAGAGCATGAATTTGCTTTTGTTAACTGCGGTATCATGGATCAGTTTGCTTCTGCAAATGGAGCTAAAGATAGTGCTATCCACTTGAACTGCGATACTTTGGAGTTCGAACTTGTGCCAGTAAAACTAGAAGGTGTGAAAATCTTGATTTCCAACACTCACAGTCCACACAAACTAGACTCTGGTGCTTACAACCAACGTGTGGCAGAATGTAAACTTGCCGTAGAGCAATTGAACAAAGTACGTCCTCTTAAATACTTGGCCGAATTGACCGAAGCCGAATTCAAATCCTTAGAATCTGCCATTACCGATCCTGTAGCTCACAAACGTGCCCGCCACGTAGTAGGCGAAGTACAACGCACTTCGGATGCCGTAAAAGCATTGAAAGCGGGTGACTTGGTGAAATTTGGTCAGTTGATGAATGCTTCTCACGTATCATTGCGCGACGACTATGAAGTGACAGGTATTCAACTTGACACCATGGCTGAAGAGGCTTGGAAAATTGATGGAGTGATTGGTTCACGTATGACTGGTGGTGGTTTTGGTGGTTGCACCGTATCGCTGGTAAAAGATGAAGCTATCGACACTTTCATCGCCGAGGTGGGCAAGGCTTATGAAGCCAAAACAGGCTTAAAACCTGAGTTTTACATTGCCGAAATAGGCGATGGAGCATGTAAATTGAATTAAGGTTGAACCACAAAAGGCACAAAAGTGAAAGCTTTTAGTGCCTTTTTGCTTATACTTTTCACATGGCTCAAACAAAATCATATCTAAAGGATTTGACCTATCGAGTAACTGGTGCTGCGATTGAAGTTCACAAAAGCTTAGGTGCTGGACTTCTCGAAAGTGTTTATCATAAGTGCTTGTCTAAAGAGTTGGGAATCAGAGATATTAAGCATGTTTCGGAGTGCAAAGTTCCATTTAACTACAAAGGGTATGATGTTAATGTGGATTTAAGGTGTGACTTCTTGATTGAAGGAATGTTAGTTGTAGAGATTAAATCTGTAGAAAAATTAGTTCCAATATTCGACGCACAATTGTTGACATATATGAAATTACTTGAAGTTCCAAAAGGACTTTTAATTAACTTCAATGTAGACAATCTTTATGCAGATGGACATAAAACTCTTGTAAACGAACTGTTCAGAGAGTTAATGGACTGATTATTATTAGTTTCCATTTGTTGGAGATTTAAAATAAATAGATACTCTACAATGTCACTCTTTCACTTTTGTGGTAAATTAAGAAACTCATCAAGTAAAATTAGTATTAAAGAAAAAATCAACCACAAAGTAAGCTTTTGTACCTTTTGTGGTTAATCAATTTTTCCACATTCTTCACTTTTGTGGTAAATCAAGAAACTCATCAAGTAAAATTAATATTAAAGAATATATCAACCACAAAGTAAGCTTTTGTGCCTTTTGTGGTTAATCATTTAAATTATGAAGACAGCTAAAGAATTACAAATAGAATTGGATGGGAAAGAGGTGTCGTTGTACACGCTTTTCAATAAAAATGGGATGTCGGCAGACATTACCAACTACGGTGGAAAAATAGTACGCCTGTTTGCTCCCGATCGCAATGGAAAATTCGAGGACATTACCTTGGGCTTTGACACTCTACAGGAATATGTAGAGAAAGAAGAGTACTACGGTGCTATCTGTGGTCGTTTTGCCAATCGTATCAAGGATGGAAAATTCACCATTGATGGTGTGGAATACTCATTGCCTATCAACAATGGCACCAACTCACTTCACGGAGGTGTGGACGGTTTCAACTCACAAGTGTGGAAAGTGGAACAAGTAGAGCAACAAAAAATAGTGTTGAGCTATTTCTCTGCCGATGGCGAAGAGGGCTATCCTGGCAACTTGACCGTAACTACCACCTACGAATTGACTGATGATAATGAGTTCAAGGTGCATTACGAGGCAACTACCGACAAAGCCACCATCGTGGGGCTTACTCAGCACGCCTACTTCAACCTCAAAGGACACGGCAATGGAACCGTGCGCGATCACCAATTGCAAATCAATGCCGACTATTACACCGTGCTCGACGAATCATTTGCCCTCACGGGTGAGATACGTCCTGTAGAAGGTACACCTTTTGATTTCCGTAAGCCTACCGTAATAGATGAGCGCGTGGATCATGAAGTATATGTACCAGGCTGGGGAATGGACAACAACTGGTGCATCCGCAAGGACCAAGCTGGCGACCTAGCGCTTGCAGGCTATATTTACGAGCCAGAATCGGGACGTAAGATGGAGGTACTCACCACACAACCTGGACTACAAATCTACACCGGCAACTGGATAGAAAATCAAGTGGCTAAAGAAGGAAAAATCTACGACCGTCAGGATGCCATTTGCCTCGAAACACAAGGCTTCCCCAATTCGCCAAATGTAGCGCATTTCCCAAGCTCACTGCTTCGCCCAGGACAAAAATACGACGAATGGTGTGTGTATAAATTCTCGGCTGAATAAGGGCTGATAAACCCATGCAAAACCCAGATTCTTTAATACTGTAAGAGTCTGGGTTTTTTTAATTAGACAAACTGAATGGGCAAGTCTTGCTTAAAAGACTATCTACGCTTTGAAGCCGACCACCGTGCATTGGTTTGGGAACGCAAATTATTTATCAAATCTTGATCTTTTTCGAAACGAATAAAAATTACATTTCTTTAGTGATAAACTCCTTCTTCAAAATTGTATCGGTAATCGGTACAATCCATAGTGCGTATTTTTAATATCTTGGATTATAATAATTGGATTAAATTCATTTATATACATATTTATTATGCGCAAAAAATATAATTATTTACAACTATAAAACAGCACTTTGACGCTGTTTTTATTACTTTCTGAAAAATTGTCATTTTAATAAAACATTCTTATATTTGCGCGTTAGCAGCAAGCTTAAAGAACGTTCAATGAAACAGATTTCTACTAAAAAAGAGTTAATAATAACCTTGTTTTCAGGGGTAGGATTTATATGTTTATTCTATATTGGATTTGTTGTGGCGAGCTGGATAGGTATGATTTTAATTCTCATCTCGTTGATTTTTGGACTTGCTTCAGGATTAGTATTTCTCGGATTGATAGTCAACTCAATTAGATATAAAATTTATACAAAAAAACGATTTATTAACGTATGTATTGTTGGTTTATCTCTTTTCATTGTGATTTTTCAGCCTATTGAAATGATAATTGAAAAGGTTAAAAGTCCAGTTATTTTCGGAGGCTCATGTGAACATACGGTTACAACTGTTTGGATTGTATTAAGACAAGATAAAACATTTGAATATAATGCAGGTGCATTCCTTGATAGAGAAATGTATTATGGTAAATATGAAGTAATGGATAGCTTAATAGTGTTAAGATTTGATAATAATAAAAATGTAAACACCAATGATACCTTGATTATTACAGGTAATGGATTAGAAGAACTAAATTTGAAAATTAAACATCATCACATTTTTAAAGGGAAAATTAATAAAATATTAAAATAGCCAGCTGCTAACAAGCGGTCATACGCCATAGGGGTTTTTAGTGGTATATCAAGCGTTTCAGCTCGAATCAAGGTTCGTAACGTGGGATACGGACGCAGCCACGAAGCCCGCTACGTTTCATACCGCCAACCGTTAGCCATTATGCAAAAAGACGAACAAACATTTAATAATATGAAACTAAAAAAACTTATTTTATTTGGATTATTAATCGCAACTAGGATATTAAACGGACAAACGGATTTCAGACCTGGCTACATCATTAAAACTACTGGAGATACAATATTTGGACAGATTGATTATCGTGATGCTTTATTAATGAGCAAGGTGTGTAAGTTCAAAGATAAGGAGAGTGAAATTGCAAAATATAATCCAAATGATATTATCGCGTTCAGATTTATAGATAGTAAATATTATGTATCAAGAGAGATAAATAACAGAAAGGTATTTCTTGAATATTTGATTAAAGGGAAAATTAATATTTACTTCATGCGAGATAACAATGGAGATCATTATTATCTCGATAAGGAAGATGTAAAACTAACCGAAATGCAATATGAAGAAGGAATCAAATACATTGATGACAAACAAGTATTTTATGAATCTACAAAACATATTGGAATACTAAGTTATTATATGCAAGATGCTCCAAATATGCAATCTGAGATAAATGCTATTAAAAAACCAGACCACCAAAACTTGATTAAATTAGCGAAGGACTATCACAATGCTGTATGTGATGGAGAAAAGTGTATTATTTATGAAAAATCAGCTCCATTAATTAAAATTCTACCAGAATTAGTAGTAGGCGTGATCAAGTATTCAAACGTTGAAGATTTGAATGATAAATTTTATGTGCATGCTGGTATAATTGGACATATATGGATGCCTAGGACTAGTGAGAAGATGTACTTTCGAACAGGGGTACTTTTATCGCAACTTTATTTTAACGGTGAGAAAGAAAACTTTTATAAGATACCTTGCCAATTTGAGTATATTTACCCTAAAGGCATTATTAGACCAAGAATTGCATACGGATTAAATTATTATATACCGAAATATCAAACAGTTTCTTTCGATATAGGAGCAAACATAAAATTATCTGAAACATTTTTTTTAAGTGCTACTTCAGATATTGAATTTAATCCTTTAATCATGATTGTGCCTATAAGCATGCTTTCATATACCTTTAAACTGGGATTGTTTTTAAGTTTTAAATAATGCACGAATGGCTAACACGCGGTATAAAATATTGGGGTTTAAGTGGTTTGCCAAATGAGGCGCACGCTGGCAAAGTTCTTATTGGTTGATAGGTTCGCAGTTCCGCAATCCCTTACGGTTCATAGACTCACTGTTCGGCGAAGTTTCCAAACTTCGTCGTGCTATACCGTTTGCACAAACAATATAGTCCAATTTCGACTTCGTCTTATTGATACTATTTGTTTGAAGCGACAGCATTAGCAACAGTAGAAATAAAAATGACTTTGGGTCATTTTATATTCACAGTTGGTATAAGAAGCTGGTCTCTGGCTGGCATATTTACAGAAAACTCAGAAAAGAGAGATTCGAAAGAGTTTCTCTTTTTTGCATCAAGGAGTGCGCTTTAGCCCAGCCTCTTCGCCACGAAGTGGTAATATATCCTAGCCCATTGCAACGCCTTGGGTTTATAGAAAATGAAAATAGGGTTACGATCGTTTATTTCCCGTAGGGAATAAATGTTTATAGAACAGGTTGTAGGATTGGATGGATTCTCCGTAGGAGATAGACTCATTAAAATGATCCGTTAATCCCCGCAGGGGAATATGGTTTGTGAGATTTGTTGGGTTTTAGCGTCTTTCTCTCCCCCATGAGCCTGTCCGCCCACTGGCGGAGGGAGCCGGAGGGGGCTTCTCTGAATAATTTCAGCCATCCTGGCTTTTTTATTTACCCAAGGCGTTGCCATTGGGCTAGGATATATTTGGCTTTCAGCCAATACAGAGGGATTGAAACTAGTTGGGTTTTTTGTCTTTCTCTCCTCTATGATAGTGCTGGAGGGGGCTTTTCTTTTTCTATGTCTCTATGTGTTTTGTAAATCCACCAATCCCGAAGGGATGCAATGATTGTAGAAAAAATATCACGTTTACAACCCAAAACCCCGAATGGGGTGACACCACACCCCTGTTTGCCAGATTAAGAAAATGGGCTATTTTTGCCTGTGCTTAGTTAACTAATGGTACCCATTGTTTATGGAAATACAGCAAATTCAGAATAAGATTTACGAGATTAGAGGTCAGCGAGTGATGATAGACCGCGATTTGGCAGAGATGTATGGAGTGGAAACCCGTGTTCTAAATCAGGCTGTGAAGCGGAATATGGAGCGATTTCCAGATGACTTTATGTTTCAGCTAACGGAGGAAGATTGGGAGATTATGTCATCACAGATTGTGATGACATCAAAATCTAAGCGTCCCAAATCTGCATTACCCTTTGTATTCACAGAGCATGGGGTAACCATGTTATCAAGCGTTTTGCGGAGTGCTACAGCGATTCAGGTCAATATTCAAATTGTCAGAGCATTTGTATCAATACGAAATTTAACTCTTCAAAAGCCTGCAGATGGAATTGAACAAGTGAAAATTGAATTAAATGAACTGAAACTTTATCTCGAAGAAGTATTCACCGACCAAAACGACATCAACGAAGACACCCGCATGCAGATAGAGCTTATCAATCAATCCCTAGCAGAATTACAATGTACTAACACGACCCTAAAGCCTAGAAATCGTATTGGATATATTCAGGACACGGAATGAACGGACCTGTACTCATTTTACAATAAATTCAGCCGTTCTGGCTTTATTACTCAAGTCGATGCCATTGGGCTAGGGTATATTTGGCTTTCAGCCAATGCAGAAGGGTTGAGATTTGTTGGGTTTTAGCGTCTTACTCTCCCCTATGAGCTTGTCCGCCCACTGGCGGAGGGAGCCGGAGGGGGCATTCTTTCTCTATGTTGCTAAGTGGTTTGAATCCCCATTAGTCAACACCCATTTTAGTTAAACTTCGATGATATTAGCCTCATTTTCAAACTTTCTTGAAACGCGATATTTTTTTATGAAAATTTTCACTACCTTTGCACTCGAAAAATAACAACTGCGCGTTGTTGAGTAAATATCCGAAAATCACTGCATTAACCTTGCAGTCCGCTTGCATTTAGTTACACGTTTTCATTCTTTGAGTGAAAGAATCACCGGATTTACTACTCGATACGTGTACTAATAATTACAAAATGACTTTTAAAGAATTGAACTTGAAGGACGAGATTCTTTCGGCTATCGAAGAACTTGGCTATGAAAATCCTATGCCTGTCCAAGAACAATCCATTCCGTTTATGCTTGAAAAGACTGCCGATTTGGTAGCTTTGGCACAGACTGGAACTGGTAAAACAGCAGCCTTTGGGTTGCCAGTGTTGAACCTGATAGACGCACAGCGCAAAGAGGTACAAGCCTTGGTGCTTGCTCCAACGCGTGAACTGTGTATTCAGATTGCCAACGACTTGAAAAATTACTCCAAAAACATACGCGGACTTCGCGTGGTACCTGTATATGGTGGTGAGGATATCCGTGTACAGCTACGACAGTTGGATACTGTACCTCAGATAGTGGTGGCTACCCCAGGACGCCTAATCGACCTAATAGAACGTGGCAAAGTGGAGTTAGGAGCTATCGATTATTTGGTGCTGGATGAGGCTGACGAGATGCTCAACATGGGCTTTAAAGAAGACATCGAAACCATCTTGGAGCGTACGCCTGATACCCGTCGTACTATGTTGTTCTCAGCTACTATGCCCAAAGAAATAGCCAATATAGCCAAGCGCTATATGAAGAATTACGAAGAGATTACGGTGGGTGTGCGTAATTCGGGCAATGAGAATGTAGAACACATCTATTACATTAGTCAGGCTAAACAGCGCTACTTGGTGCTTAAGCGCATCGTGGACTTGAACCCCGATATTTACGGAATTGTGTTTTGCCGCACGCGTCAGGAAACTAAAGAGGTGGCTGACCGACTGATGCACGATGGCTATAATGCCGATGCACTTCATGGCGACTTATCGCAAGCACAGCGTGACACTGTGATGCAGAAATTCCGCATTCGGAATATTCAGTTGTTAGTAGCTACCGATGTGGCAGCTCGCGGATTGGATGTAAATGAACTGACTCATGTGATCAATTACAACCTTCCTGACGATGTGGAAGTATACACACACCGCAGTGGACGTACTGGTCGTGCAAACAAAAAAGGAGTGGCGGTATCAATTATCCACTCCAAAGAGCGCTTCAAAATCAAAGATATAGAGCGAATGCTCAAACGCCAGTTTACACAAGAACAAATACCCAATGGCCTGGAAGTGTGCAAGAAACAGTTGTTTTTCCTTATAGACCGTATGGAGAATGTGGATGTGAATGAAGAGCAAATTATGCCGTACATGCCACAGATAATGAAACAACTGGAATACTTGAGCAAAGAGGAAATTTTGAAACGCTTTGTATCATTGGAGTTCAACCGATTCTTATCATATTATAAAAACGCCGAAGACCTTAACATCCCTGAGCAAAGCAGCCGTGAGCGAGGCGAACGCGGAGTCAAAAACGAACGTGGAGCAAAAGGTGGAAACAGAGTACGATTAAAAATGAATGTGGGCGAACGTGAAGGAATAGATCCTAAACGTTTCCTCGGAATTGTCAATGATGTGACGGGAGACAAGTCGATAAATATTGGTTCTATTGAGGTTACAAACAAATTTACTTTTTTTGATGTATACGCAGATCAAGTCGATCAGGTGATGGCAGCATTTACTGGTCAAACAGACTTGGTGGTAACTGAAGCCAAAGGCAGCAAATCATTCGAAGCAGGTGCAAATCGTAAGCCTGAATATCGTGGTCGGACATCCTCATCAGGTAGTTCGCGTGGAGGTGGATATCGTGGTGGCGATAGAGCTAGTCGTCCAGTAGCTGGTGCAGGTAATGAAAAGCCATGGCGCAATCGTGAATTGGGTGACCGAAATAGTAGATCGTCTGCGGGAGCAGGCTCAGATAGAAGAAGTGGTGGGTCAAGAAAAAGACATTAAAATTTTTGTCTTAATGTCATTTATTAGCTCAATATGGTGTATCATATTGAGCTAATTTTTTTGCTACTAACATAAAATAGATGTAAATTAGTCATAAAGGCCTATTCAAAAGCCAGTAGTTTAGCGAATTATTAACTTTTCACTTTTGCGTTCAATACTTTAATATATTATCTTTGCTTGATTTAATCTTATGTCAAAGCCATTCAATTGGTATATTGTCCTTAATTCTAGTTGTTTAAAATGTTATTCTATTTCGGTAGTTTTATTTTAAGATTGTGAAAAAGTCATATTTAAAGAAAATAGCATTCCTTTTAGCAGCGATTATAGTCCCTGTTGTATCTACTTTTTCTATAACCAAGACTGTAGGTCCTTTAGGAAATTATACCACCTTAAAAGCTGCATTTGATGACATCAATAATAACTTGAACAGCATGAACGGCTCTATAGTATTGCAGATTATAGGTAATACTAGTGAGACTTCGGCCGTACTCAATGCCAGTGGAACAGGCTCTGCCAGTTATACAGACGTCACAATTTACCCCACCACAACTGGCTGTACAATATCAGGTAATTCGGCGCAACCAGTAATAAGCTTAAATGGTGCCGACAATGTGATTATTGATGGTAGGGTAAACCAAACAGGTAGTACTCAATCGCTAACAATTTCTAATTCAAATACAGGAAACGGCGCCAATAATACTACTATTCTTTTTACAGCGGATGCCTCTTCCAATACACTGATGTATTGCAATATATTAGGATGTGAGACTAACACATCTAGCGGTATCATTTCTATAACTACTGCCACTGGAGCTGGTAATAGCAATAATACGATTCAATACAATAAAATCACAAATGTTTCAGGCAATAGACCTCACTCGGCTATCTATGCATCTGGTTCGGCAAGTCATGCCAATGACAACATAATAATTTCAAATAATGAAATATACAACTGTGTTTCACAGTCTGTTTCTACAAGTTATGGAATAAGGGTTTTAGATAACAACACCAACTGGACTATTTCAAATAATAGTATCTACGAAAATACAACATTGAGTAGTGCGGTGGATTATGTCGGAATTTGCGTCTCAGGAACTGATGTGAATACATCACCCAACACAGTCCTGTCAGGTACATCAGGCATTACCATATCGGGCAACTATATTGGAGGTTCGGCAGCATCATGTGGAGGTAGTGCGTGGACAAAAACTGCTAATGGAGGATCATTTTTTGGAATAGCAGTTAGTACACCATCAGGTACATCTAGTATACAAGGCAACACTGTAAAAAACATGAGCTGGGTGATGAATAACCTTCAAAACACTCGTACATGGACAGGAATTCATATCGGAACAGGATGTGCAGGAACAGTGAATATTGGATCAACTACAGGGAACAATATTGGGGATAATACAACTAGTGGAAGTATTTATGTAAATTCTGGAACAAATTTACCCATCGTTTATGGAATCAGAATAGCGTCAACTGGAGTAACTTTGACATGTAGCAATAATACTGTTGGATCAATTAAAACAGATGATACAGGAACTCCTACCAATAATGTGGATCTCTATGCTATTCACAATGCCGCTAATAATGCCAGCATTAGCAATAATACCATTGGTGGTGTTTCAAATAGTATTTGGGCTAATTCTGCCAGTACGGGAACCAATCAAAAGGTATATGGTATTTTTTCATCAGGGTCAGGGACGATTACGGTTTCTGGAAATACAATCAGCTATATAACTAATTCATCTACAAATGCTGGCGGAACAGGTATTGCAAATGGTATATATCTTGCCTCAGGAACCTATATTGTAACCAACAACACGGTGCGTGATGTATCTAATGCCAACAATAATACTTCAGCATCGGGAAACAACGGTTCATCTTCGGGTATTGTTCTCAATGGTAGTGTTACTACACTTACAGGTAATGAAGTTTACAACGTTAAAAATACAAACAGTTCATTTGCGGGGTCGGTAACCGGGATATATTTTAATGCTACCAACTGTACTGCCTTCAACAACAATAAAGTACATGACCTTTCGGTTCCTAATATTAATAATGCTTCAGCAGCTTCACTTTATGGTTTGAACATACTGAAGTCCATGTCATCGGGGTCAATTAATTCTAACTATATCAATGATTTTTCTGTTCATGCATCGTCAACGGCTGCAAAATTTTATGGTATAGCTATTAATACGACTAACAATTCTTCTTCCAATACTTTTGCCAATAACATCATATCATTTTCGCCAACGACTGCTACAACAATTTATGGCATTTATGATTATGGAAATTTTGGGGCAACAACCAGTATCTTATACAATACAATTTACATCGGTGGATCACTGGGAACGGGAATAACTAATCCATCCTATTGCTTATATAGTTATAATGATGGTACTTGGGGCTATGATTCAAGAACAATAAAAAATAATATATTTTACAATAGTCGATCCACAACTTCTGGTTCAAATTTACATAACAGTATTTATTTTAATCAAACAGGTAGTACGTTAAATCTGGATTATAATGATTACTATGCTCCTGGAACAGGTGGTAATATTGGGTATTATGGAGCATACATAAACAGTATCAATTCTTGGCGTGGCGCCACTTCGCAAGACATTGGGAGTTTGAATATTGATCCACAGATAAGCCCAAGTCCTATTCCAAATGCCACACCTGTTTCGTTCACTCCTACAAATACCCGACTTTATGCAGTTACAGGTTCAGGAATTACTACTGATTATTTCGGGACTACTCGTTCTACAACAGATCCATGTCAGGGAGCCATAGAGATAACTGTAGATCTACCTATTCATGTATATATTACATCAGGAGCTTTACAAGCAAAATATAGAACATTTAAAGATGCATTTGCCAAGTTTAATGACGGAACACATTCTGGAGGATTAAATTATGACATGCAAATTTTTGGCAATGTCACCGAAACCGCTACAGCTGTGCTGTATCAGTCAGGATACGGAGGTGTATCTAACTATGCTTCCATTCATATCTACCCTACCAATACCAATTTGAATGATGGTGGTTCCATTGCTGGTCCGCTTATCGACCTTAATGGAGCCGATAATGTTACCATTGATGGTCGTTTGAATGGCACCGGCAGTACAGTGGATTTTATCTTTGTCAATTACAGCACTTCTAGTACAGCAGGTACGAGTACTATACGCTTTATAAATGACGCTTCAAATAATACCATAAAATACTGTACCTTAATGGGTTCAAGTACGGCATCTACTACTGGAATCGTATTCTTTAGCACATCAACTGGAGGATCAGGTAACGACGGAAATACAATAGACAACAATATCATAACTAGTTGTTCCACTGGGAATAGAGCAAGTTTTGGGATTACCTCTTTAGGAAGTTCATTAGCATTAGATAATAGTAGTATCACCATAAGCAATAATAAAATTTATGACATTTTCAAAGCAGCTTCGAGTTATAGTTATGATATTTGGGTCTCAAGTTATAATTCAAGCTGGACAATTACAGGCAATAGTCTATACGAGACTACAGCATTTAGCCCATCAGCAGGATGGGATCCTGTGTTTGGTGGAATTTGTTGTATGACTAATGCAGGAGGAAATCCCGTTTACCCTGCGGCTGGAACTAATATCTCAAATATTACAATAACAAACAATTATATTGGAGGAACAACTACTTCTTGTGGAGGCAGTGCTTTTACTAAAAACAATTCAGCTTCCGATTGTTTTTATGGAATTGTTGTTGGAGGTTCTGGAACTCACTCAATTCAAGGTAACACAATTAAAAACTTCTCTTGGAACGATCCTAATGTAAGCTCATCCGCCTACGCCTACAGTACAGACACCTATGGTTGGTATGGAATTTATACACTTGGAACGGCAAATGTGAATATTGGAACTACTACTCCAAACTATATTGGAGATAATACTACTACTGGTAGCTTAACGTTTACTGGACCAAATAATGTATATGGTATACATCTTCGATCTACAGGAACTACAGTTTGTAGTAATAATCAGATTGGATCCATCAGTGCTACCTTGAATGGGTCCAATAACAATTCTGGAGTTTTCACAGCATCATCATTTTATGGAATTTGTAAAACGAATACAGCTGGCACCACTACTATTTCTAATAACATAATAGGAGGAGTAGCTAATAGCATTGCTGTTGGTTCAACTACTAATACTTATGCTATTCATGCGTATGGAATTTATGATAATGGTACCAGTGCACAGACCATATCTGGAAATAGAATAGCATACTTGAATAATAGTTGTACCAATACTTCCTCAGCTATCACTGGTTTGTATCTAAGCGATGGAACAGGTGCAAGTGGCGGATCAGTGTATAATAATTTTATCAATAATATATCGATAGGTAGTTCTTGTCCTACATATGGTATTCGACTTGCTGGTGGTGCCAATACATGTTATAACAATATTATTGGTTTGGGAGGAAGTAGCCAAAGTAGTCTGTATGGAATTTATGAAAATGCATTAGCTGCGTCGAATAATTCTACATTAGAATACAACACCATTTATGTTACAGGAACATCATCAGGTACAACCAATAGCTACGCACTCTACAGCAGTGGGACTGCAAACACTAGATCATTTAAAAACAATATTCTGTGTAACAATAGAACTGGAGGTTCTTCCAATAACACTTATTATCAAGCGGCAGCAGCAACTTTAGATTATAATGACTATTACCCAGGTTCAGCGCCTGCTGGTGATACACATGCTCAAATATTGGATCCTCTTTTCTTGGGTCGCACCAATGGCACTTTTCTTTCTTCAGGGACCAATACTGATGCCGACTATAAGGCTTGTCAAAATCTGATAAGTCCTACATTCGCAAGTTATCCCAATGATTATGGAAGTGTTGCTCGTGCTGTAGCAACTACTGGTGCATGGGAAACTGTAGTACTACCTACTCCTAGTGTCACTGGTACAACTCCTCAATGTCCAGCATTAACAGGTCAGATTTATACTGTGAGTAATGCTGCATCTTTCCCTTCTGGTTCTACCTACACTTGGACAGTGCCTACAGGATGGAGCATCACGGCTGGGCAAGGGACCAGTTCCATTACTGTAACAACTGGTGCAGCTGGTGATAACGGTAATATCAGTGTATATGCAACGTCGGCTTGTAGCACTAGTCCTACTACTACCTATGCGGTGACGGTGAATCAAAATGCCAATGCAGGTAGTGTAACCCAAGGCACTACACCACAATGCATCGGTTCCACTACCACTTACACGGGAGGCGG
>Ga0233425_10002433_pt1 | contig 36685 bp, 23 predicted proteins | sample Watercolumn_Towu_2_FD_181712 | JGI IMG/M metagenome (GOLD analysis project Ga0233425, IMG submission 181712) | Freshwater microbial communities from Lake Towuti, South Sulawesi, Indonesia - Watercolumn_Towuti2014_140_MG | ecosystem: Environmental > Aquatic > Freshwater > Lake | place... | reverse complement strand
CGGCGCCTGCGAGCGCGGCCAGCACCTCCGCCGCCACGCCCGTGAAGCTCGGCTTGTCGCGCACGTCGTCGTCGCCGATGCCGTGCACGTCGAAGGCCTCCTTCGGAATGGGGATGCCCGGGTTGACGAGCCAGCTCTTGCGCTCGACCACCGCGCCGTTCTGGAAGCGCACGCAGGCGATCTCCACGACGCGGTCGAGCGCCGCGTCGCGGCCGGTGGTCTCGGTGTCGATGGCGACGAGCGGCAGCTCCGCGATCGGGCGCTCCGCCCCCAGCTCCTCCGCGACGCCGACGGCGACGGCGCGCAAGAGGTGGGCGATGCCGGGGTAGTGCCGGCCCGTCGGGAAACAGCCGCCGCCGTCCGCGCCGTTCCTCATGGGCCCTTGGCGCTCGGAGCGGTCTTGGCCCGGGTCGGGTTGGCGCTGGGCGAGGGCGCGCCCGAGGGCAGCGCCGCGGCGGACGCCGGGGGCTTCATGTCCTTCTGCACCACGGGCTTCTCGGCTCCGTCGTCCTTCACCGCGCGCGGCTCGACCTTCTTCCCGGTCTTGAGCTCGAGCTCCAGCGAAATCCAGTCGTCCAGGTCGTCCGCGAAATCGAAGTGGTCGAGATCGTAGTGGCGGCCGTTGATGAAGATGAGCGGCGTGGACTCGAGGTCCACCGCGTCGCCGTGCTTGCGATCCCGCGACACCTCGTCGGCGATGGCCTCGCTGGCGAGATCGTCGGAGAACTTCTTCATGTCCAGGCCGAGCTGCTTGGCCAGCTTCTGGAGGGCGGCCTCGTCGGGCGGGTCCGGCTGCATCTCGAACAGCTTGGCGTGCATCTCCCAGAACTTGCCCTGGCGACCAGCGGCCAGCGCGGCGCGCGCCGCCTTCTCGGCATGCTTGTGGATGCTGAGCGGGTAGTTCTTGAACACCAGCCGGAGGTGCGACGGGTATTTCGCCAGGAGCTTGTCGATCACCGGGTGGGCCTTGCCGCAGCCCGGGCACTCGAAGTCCGCGAACTCGACGATGGTGATGGGCGCGTCGTCGGGTCCCTTCGTGGGCGAGCCGGCGATGGGGATCTCCTTGACCTGATCGGCCGCGAATCGCTTCTTGTACGCCGCGTCGAGCTGCGCGCGCGTCTTGCCCTTGCGCACGTGCTTCGCAAGGAACTGTGCCGCCGGCGTGCACGGCTTGCACGGGCGTGCCTCCTTCACGCACTGCGCGACGCTGACCGCCTGATCCGCGCACGGCGCCAGGAGCTCGCTCACCGCGCCCGACCAGTCGTGCTTCTCGCGCGAAGTGAGCTCGCCGGTGCTCACGCCGGGTAGCTCCACCGTCCCGCCGGAGTCCGAGCCGCCGGGTCCCTTGCCGCCCTCACCCGGGCCGCGGCAGGTGGTCAGCTTGAACTGGAGCAAGGCGAGCGCCACGACGGCTCCGACCAGGCGCAGACTGAGCATGGCGGGGGGCTATATCATCGGTCGCGACCTGGCTCTAGGTTCGACGCGAGGCCGTCTTGCCGTGGCTTCTCGCCGCGCCGGGGCGAAGTGATGTAGATCCCGGCCATGGCGGACTCACTCCCGCCCGAGAGCATCCCGCCCAGCCTGCCGCCGCCGCGCAACGTCCGGCACGTGATCGCCGTGGGCGGGGGCCGCGGAGGGGTCGGCAAGAGCGTGCTCGCCGTGAACCTCGCGGTGTACCTGGCGCAGCTGGGCCGCTCGGTGCTCCTGGTCGACGCGGACCCCGCGGGTGCCGAGCTTCACACGCTGCTCGGGGTCGACGTCCCGACCGGCGCGGCCGCGTCGCGCGAAGAGGGCGCCGAGGAAGACCTCACTCCGCTGCCGACGCCCGTGCCCGGCCTGCTGCTGCTCCCGCAGCTCTACACCCCCGGCTCCACGGTTCCCATCCGACCCGGACGCAAACCCCGCTGGGCGCGCCGCCTGCGACAGCTCGACGTCGACTACGTGCTGCTCGACCTCGGCGCTGGGACCGGTCCCGCCACGCTGGATCTGTTCTTGGGCGCCGACACCGGCTTGTGCGTGACCACGCCGGAGCCGCCCAGCGTCGAGGCGACGTATCGCTTCGCTCGCGCGCTCTTCCAACGGCAGATCCGCCGCACGCTGATCAAGGATCGCTTCAAGATGAGGCTGGTCGAGCGCGCGCAGTCCGAGCTAGAGCCGCTGCCTGCGCCTCAGGACCTGGTGCGCAACATCGCGCGCTACGACGTCGCGGTGGGCGAGCTGGCGGCGAGCGAGCTGGCAAAGCTCCAGCTGCGCGTGGCCGTGAATGGCGTACGCCTGCGCACCGATTCGGACCTCGGCCCCGCGATGTGCGACATGGCGCAGCGCTACCTCGGCGTGTGCCTCGACTACGTCGGGCACATCGAGCAGGACGACGGCGTGTGGCTGTCCGTCGTGCGCCGTCGCCCGCTGCTCATCGACAGCCCCACCAGCAAGAGCGCGCGCAACATCGAGCGCATCGCGCGGCGCGTGCTCGCCGTCTCCACCACGCGCGAGCAGGCCCGCGAGGCGACTCCCATCCCGCTGGTGCCGAAGGAGCCGAGCCTGTACGACGTGCTCTGGACCCACCGCGGCGCCACGGACGAAGAGGTGCGGCGTGCCTACAAGCGGCAGCGCGATCTGTACCAGCCCGGCAGCCTGCCGCTGACCTCGCTGCTCGGCGAGGCCGGGCTGCGCGCCGAGCAAGCGCGCATCGAGGAGGCTCACGACACGCTGCTCGACCCGATCCGACGTCGCGCCTACGACGTCTCGTTCTTCCCGGAAGCCGGCGAAGAGCGCTCGGCGCGCCCGGCGCCCTTGGACAGCGCGCTCGAGGCCGAGCGCGCGATGCTGCGGCAGGAGCTCGGTCGCGAGATCAACGCCGAGACCGAGTTCACGGGCCGGCTCATCGCCAAGGTTCGCGAGTCGCAAGGCATCGAAATCGAGGAGATCGCCGATCACACCAAGATCGCCGCCGCGCACCTGCGGGCCATCGAGTCCGAGGACTTCGCGGACCTGCCCGCGTTGGTCTATACGCGCGGCTTCGTGCAGCAGATGGCGAAGTACCTGAAGCTCGACCCCGCGCAGGTCTGCCGCACCTACCTCCGGCGCATGCGCCAATGGCGTGCGGCGAGCGGCGGTGAGACCAACGCCTGAGGTCGATGCGCCCGTCCAAAGTCGACCGCGGAGACCTCGCGTTCACGCTCGCCGTGGCGCTGGTCGCGCTGCTGCCCCGCGTGTTCGTCGCCGTCGCGTGGGCGCGCGAGCCGGTCTGGGACGGGCACTACTACCACTTCGGCGCGACGCGCATCGCCGCCGGCCTCGGCTACTCCGAGGACGTGATGATCCACGGGCAGGCGGTGTGGAAGCCGTGGTGTCACTACCCGGTGGGGCTCTCCGGGTTCCTGGGCCTGGTCTACAAGATCTTCGGCAGCGGCATCATCGTCGCGCCGGTGGTGAACGCCATCCTGGGAGCGCTCACCGTCGCCGTGGTGCACCGCCTGGCGCGCTACTACCTGAGCGAGAACCGCGCGCGCGTCGCCGCGGGCATCGCCGCGCTCCACCCGGGCCTGATCGTCTACTCCGCGGTGGTGATGACCGAGCCCCTCGCAGCGCTGCTGCTCACCAGCGCCGCGCTCGTCGCCGCGCTCTTCGGACCGCGCTGGCTCGGCGCGGTCGCCACAGGCGTCGTGCTCGGCCTGGCCACGCTGGTGCGCCCGACCACGCTGCTCGCGGCGCCTTTGCTCGCGCTGATGGGCCCGCGCCCGTGGTGGAAAGCGCTGGCGCGCGCCGGCATCGCCACTGCCCTCGCACTGCTCGTCGTCGCACCTTGGACCATCCGCAACTGCCGCGTCATGGACGGCTGCGCCCTGGTCAGCACCAACGGCGGCTGGAACCTCGCCATCGGCGCCCTCGGCGACACGGGCCGCTTCGACACGCTGCGCGCTTCCGATGGCTGCCCCATCGTCACCGGCCAGGTGCAGCAAGATCGCTGCTGGGGTGAGGTCGGCCGCGCGCGCATCAAGGCCGACCCGGTGCGCTGGCTCGGGCTAGTCCCGAAGAAGCTCGGCCACACCTTCGATCACGAGTCCTTCCCGATCGAATACCTGCGCGAGGCGGACCCGGAGCGCTGGCCGGAAGCCCGCCGCGTCGCCGGTCGCGGCTTGCTGACCCTCTTCCACCGCCTGCTCCTGGTCGCCGCCGCCTTGTCGGTGGTGAGCTTCGTCAGCCCGAAGAGCCGCGAGAGCGCGAAGCAGTACGCACAGTGGGGCCTGCTCTTGCTCGTCGTCGGCGCCACCACCTACGGCTTCGCCGACATCCGCCACCCGTTCTTCTGGCTGCCCACGTTGATGCCGCTGTTGGCGCTCCTGCCGCTGCCCGGCCGCCCGCTCCACGGGCCCGTCGGTCGCTACCTGTTCGCGCTCGTCGCCGCCACCGCGCTCACCCACGCGGTCTTCTTCGGTGACGACCGCTATCACCTGGTCGTGACGCCGGTCTTGTGCATCCTGGCGGCGGGGGCGCTGCGGGTCGGGCGCGAGGCCGCGGCGGGCGCGAACCGCGGGTAGCACGCGGCGCGGACTGGAACGCCGCGCACCAATCTGAGATGCTCTCGGTGTGCAGTCGTGGAGACGTCGCGGTCTTGGCGCTCTGCTCGTGGTGCCGCTCGGCGTAGCGTGTGGCTCGAGCGGCGCCTCGTCGGGCGCCGGCGGCTCGGACCAGGAGTCCTGCGACAAGTACGTCTCGGCCGGATGCGGAAGCGCCAGCGCTTGCATGCGGACTCTCGGCGAGTGGCGCGCGGACAGCGCTGCGCTCGGCTGCGGCGACCTGGGATCCGAAGCGGCTGCTTGCACGGCGACGCACGGCTGGCACTGCGAATCGGCGGGACAAGTCAGCGTCATCGAGCCGGCTCCCCCATGCGACACCACCGCCTTCAACGCTTGCCTGCAGGGCTGTTGGTCGTCCTATGGATCGGGTGGGTGCCAGGTCTCCTGCGACACCGCCCAGAAGCTGGCCATGTCGTGCGCGTCGAAGGCCGGCGGTCCCTGCCAGTGCACCGAAGGGCCCAAGGCCGGCGCCAGCTTCACCGCGAGCGTTTGTGGCATCGCGGCGCTGGTCGACAACTGCGGCTCGTGATTCGAGCCGATCTCCGGGCGACGCTTCAGCGCGCCGACTTCCCCATCCCCTCGCGCACGCAGGCCAGCTCCGCGCTCTCGCCGAGCGTGAAGCGCCTGGCGGTGCTGCGCGCACAGCGGATTCCGGTCGCGAGGCACGCCTCGACCCCAGGCGACCCCGCGCCGAGCACCTGCTCGCAGGTCGCGCGCGCCTGGGCGTCATCACGCAGCGCGCTCTCACTCGCCGCCCGAGCACCGAAGACCACGCCCGCGAGCGCGGACACCGCCATCAAGTACGGCACGGCGCGCACGACGCGGACCAAGACCTCGCCCCGGGCCGCACCCCGGCGCCGCACGCGCAGGTGGGCGCGCAGGCAGAGCGCGAAGAGGGCGGCGAACAGCAACGCCGTGATCACGGTCGCAGCGTCGAAGTGCTCGGCGATCGGGCGCGGCACCCGCGACAGAGCGCTCGCAGCGACGTACGCGACGAAGTACCCGCCGATGCCAGAGCAAACCGCGACGGCCCCTGGAACGATGACGGCGGCCTGCACGGCGTCGAGACCCGAAAAGCTCTCGCCAGCATCACTCATGAAGCGGGGAGCATACACGGACGCCGCAGTTGCGCGGCCTCACGACCCCCCGTAGCCTCCTGACTCGCTCGTGACCAACCCCCGCGCCCCTGCCCGCCCCCGCGCGCTCACGGTCGAGATGCTGTGCCGCGTGCTCGAGGCCGCGCGCATCATCACGCCGGAGCAGCACCGCGACGCGGTGGTGCGCCAGGACAAGGAGCGCGCCCGCGTGCTCCGGGCCAAGACCGGCGTGGCCCGTGGACGCCGCCCCGGCGGCGACGAGCCGGTGCACCCGGCGGAGGTCATCGTCGCCATGGGCTTCGGCGTCGGCGGCGACGAGCGCTACGCGCTCACCGAGCGCGTCATCATGCAAGCGCTCGCGACCGAGCTGGGGCTGCCCTTCGTGGATCTCGACCCGCTCAAGCTCGACGCGAAGCTCGCGCCCCAGTACCTCTCGCGACCCTTCGCGCGAAAGCACGGCGCGCTGGTCATCGCGGCCGACCCCACCACGGTGACGGTGGCGGTCACCGACCCGCTGGACGCCCAGCTCGCCGACGACATCCGCACCTACGTGAAGCGCGAGCCGCGCATGGTGCTCGCCACGCCCAGCGAGATCCACCGGCTCATCACCGAGTTCTACGGCTTCCGCGGCGCCGTCACCGCGGCGGCCAAGGAGATCGCCTCGCCCGGCGTCGACATCGGCAACCTCGAGCGCTACGTGCAGCTCAAGCGCGTCGACGAGATCGACGCCGCCGACAGCCACGTCGTGGCCGCGGTGGAGTACCTGCTCAACTACGCCCTGGACCAGCGCGCCAGCGACGTGCACTTCGAGCCGCATCGCGATCAGAGCGTGGTCCGCATGCGCATCGACGGTGTGCTGCACCGGGTGCACAGCCTGCCCAAGGTGGTCCACTCGGCGGTGGTCAGCCGCATCAAGACCCTGGCGCGCCTCGACATCGCGGAGAAGCGCCGGCCCCAGGACGGCCGCATCAAGATGGCCCGCGGCGATCGCGAGGTGGAGCTCCGCGTCTCCACGGTCAGCGTCGCCTTCGGCGAGAAGCTGGTCTTGCGCGTCTTCGACCCCGAGGTGATGGTGCGCGACCTGCCCGACATCGGGCTCTTCCCCGAGCAGCTCGCGGTGATGGAGCGGGCCATCGCGAGGCAGAACGGCCTCTGCCTGGTCACGGGCCCGACCGGGAGCGGCAAGACGTCCACGCTCTACGCCACCCTGCGCGCGGTCGCGAGCCCCGAGATCAACGTGGTCACGCTCGAGGACCCCATCGAGATCGTGCTCGAGGAGCTGAACCAGATCGCGGTGCAGCCCAAGATCGGCCTGACCTTCCCCGACGGCTTGCGCACCATCCTGCGCCAGGACCCGGACGTGATCATGGTGGGCGAGATCCGCGATCCGGAGACCGCGACCATCGCCGCGCAGGCGGCGCTCACCGGGCACCTGGTCCTGGCGACGCTGCACACGAACGACGCGCCGACGGGGGTGACGCGCCTGCTCGAGCTCGGCGTGGATCCGTTCGTGCTGGCGTCCACGCTGGTGTGCGTGGCCGCGCAGCGCCTGGTGCGGCTGGTCTGCTCCAACTGTCGCGTGGAGACGTTCCTCTTGCGCGATCAGATGGCGATGCTCGGCGTCGACGTGGACGCGCTGGACGCGGGCGGCGAATTCCGCGAGGTCATGGTGCCCGAGGGCGAGGGCTGCGTGCGCTGTCGCAACACCGGCCTCTACGGCCGTACCGGGGTGTTCGAGGTGATGGAGATCGACGACAAGATCCGACGCATGATCGCCGCGCGCTCGAGCGCCAAGGAGATGATGCGCCAGGCGCGCGACGACGGCCTGATGACGCTGAGGGAAGCCGCCATCAAGAAGCTCGCGCGCGGTGTCACGACCTTCGCGGAGATCTTGCGCGTGACCACGGAGGCATGAGCGTGTCGAGCGACGTCGAAGTCGAGCTCTCGCGCCGCCTGGCAGCGGGCTTCCCGCTCGTCGCCCTGGAGACGCGCGAGGAGGCGCGGGCCTTGGCCCTGCTCGGGCGCGCCTTCGCGGGGCGGGAGCTCGAGCGCTGGGCGGCCACGCGCTCCGCGGACCCGGCGGGTGATCTGGTGCGAGTCATCCTCGAAGCGCTCGACGACCCGACCCGCGTGCGTGTCCTGCTCGACGTGCACCGCTGGATCGGCGACGCGCGAGTGGCCCGGGCGCTGCGCGACTTCGTCGCGGGCTTCGCGCCGCCGGCGCCGCCGCTGGTGCTCTTGGCGCCGGCCCTCGAGCTGCCCACCGAGCTCGAGCGCGACATCGCCGTGCTCTCGCTGCCGTTGCCCGGCATGCGCGAGCTCACCACGGCCCTCGACGGCGTGATCCAAGAGCAGCCCACGCCCGTGCTCGGCGAGCGCGCGCCGCTGCTCCAGGCCGCGCGGGGCATGACGCTGCTCGAGGCGGAGCGCGCGTTCCGCGACGCAGGCACGGCGGGGTCGCCGGCGGAAGCCGCGGCGCGCATCGGCCACGAGAAGCGTCGCGTGCTGCGCAGCCGCGCCACGCTGGAGCTGATCGACGCCGACGTGGGCCTGGACCAGGTGGGTGGGCTCGGCGTGCTCAAGGTGTGGCTCGGCGAGCGCGTGCTGGCCTTCTCCGAGCGCGCCCGCGCCTACGGCCTCGACGAGCCGCGCGGCATGCTGGTGTGCGGCGTGCAGGGTTGCGGCAAATCGCTGGTCAGCAAGGCCGCGGCGACGGTGCTCGGGCTGCCGCTCGTGCGCCTGGACTTCGCGGCGGTGTTCTCGTCGGGGTCGCCGGAGCTGGCGCTGCGCGACGGCCTCTCTGCGGTGGAGGCCGTGGCGCCGGTGGTGCTCTGGGTGGACGAGATCGAGAAGGGCCTGGCCGGCGATCCGGGCGACGCGCGCCTCGGCCGCACCTTCGGCTCCTTCCTGACCTGGCTGCAGGAGCGGCGCGCGCCGGTCTTCGTCGCCGCGACGGCCAACGAGGTGGACCGCCTGCCGCCCGAGCTCGCGCGGCGCGGGCGCTTCGACGAGATCTTCTTCGTGGATCTGCCTTCGTCGAAGGACCGTGAGGAGATCCTGACGGTCCACCTGGCGCGGCGCGGGCGCGACCCGAGCCAGTTCGCCACCACCGAGCTCGCGCGCCGCCTCGACCGCTTCTCCGGCGCCGAGCTCGAGCAGGTGGTGTCGAGCGCACTGTTCCGCGCCTTCTCCAGCTCGCGGGACCTGACCCAAGCCGACCTCGACGCCGCGGCGTCCGAGATCATCCCGCTCGCCGTGCTGTACGAGGAGCGCGTGCAGGCGCTCAGGCGCTGGGCCGAGACCCGCGCGCGCAGGGCGGCGGCGGATCGGCGGGCGCTCGACCTGTTCGAGCCCTGATCATGGGCTCGCCCATCCACTACTGGAACCGCGCTGCCTTCGAGGGCCTTCGAGACCTGGCAGCGGCCCTGCGCGAGGACCCCCGAATGGAGCCCCTGGCCCGCTACTGCGAGCTGCGCGAGCGAGGCCTGCGCCGCGAAGCGTTCGCCGCGCTTCAGGGTTTCCTCGGCAGCACCGCAGCGCTCGAGCCCGGCGCGCAGCGGCAGCTCGTGTTGCGCGTGCTCGCGGCGCACGCGCGCGCTCCCGAGGCGCACCAGTTCCTGTCACAGCCGCTGCTCGCTGGCCTGGTCGAGCCCGTGTTGCGTGCGTGGTGCGCGGAGCAGCCGAGCGACCCCGTTCCCGCCGCCGCGCTCGGCCTGCTCTTGGGCGAACGCGAGCTCTTGGAGCGCGCCCTCGCGCTCGAACCGGCAGACGACCGAGTCCGCGCGCGGCTCGTCTCCCAGCTCCTCGGCGAGGTCGACTTCGCCACGCATCACCTCTCGGAGAGCTCGTTCATCGGCGAGCCCGCGGCGGCAGCGGCCGTGCTCGAAGCCGCAGAGTCGTTGATGCAGGGCGCCGCGGACGCCGCGCATTTCGACGCGCTGCGCTCGGAGCTGGCCGAGCTGCGTCGGCTACTCCGGGATTGGGCCGAGTACTCGGCGTGCCCGGAGGGCTCGTTCCCGGATTGGTGTCGCGCGCGGGGTCGAGCGCACCGCTGGTGGACGGCGTACTACTACGAGCTCCCTACCCGGAAGAGAACGTGACGACTACCTCGCGAAGCACTCCCGCTTCGGCACGCGCACGCCCTGAGCGTCCACGGTGTACGGTGGGTCGCAGTTGGGCTTCGCGACGGGACGCGGCGCGATGGGCCGCGGGGGTTTGCTGACCGACGCGCTCGGCGCGGCGACGGCGGGCACAGGGCCCGCGCTCGGTGGCGGAGCGACGAGGGCCGTGCTGGCAGTAGCGGGCGCGAGGGTTCCACTGGGCACGGGCAGCGCCGGCAGCACCGGGACGGGCACCGACTCGACGCGGACTTCGTCGGGGCGAAGCCTGGTGATGGCCACCGCGCCGAGCAGCACCGCTCCGAGCGCGAACGCGACGAGCGGCAACGCCCACACCAGCCTGTCGCGGCGCTGCGCGGTCGGCGTCACGTTGCGAACCGCGTTCGTGCGCGTCTCGGTCGCCGGCGCCACTGCGACGAGCGTCGGATCCACCGGCGCGGAGACGCGTTGGGATTCGGGCCTGGGCTCCGGCTCGGGCTCCACCAGGGTCGGTCCTTCGTCGTCCGCACCGGCCGCACCGACTAGCGTCTCCTCGGAAGCGGTCTGGGCCTGGTCGCGGAAGGCCTCGATCTCCGCGACCCGACGCGCACGCGCGTCGAGCTCTTCGCCCGCGACCTCGGCGACCCAGCGCGCGACCTCCATCTGCGACGCCGGCGTCACCACTCGCTCCAAGGCCTCCGCCATCTCCAGGGCCGTGGCGAAGCGCTCCGCCGCCGTCGGCGAGATCCCGCGCGCGATCAGCGCGTCGAGCTCGGGGGCGAGCTCGGGCGCGACGCTGCCCGGGCGCGGGAGCTCGGACGTGCTGATGCGCTGCATCACCATGCGGTCGGTGTCGCCGGCGAAGGGCCGTTGCCCGGTGACCAGCTCCCACAGCACGAGCGACGCGGCGTACACGTCCGTGCGCCGGTCGACGCGCTCGCGTCGCAGCTGCTCCCTCGCCATGTACTCGAGCTTGCCCTTGAGCTCCTCCGTGCGGGTGAACTGCAGCCGCTCGCGCGCGAGCGCGATGCCGAAGTCGGTGACCCGCGCCAAGCCGTCCCGACCGACCAGGATATTCTGCGGCGACACGTCGCGGTGGACCAAACCAGCGAGCTCCCCACGATCGTCGCGAAGCTCGTGCGCGGCGTGGAGGCCCTGCAACGTCGCGACCAGCACCGCCACCGCGACACGCAGCGGGATCTTCTCGCCGCGCTCATGGGCCCTGCGCCAGAGCTTCGCGAGCGAGAGCCCGTCCACGTAGTCCATCACCAAGAGCAGCTCGCCTGGCTGCTGCACCACGTCGAGGACGGGGACCACGCTCGGGTGGCGGATGCGCCCCGCCAGGCGGCCCTCGTCCACCATCATGGAGACGAAGTCGGGGTCCTTCGCCAGCGGCGCGTGGGTGCGCTTCACCGCGACCACTCGCGAGAAGCCCACCGCGCCCGTGACCTTGCCGAAGCACACCGACGCCATGCCGCCGCGCGCGAACGCCTCGAACACGAGGTAGCGGCCGAAGCGTCGCGGTCGGCTCGCCATGAGCTAGCGCTTCCGGTACGAGTCGGGGTCGATGCCGAAGCGGCGGAGCGTCTGGTAGAGCCACGGCCGCCCGAAGCCCAGGTCTCGCGCCACCTGCGCCACGTTGCCCTCGCGCAGCGAAAGCGCCGTCTCGATGCGCGCGCGCAGCACTGCCTCTTCGACGTCGTCGGCGCGGGCTTCCGCCGGCGCGGCTGCACCGGAGGGCGGCGCCGCCGCCACGAGCTCCGCGGGCAGGTGCTCGGGCGAGATGCGCGCGGCGCTCTGGCTCACGGCGCGCGCTGCCGCGGTCCTGACCACGTTGCGCAGCTCGCGCACGTTACCGGGCCAGCTCGCAGCCAGCATGCGCTCCATCGCCTCCACGCTGAAGCTCACGACCTGGTTCGGGTAGAAGTGTTCGCTGAGGAGCGGAACGTCCTCGAGCCGTTCGCGCAACGGAGGCACGCGCACGCGCCAGGCCGCGATGCGGTGCAGGAGATCGGAGCGGAAGCGCCCCTCCGCGACCAGCTCGTCGAGGCTCAGGTTGGTGGCGGCGACCACGCGCACGTCGATGCGCTGCGCGCGGTCCTCGCCCACGGGGCGGACCTCGCCGCCCTCGAGCACGCGTAGCAGCTTGGCCTGCACGGTGAGCGGCAGATCGCCGATCTCGTCGAGCAGGAGCGTGCCGGCCTCCGCGGCGCGGAACAGACCCTGGCGCACGCGGTCGGAGCCCGAGAACGCGCCCTTCACGTGACCGAACAGCTCGGACTCCACCAGCTCCGCTGGGATGGCCGCACAGTTCACGGGCACGAACTCGCCGCGACGACCGCTGGCGCGGTGGAGGGCCTCGGCAAGCTTCTCCTTTCCGGTGCCGGTCTCGCCCTCGATGAGCACCGGATCGGGGAGCGGCGCGATGTTCTCGATGAGGCGCCGGATGGAAGCCATGCGCGGCCCGCCGATGAGCAGACCCTTGGGCTCGCGGGCGAGCGCGACGAAGGGCGTGACGTCGGCGACGACCCTGAGCAGCGTACCTCCACAGCGCAGTAGCGCTCCCACCGGCGCGGGCACCTGGGGGCTGGCGACGCGGCGCCCGTCCACGAAGGTGCCGTTGCGGCTGCCCAGGTCGGTGACCAGCACGCCGGCGTGCGATGGCCCGACTTCGAAGTGCAGGCGAGATGCCTGCCCGTCCGCGAGCTGGAAGTCGGCGGCTGCGTCGCGCCCGAGCCGCACCGGACCCTGGACGGCGATGGGGACCAGCTCCGCGGGCAGGCCCTCCGTGAACACGACGACCAGGCCGGGCACGGCCGGGCCCTCGCTCTTCGTGACGGGCCCATGCCGGGTTTGGGTGACTTCGGACAAGCCCGGCCATTCTAGCCCGGCAGCGCGATCTCCGTCGCGTTTGCGACTAGCATGGCGGCGATGACGCCCAAGCTCGGGGTCACGGCCGGGTTCGCGCTCGCGCTCGTCGCGTGGACCGCCCCGTCCCACGCCGAGGGGCCCGACGCCTGCCTGAGCTCGTACGAGAGCGCCCAGCGCCTGCGCCTGGAGACCAAGCTCCGCGCCGCCAAGGCCGCGCTCGTCACCTGTGCCCGGGCGGAGTGTCCGGACGTCCTGCGCCGCGACTGCTCGCGCTGGCTCGGCGAGGTCGAGAAGTCGCTGCCCAGCGTGGTGGTGGCTGCGCGCCGCGGGGCGACCGACGTCACCGAGGTGCGCGTGGTGATCGACGGCGACATCGTGGCCGAGAGCCTCGATGGCTCCGCGATCACGCTGGACCCGGGCAAGCACGCGTTCCGCTTCGAGCTCGACGGCGCGCCCGCCGTCGAACGGAGTCTGCTCATCGTCGCAGGCGAGAAGGACCGCGCCATCGAGGTGAGCTTCGAGGCGCCGGCCGACGCGAAGCAGACCGCGGCTCCCAGCGCGCTTCCCGTCTATGCGCTCGGCGCGCTCGGCGTCGTCGCGCTCGGCAGCTTCGCGTACTTCGGGCTGAGCAGCCACGCGAAGCGCGAGGACCTCGCGGCGTGCAAGGGCCACTGCCCCGAAGACGACGTCGACGAGGTGCGCCGGGAGCAGCTCGTCGCCGACGTGTCGTTGGGCGTGGGGCTCGTCGCGCTGGGGGCCGCCGCGTACCTGCACTTCGGCCGCGCCGGCGGTCCGCCGAAGCAGGAAGCGCGCTGGCACCTGGGCATCGCCGGCACCGGGCGCGGCGCAACAGCAGCGCTGGGCACGCGGTTCTGAACCGCCCTCGACGTACCCCCTTGGGCCGCTCGACGCCCTGCCCTACCTTCGGGGGGTGAGCTCCCTACTGACCTTCAGCAGCGACGGGCCGACCGCGGACAAGCAGATGCGCGCGGTCATCTTCTACCTCACGACCTTCGGGTACATCGACGGCGACTTCGACGACGCCGAGAGGACGTTCGTCAAGAAGTACATCGCCGAGCTGGTGGCGCACCGCGTGGCGGGCGCCGTCCCCGCCGAGGAGCAGAAGCTCCGTGACGAGCTCACCAGCAAGTTCACCGAGCATTTCACCGAGGTGTTCGAGGGCATCGATCGACAGGTGAAGGAGCTCTTCCACGAGGCGGTGTCCAGCGGCGAGAAGCAGGACGACTTCGTGCACGCCAAGCTGAAGCTGCGCTGCTTCGAGATCTTCAAGAGCTTCGACCAGGCGAACCAGGACCAGCTCCTCGACACGGTCGATCAGCTGATCCAGGCCGATGGCCACGTGCACCCCGCCGAAGCCAAGTTCCGCGCCGAGCTGGTGGCGCTCTTGCACGAGGAGCTGGGCGTCGAGCTGCTCGACGAGGGCAGCGACAAGCCACCGGTCTCGATCCACGAGGCCGAGGCGCTGGCGCCGCTCACGGAGAACCACCCGTTCTTCGATCAGTTCGAGCACAACTACGTCGCCCATCCCGAGCGCCTGATGCAGCAGGTGCGCGCCGACGAGCAGCTGATGGACACCTTCATGGCCACGCTCGATCGGCAGCGTGCGGCGGCGAAGAGCACGCTGGCCGGCAAGCAGAAGCTCGCCGAGCTCGCCGGCGCCGAGCCCTTCCTGGACGGCCACGTCTACGTCTGCCCCACCCGGCCTGGCGAGGACTACGAGCTGGTGGTCGTGGGCGATCTTCACGGTTGCTACAGCTGCCTGAAGGGCGTGCTGATGCAGACCGATTTCTTCGCCAAGGTGGCGAAGTACCGCGTTGACCCGTCACGTCACCCGAACCCCAAGCTGATTCTGCTGGGCGACTACATCGACCGCGGCATGTTCAGCTACCAGGGCGTGCTGCGCTCGGTGATGCAGATGTTCGTCACGGCGCCGGAGCACGTCTACGTGCTGCGCGGCAACCACGAGTACTACGTCGAGCACGAGGGCAAGGTCTATGGCGCCGTGCGCCCTTCGGAGGCGATGAACACCCTGAAGCCTCACCTCTCCCAGGAGGTGTTCGCCCACTACATGAAGCTGTTCGACGCGATGCCGACGCTGCTGCTCTTCGAGCGCTTCGTGTTCGTCCACGGCGGCCTACCCCGGGACCTCACGCTGAAGGAGAAGTACCGCGACCTCTCGAGCCTGAACGACTGGGACCTCCGCTTCCAGATGATGTGGAGCGACCCGTCGAGCGCCGACGTGATCCCCGCGAAGCTGCAGGAGCAGTCGGCGCGCTTTCCCTTCGGGCGGCTGCAGTGCCAGGCCTTCCTGCAGCGCATCGGTGCCCACACGCTGGTGCGCGGGCACGAGAAGGTCGACGAGGGCTTCCGCCGCGTCTACGACGACGAGAGCCAGCTCTTGATGACCGTGTTCTCGGCCGGCGGCTCCACCAACGACGACCTGCCGGCGGACAGCACCTATCGCAGCGTGACGCCGAAGGCGCTGATCATTCGCTTCAAGGACGGCTCGAGCAAAATCACGCCGCTCGAGATCGACTACGAGCGCTACAACGATCCGGGCAAGAACCGCTTCTTCCAGGCCCCGCCGGAAATCGCACACCGCGCGGATTAGCGCGCCCCCGGGGGGCTCTGGCTTGACGCAACTGGCGGCAAGAGACGAACATTGCCAGCATGAATTGGCGACTTCGTTGGGTCGGCGCGGCGCTCGTCTCGCTCGCGCTCTCTCTCAGCAGCCTGGCAGGCGCGCAGCCGACTGCGGATCAGATCGCGGAGGGGAAGCGCCTCTTCAGCGTGGGGGTCTCCCTGCTCCAGGATCCCGACGGCGCCAAGTACGAGGAGGCTCGCGTTCAGTTCGCGAAGGCGTACGAGCTCACCAAGAACTGGAAGGTCCTCGGCAACCTCGGGCTGTGCGCGCTGAAGCTGGAGCGTGACGGCGAGGCCATCGACGCGTACGAGAAGTACCTCGCCGAGGGCAAGACCGCGATCGAGACCGAGGAGCGCTCCCAGATCGAGCGCGACCTCGCGGTGCTGAAGGCGCAGGTGGTCAGCGTGCGCATCACGTTGCCCAAGGACGGCGTCACCCTCGTCGACGAACGCACGGACTCACGCGGGAACAAGATCATCAACGAGTACCGCGCGGCGGCCACGTCGCTCGAGCTGCGGCTGCATCCCGGGCGGCACGCCATCGCGGCGCAGTTCGGGGCCGGGCGTGTCTCGCGCTGGGACGTCGACCTTCCCGTGGCCGGCTCCGTGGAGCACACCTTCGAGCTGCCCGCGGAGGGTAAAACTACTGAGGCGCCTCCGCCCGCCGCAGCGACGCCCGGCGCGTCGACGACCCAACCCAGCCCGGGGCCCGACGCGACCACCAGGTCACGCCCCATCCCGACTTCGGTGTGGATCACCGCGGGGGTCACCGGGGCGCTCACGCTGAGCGCGGCGGTCACCGGCGTCATGGCGCTCGACCGGCGTGCGAAGTTCAACGATGTGAACGACGGAGCTCACTCCGCTTCCGAGAAGGAGAACGCGCGCTCGGACGCGAAGTCGATGAGCATCCTGAGCACGATGCTGACCGGCGGAGCCGTGGCCGGGGCCGCGCTCACCGGCTACTTCTACTTCACCCGACCCGAGCGGGCGGAGCGCCCCACCGGGCATCGACAACTGCTGCCCTGGGTCGGCTCCAACTCCGCCGGGGTCGTGCTGCGAGGTGAGCTGTGATGCGCCGCGCCATTCTCTTGATTTCCGCGCTGTTGCTCGCTGGCGTCGGGGTGTCTTCCGGTTGCGCGCTGCTCGCGCCCCTCGATGACGTCGCGCCGACGGACCCCACCGACGCCGGTGTGGAAGGAGCCGGAGGCGACGACGGGCAGGCTCCGGCCTCCTGCAAGAACGCCGAGATGGACGGCCAGGAGACCGGCGTGGACTGCGGCGGGCCGGTGTGCCCCGCGTGTCCTGCGGGGCAAGGTTGCGAGGACCCGACGGACTGCATCGACGGTGTGTGCGCCAACAACGTGTGCAAGGCACCGAAGTGCGACGACACGGTCATGAACGGCGACGAGTCCGACGTCGACTGTGGCGGGACGAGCTGCACGAAGTGCCCGACGGGGAAGAAGTGCACCGCCACGACCGATTGTGCAGATCAGGTGTGCACCGCCGGCGTGTGCCAAGCGGCGACCTGCGTCGACAGCACGCTGAACGCCGGCGAAACGGACGTGGACTGCGGTGGGCCGGGCTGCAAGGCCTGTGACGCGGGCAAGCTCTGCGCAGGGAACGCGGATTGCGTCAGCAAGGTCTGCGCCAGCGCTCCCGTGGTGTCCGACGCAGGTGGCTGCGCCGACCCAGACGGCGGCGTGGACGATGGCGGCGCGCCGAAGGTCTGTCAGGCGGCGACTTGCTGCGACACGACGAAGAACGGCTCGGAGAGCGACGTCGACTGTGGTGGCTCCTGCGCAGGTTGCGCGGTCGGCGCGGCGTGCACGAAGAACGCCGACTGCGACTCGAACATCTGCGACGCGGCGAAGTGCAGCGCCGCCAAGTGCGGGGACAGCAAGGTCAACGGGAAGGAGACGGACGTCGACTGCGGAGGAGCCGACTGCCCGACCTGCGCCGACGGGAAGACCTGTGCCGTGGACGCGGACTGCTCGACCGGCTCCTGCGTGAACAACGTCTGCTTCGCCCCGAGCTGCCTGGACGGACTGAAGAACGGGTCGGAGACCGACATCGACTGCGGCGGGCCAACCTGCCCGCAATGCACCGCCGGCAAGGCGTGCACCCAGGGGTCGGACTGCGCGAGCGCGAGCTGCAGCGGCAACAAGTGCTCCGCGGCGGGTTGCGGCGACCAGGTCCAGAACCAAGACGAGAGCGACGTCGACTGCGGTGGCTCGATCTGCCAGCCGTGTGGGGCAGGCAAGCTCTGCACGGGAGGCAACGACTGCGCGAGCTCCGTGTGCACCGCAGGCAAGTGCGTCGCCCCCAGCTGCCTCGACAGCGTGCAGAACGGGACCGAGACCGACGTGGACTGCGGTGGTTCCTGCACCACCAAGTGCGGCCAGGGCAAGCAGTGCTCCGTCGGGGGCGACTGCTCGGGCGGGGTCTGCACCGGGGGGTACTGCCAGGCCGCGGGCTGCGTGGACAAGGTGAAGAACGGAACCGAGACCGACGTGGACTGCGGAGGCCCAGCTTGCGCGGACTGTGCGGACGGCAAGGCCTGCGCGGTCGCCGGTGACTGTGAGAGCGCGGTCTGCACGGGGAGCGTCTGCAAGGCACCCGCGTGCGACGACACGGTGGTGAACGGCAAGGAGTCCGACGTGGACTGCGGCGGCGGCGCCTGCGCCGCCTGTGGCTCGGGGAAGAAGTGCTTTGCCGCGAGTGACTGCGCGAGCGACGTCTGCACCAGCGCCGTGTGCCAGGCGCCGACGTGCTCGGACTCGACGAAGAACCAGGGCGAGAGCGACGAGGACTGCGGCGGACCGTGCGCCGGCTGTGCGGCGGGCAAGACCTGCACGGCGGGCTCGGACTGCCAGAGCAAGGTCTGCGCGGCGAACACCTGCCAGCTGCCCACCTGCAGCGACGGCGCCAAGAACGGCAGCGAGTCCGACAAGGACTGCGGCGGCGCGACCTGCGGCAAGTGCGGCACCGGGCTCGCCTGCACGGGCGCGAACGACTGCCTGAGCGGAGTCTGCAGCGGCGGCAAGTGCGCCGCGCCCGCCTGCACCGATCTGGTGAAGAACGGCAACGAAACCGACGTGGACTGCGGCTCCTCGTGCCCGAAGTGCGGCTCGGGCAAGGCGTGCTCCGGGGCGGGCGACTGCCAGAGCGGCATCTGCACGACCGGTGTCTGCACCGCCGCCAGCTGCGGCGACGGCGTCGAGAACGGGAATGAGACCGACGTCGATTGCGGCGGCAGCTGCGGCAAGTGCGCCAACGGCAAGAAGTGCGGCGTCACGGCGGACTGCCAGAGCGGCGTGTGCACGGGCGGGGTGTGCCAGACGCCGGCGTGCAACGACACGATCAAGAACGGCGGCGAGACGGACGTCGACTGCGGCGGGTCGACGGCTTGTGCCCGCTGCGGCCCGACCCAGACCTGCGCCCTCGGGTCCGACTGCACCAGCCTGGTCTGCTCGGCCACCAAGTGCCAGGCACCGACCTGCACGGACTCCACCAAGAACCAGAACGAGTCGGACGTCGACTGCGGAGGCATCTGCGGCAAGTGCGCCACCGGGAAGACCTGCGGCGTTGCCGCGGATTGTCAGAGCGGTGTGTGCAACGTCACCTGCCAGGCTCCGACCTGCACCGATACCGTGAAGAACGGCTCCGAGACCGACGTCGACTGCGGCGGGAGCTGCTCCACCAAGTGCGCCATCGGCAAGACCTGCAGCGTCGGCGGCGACTGCTCGAGCGGCGTGTGCAGCGGAGGCGTGTGTCAGGGCGCCGGCTGCAGCGACACGGTCAAGAACGGCAGCGAGACCGACGTCGACTGCGGTGGCGCGGCCTGCGCCCCTTGCGCGGACGGAAAGGTCTGCGCGGTGGCCTCCGACTGCCAGGGGCTGGTGTGCGCTGGCTCGGTGTGTCAGGTGCCGACCTGCTCCGACGTGGTCAAGAACCAGGGCGAGAGCGACGTCGACTGCGGCGGCGCCACCAGCTGCGCGCGCTGCGGCACCGGGAAGAACTGCGGTATCTCCAGCGACTGCACCAGCCTGGTGTGCAGCGCAGGAAAGTGCCAAGGAGCGACCTGCTCGGACGTGGTCAAGAACCAGGGCGAGAGCGACGTCGATTGCGGCGGCGCCACCGCCTGCGCGCGCTGCGGCACCGGGAAGACCTGCACGGCGGGGTCCGACTGCACGAGCCTGGTCTGCAACGTGACCTGTCAGGCGGCGAGCTGCAGCGACAGCGTGAAGAACCAGGGCGAGAGCGACGTCGACTGCGGCGGCGCCACCAGCTGTGTCCGGTGCGGCACGAGCAAGCTCTGCAGCCTCGCGTCCGATTGCGCGAGCGGCGTCTGCACGGGCAGCGCCTGTCAGGCTCCGACCTGCAGCGACGCGGTCAAGAACGGCGCCGAGACCGACGTCGACTGTGGCGGGAGCTGCGCCCTCAAGTGTGGGAACGGCAAGGGCTGCTCGGTCGCGGGCGACTGCCAGAGCGGCGTCTGCACCGGCGGCGTGTGCCAGGCGCCGGTCTGCAACGACGGCGTGAAGAACGGCAGCGAGAGCGACGTCGACTGCGGCGGGGCGAGCTGCAGCAAGTGCGGCACCGGAAAGACCTGCGGCGCAGCCGGCGACTGCACGAGCGGTGTGTGCACCGGCGGGCTCTGCGCGGCGCCTACCTGCACCGACGTCGTCAAGAACCAGGGCGAGAGCGACGTGGATTGCGGCGGCGCCACCAGCTGTGCGCGCTGCGTCCCCGGCAAGACCTGCACGACCGGGACGGACTGCACGAGCACGCTCTGCTCGGGCGGTGCTTGCACGACGCCCACCTGCAGCGACAACGCGAAGAACCAAGCCGAGAGCGACGTGGACTGCGGCGGCGCCACGAGCTGCGCGCGCTGCGGCACGGGCAAGACGTGCACGCAGCCGACGGACTGTTCCAGCTCCGTGTGCAACGTGACCTGCCAGGCCCCGTCGTGCGGCGACAACGTCGAGAACGGCAGCGAGACCGACGTCGACTGCGGCGGGAGCTGTGCCACCAAGTGCGCGGTGGGCAAGGGCTGCGGCACGGGCGCCGACTGCCAGACCGGCGTCTGCTCCAATGGGGTCTGCCAGGGTGCCGGCTGCAGCGACGGCGTGAAGAACGGCAGCGAGACCGACATCGACTGTGGTGGCAGCACCTGCGGCCCCTGCGGCAACGGCAAGATCTGTGGCGGCGCCAGCGACTGCCAGAGCGGCGTGTGCATGAGCGGCACCTGCCAGACCCCCACGTGCACGGACTTCGTGAAGAACGGCGCCGAGACGGACGTCGACTGCGGCGGCGCCACCAGCTGCGCGCGCTGCGGCACGGCGAAGGACTGCCAGGCGGCGTCGGACTGCCAGAGCGGGGTGTGCAACGGCGGCTCGTGCGCCGCCCCGAGCTGCTTCGACGGCGTGAAGAACCAGACCGAGAGCGACATCGACTGTGGTGGCGTCTGCTCCCAGTGCACCACCGGGGAGACCTGCGGCAACGCCAGCGACTGCCAGAGCGGGGTCTGCAGCAACGGCGTGTGCCAGGCGCCCACCTGCAACGACAACGTCAAGAACGGCGGCGAGAGCGACATCGACTGCGGCGGCGCCACCGGCTGCGCGCGCTGCGCCCCCACCAAGTCCTGCACGCTGGGGTCCGACTGCACGAGCAGCCTGTGCTCCGCCGGTTTCTGCACCTATCCGAGCTGCGTCGACGGCGTGAAGAACCAGGGCGAGAGCGACATCGATTGCGGCGGTAGCACGGCGTGCCCGCGCTGCATCCCGGGCAAGTACTGCAACCTGGGCAGTGACTGCCAGAGCTACGTGTGCTCCGGCAGCGCCTGCGCCGCCCCGAGTTGCGGCGATGGCGTGATGAACGGGAGCGAGTCCGACGTGGACTGCGGCGGCTCGTGCACGTACTGCCCGACCGGCTACAAATGCAACAGCAACGCCGACTGCAACTTCGCGAAGTGCGCCGGCTCACCTCCCACGTGCCAGCCGCAGAGCTGCACGGACGGGATCAAGAACCAGACCGAGACGGACGTCGACTGCGGCGGCAACAGCGGCTGCTCGAAGTGCGTCCCCGGGAAGTCGTGCGGGGCCGATAGCGACTGCTCGTGCGACCGCTGCAACGGCAGCGTGTGCGGAGCCGCGATCTGCGGAGACGCCATCGTGTGCGGCTCCGAAGCCTGCGACGACGGGCTGCACGACGTGTGCGGCAGCTGCAACTCCACCTGCACGGGCGCCGGAAACGGCAACGGGGTCAACTCTTGCCGCTGCTCGGACGGGAGCGTGGAGCACACTTTCAGCGGTGGGAACATGACCGGCTGCGCCGGCAGTGTCGCCTGGACGGCGCGCAACCCGGTGTGCGGTACGGGTTACACCAGCTGCACTGCGCAGCAATACATGAACAACCGGGGCGCCGGCGTCCCTCAGCACAACTACTGGACCGACAGCAACCTCAAGTATGACACGAACATCTTGGACACGGACGGCAACTGCTCGGTGGGTGTCACCGGCTCGCACACGAACACTTGCAGCGGGGGACCCATGCTCGTGTGCAAGTCGACACAGCCGGATGCCGAGGGCAACAACTGCACCTGGAAGAACTGCGGCTACGACACCAACACGCCGAACGAGTACTTCGGGGGTTGCCCCAGCACCAGCAGCGCCGGCACGCTCTGCTGCCCGAAGAGCGCGTGCGCCGACGGGAGCAACGAGCAGATCTTCGGCCCCGGCATGATCGGCTGCGGCGGAGCGGTCACCTTCGCAAACAAGGGCAGCTTGTGTGCGGCGGGCTGGAGCCCCTGCACCGCCAAGCAGTACGTGGCGCGGCGCGCTGGCTACATCCCCAACAGGAACTACTGGACGAGCGACGATCTCCACTACGACGGCAGCGGGTCCAGCGCCTGCTCGGCGTCCAAGACCTCGGGCTACTCTTGCGGCACGACGCCGATGCGGGTGTGTACGACGACTCAACCGGACGCGCACGGCAACAGCTGCAACTGGATCAACTGCGGCCTCGACGGTCAGAGCCCCAACGAGTACTTCGGTGGGTGTTCTGGCAACACCAACGCGGGAACGCTCTGTTGCCAGTGACGCTCCAGCCCGGTGCCCGGCGTCGAGTTGCGCGAGCCCATCGCGGGTGATACCGTGGAATAGCGGACACGGTCGTCCGGCAGGGGTCTGCGAGCAAACGCGCCATGGACTTGGATGTCAGCACGCTGATCGAGGACAAATACCGGATCGTGCGCCTGCTCGGAGAGGGCGGCATGGGTGCGGTGTACGAGGGCGAGAACATCCGCATCCACCGGCGTGTGGCGATCAAGGTGTTGCACGAGGGGGTGGCGCAGAACACCGACGCAGTGGCGCGCTTCGAGCGCGAGGCTCAGGCGGCCGGGCGCATCGGCTCCGACCACATCGTGGAGGTGCTCGATCTCGGCGCGCTGCCCAACGGGGACCGCTTCATGGTGATGGAGTTCCTGGAGGGGGAGACGCTGAGCTCGCGGGTGCGCTCGCGCGGGCGGCTGACCCCTCGGGAGGTAGCGCCCATCGCCACCCAGATCCTCGAGGGGCTCGGCGCCGCCCACGACGCACAAATCATCCATCGCGATCTCAAGCCGGACAACATCTTCCTGCTCAAGAAGTTCGGCGCGCAGCATGACTTCGTGAAGATCCTGGATTTCGGCGTCTCGAAGTTCTCGGCGCTTTCGTCCGACTCGGGCTTCAGCATGACCCGGACCGGTGCGGTGATGGGGACGCCGTACTACCTGTCACCGGAGCAAGCGAAGGGGGCCAAGCAGGTCGACCAACGCGCCGACCTCTACGCCATCGGCGTCATCCTCTACGAATGCGTGACGGGGCGCGTGCCGTTCGACGCGGAGACGTTCAACGGCCTGATCATGAAGATCGCGTTCGAGGAGCCGGAGCGGCCCGAGGTGCTCAACGCGGACGTCGATCCCGCGTTCGGGTCGATCATCGCCAAGGCGATGGCGCGGGTGCCGGAGGAGCGCTTCCAGACCGCGGTCGCGATGCGAGAGGCGATCGAGCGCTGGGTTCAGTCGGGGGCCAAGGTCTCGGTTCCGCCCAGCGCTGGGCTTCAGCTCTCGAGCCAAGCTCTTCCCGCTGCGCCGGCGATGCCCCAGTTCTCGGGAACGGCGGGCACGTGGGCGGCCGCGTCGTCGCCCGGCGTCGCCCCGCCGAAGAAGGGCCTCGGCCTGGTCCTCGGCCTCGCAGGCGTCGGGGTCTTGGCGATCGGCGGGGTGGCGACCGCGCTCGTGATGAGGAGCGCGAATACGGCCCCACCCGCGCCGGCGGCAGAGGTGAGCGCGCCGGCGACGCTGGAGCCGCAAGCGCCGACGGCCGCCGCTCCGACCGCTTCCGCGCCAGCCGCCGAGGCGAGCGCGGCACCTGAGGCCCCAGCCACGAGCAGCGCAGAGCCAGCCGCGTCGCAGAAGCCGACCGCCGAGAAGCCATCGAAGACGGCCGCCGCGTCGCCCACCGCCAAGCCCACCGCTGCGCCGGCGGCCACTGCGACGTCGACGGCAGCGAAAGCCGGCTCCGGGGCGGCGACCGCTGGCGGTCGCAAGGTGCGAACCGAGCTCTGAGTCAGCGTGATTCCGCGCGCCGCCGCCGCGCGACGAAGACCGCGATCCCGGCCAGCGCCAAGAGCGCATGGCGCGACTCCGGAGCGCCGCTGCCCGGCGTCGTGCAGCTGCAGCCCGCTTCCACCGCCTGGGTGCTCGAGCGCGGCATCCCGGCGCTGCCCGCCGTCGCGCCGGGCTTCGTGCCGCCGCTGCCTCCGGCGCCGCCGGTCCACCCGGAGCCCGCGCCCGCGGCGCCCGCTTCGCCCACCGCGCCGCCACTGCCAAGGCTCGGAGGCTCGGGGGCGCCGCACTGCGCGCCCGTCGCCGTCGTCGTGCATGGCTTCTCGGCGGGGCAGTCCTCGCCCTTCAACCCGCCGAGCTCGTCGCAGTGCCCGAGCTGGCCGTTCGGCAGGCACACGTCGCCGGCCTTCGGGCAGAAGATGCTGGCGCAACGCGCGCCCTTCGCGTCGTCCACGCACTTCGCGCCGTATACCGAGCAGTCACCGGTGGAGATGCCGCCGTCGTTGCAGTCCCCGATGATCTTGTCGTTCAGGCACACCTTCTTCTGACCCAAGGCCGGGCAGAACACGCTCACGCAGCGCGCGCCCTTCGCGTCGTCCACGCACTTCGCGCCGTACACCGAGCAGTCCCCCGACGAGATGGCGCCGTCATTGCAGTCGCCGATCAGCTTGTCGTTGATGCAGACCTTCTTCTGCCCCAGCGCCGGGCAGAACACACTGGCGCAACGCACGCCTTTGGCGTCGTCGACGCAGGTCGCGCCGTAGGCCGCGCAGTCGCCCTTGCCGCAGTCGGTACCGACGATCTGACTGCCTTCGCAGTGCGCCTTGCAGCTGCCGCACGGCCCGCCGCCGGGGCCACCGCCCCACCACTCCCAGTGCCAATTTTCGCTCGGCACCGTGCGCTTGAAGCCGTAGGCACCGCCGTGAGCGTCGAGCCACGCCAGGACGCCGGGGCTCGACGTGTTCAGATCCAGCGCGTGCCCGCTCTGGTGGTTGCTGTAGCCGGGCTTCGCTGCCAGGTTGCAGCTGTTGCAGCTGCAGTTGACGTAGCAGCTGTACAGGTACTGCTGCTCGCTCATGGTGCGGAAGCCGCTGACGATCTTCAGCGTCACGCCGGCGTTCGCCGCCGCCTGCGCCATCACGTAGTAGGCGTTGGCGGTCTGCCTCTCGACCGGCTTCCCGTCCACGGTGACCACGGTGATGGTGAAGGGCGTGCCGCTCGTGTAACCCGTGTCCTTGTGCTCGCTGCAGTCGATGCTGGAGAGGGGCTCGGACACGGTCGAGACCGCCGGCTCCTCGCAGTGCTCGTCGGAGTCGTGCTCCTCGGGTACCGGCGCGGAACAACCGCCCAGCCCGAGCAGCAGCGCCAGCGCGAGAGTAGCCCTACGGCGCAGCGCCGCGAAGACACCGAGCAGCCCCAGCACCAAGACCGGGAGCGCTCCGCGCGAGCCACGCCCGACGGAGCAGCCGCCGTCGTCTGCCTGCTCCACGCTGCCGTGGGCAGCCACGGGCTTGGTCGGGCCACCGCCGCTCGCCGGCGCTGCGCCCCCGGTGCCGCCCGAGCCCGTGCTGGGCGTCGGGGCCGGCGTCTCGCCGCACTGCGCGCCGGTCGCAGTGGTGGTACACGGCTCGCTCGCGGGGCAGTCCTCGGCCTTCAGGCCACCCAGGCCGTCGCAGTGCCCGAGCTGGCCGTTCGGCAGGCACACGTCGCCCGCCTTCGGGCAGAACACGCTGGCGCAGCGCGCGCCGTGCGCGTCATCCACGCACTTCGCCCCGTACACCGAGCAGTCACCGGTCGAGATGGCGCCATCGCTGCAGTCGCCGATGATCTTGTCGTTCAGGCACACCTTCTTCTGGCCCTGATCCGGGCAGAACACGCTGACGCAGCGCGCGCCCTTGGAGTCGTCGACGCACTTCGCCCCGTACACCGAGCAGTCGCCCGAGGAGATGGCGCCGTCGTTGCAGTCGCCGATCAGTTTGTCGTTGATGCACACCTTCTTCTGCCCTTGGGCCGGGCAGAACACGCTGGCGCAACGCACGCCCTTCGCGTCGTCCACGCAGGTCGCGCCGAACACGGCGCAGTCACCGACGCCGCAGTCCTGGCCCACGATCTTGCTGCCCTCGCAGTGGGCCTTGCAGCTCTGCACGCAGGGGCCGGAGGCCTTCAGCACCTGGATGTCGCTGCCATAGTAGAAGCGCAGGATGTCCATGTGGTTCCAACCCTTGCTCTCGAGGCAGCGCGCGCCCCACTGGCCCATGCAGCCGCGGTTCTGGCCGAAGCCCGGCGGGCCGATGTAGCCGAGCGAAGTCTGCTTCACCGCGCCGCCGGTCTTGCCCCAGTTGTAGGTGACGTACTTCTCCGTCGAGCCGCTCGCGCCGACGCAGCCCGGACCCCCGGTGTTCGTGTCGCCGGCGACGTAGAAGCCGTAGGTGAGCAGCCCCGCGAAGGACAGGTACATGCCCGCCGTCTCCTTCACGGCCTGGTAGTGCTTCGCCTGGGGCGCGGCGCCGCAAGAGTAGACCTGGCAGCCCTGCCCATCGCAGATCGAGCCCTGGGTCGCGATGTTGTAGTAGGCGACCGAGCGCGCCGCGATGGCCTGGGCCTTCAGCGCCTCGAGGCTCGCGCCACCATTCTCGCAAGTGATCACGTGCGGCAGGTAGTCGTCCTCCAGGGCTTTCACGCCCTTGCCGATGACGTTGATCTGGCAGTGCGCCGCGGGCAGCGGCGCCGAGACGGCGGCCTCGCTGACCTCGCCGAGCTCCTCGTACGCCTCGGGCGGAGCGCCGCAGCCGAGGGCGAGGAGGACCAGGGTTCCGAGCAGGCCAAGCCAGGCGACAGGTCGCATGTGGGTCCTCCACTGCAACCGGCGCACCAGCACGGAAGGCGCTGAATCTCGGTGTTCAGAGGGCGTCCGACCGAACAGGAGCCGCAGGACAAGTCGCGAATTTCCGCGGGGTTGGCCGCTTTGCGCTGTTCCAGAACAGTGTTGCCGAGCGTAGTACGCTGTCGGCGATGGAGAGCTCGGGCCGACCTTCGCTCGGCAGCCTGCCTCCGCCGGGCGGTGGCAAGGAAGAGCTCCGCGCCACGCTGCTGCGTCCGTACTTCCTGCGGCTGCGCGCCGAGCGCGGCGAGGCGGCGTGCCGAAGCCTGGTCGCCACGCTCGGGTTGACGGAGCACGTGCTCGAGGACGACTCGGCGTGGCTCTCGGTCGGCGCCGCGGCGCGCGCGCTCGCTGCGCTGGGCACCGCGCTGGGCGAGCGCGCCATCACCGAGCGCGGCGAGTGGGCCACCCACCCGGAGGCGCTCGGCGCCTACGTCCGCATGCTGCGCGTGGCCTCGTCGTTGCCGGACGCCTACCAGTACCTGTGCGCGCACGCGAGCGAGACGACGCGCGTGGGCAGTTACACCCTCGACCGCGCCTCGCGGAGCCAGGTCTCCATCACCTACCGCTCGCGCGAGGAGAGCAGCGACGAGGAGCGCGACCCGCTCTTGTGCACGCTCCGGCGCGCCGAGCTCGCCGCGCTGCCGCGCCTCTGGGGTCAGCCCGACGCCAGCGTGGCCGACGTGGCCTGCTTGGCACGCGGCGACGCGTGCTGCAGCTACGTGGTGGGCTGGAAGCCCGTGGCGAGGAGGCGCGCGGTGCCCATCGCCGCGCTGCTCGGCGCCGGGGCCTCGGCGGCTGGGGTCTCGCTCTCGGGTAGCGCGCCGGCGGCCATCATCGCGGGCGCGCTCGGCGGCGTGTTCGGCGGGGCGGTGGGCCTACTCTCGAACCGCGTCGCCAACGAGCGCGCGGCCCGCGTGCTGGAGAAGCACCGCATCGCCGCCCTGGAGCGTGGCCTCGAGCTCAGGGGCGCCATCGGCAGCATGCCGGGCAACCTCGTGGGCGCCGTGCTGGGCGGCAAGTACCGCATCCGCCAGCGCATCGCCGCCGGCGGCATTGGCACCGTGTACTCCGCCGAGCACGTCACGCTCGGCTCCCACGTCGCCATCAAGGTGCTGCGGGGCGCGGCGGCAGAGGACGCCGCGGAGGTCGCGCGCCTCAGGCGCGAGGCACGCGTACAGGTCTTCGTCGAGCACCCGAACATCGTGCAGGTGCTCGACCTGGACCAGATGCCCGACGGCTCCATCTACGTCGTGATGGAGCTGCTCCAAGGCATGACGCTGTCGCGCCGGGTGAAGACCGTGGGCCCGCTCTCACCCGCGGAGGCCGTGGAGGTGTTTGGCCAGGTGTGCCGCGCGCTCGACGCCGCTCACGCCTTCGGCATCGTGCACCGCGACATGAAGCCCGGGAACATCTTTCTGTGCGACGACGGCACGGTGAAGGTCCTGGACTTCGGCATGAGCAAGCTCGCGCAAGCCGAGTCCATCACGCAGCAGGGCTTCACGCTGGGGACCCCCGAGTACATGTCCCCCGAGCAGTGCGTGGGAGCGGAGCTGGACGGGCGCGCGGATCTCTACTCCATCGGGGTCGTCATGTACGAGGCGCTGAGCGGCAGCTTGCCGTTCAAGGTGTCGAAGCGTCACGCGCTGCTCGAGCTCCACCAGCGCGAGCTCCCCGAGCCGCTTCGCGCACGGCGCCCCGATCTCGACTTGCCGCAGCGTCTGGACGCGGCCGTGCTGGCCTGCCTGGAGAAGCGCCCCGAAGACCGACCTGAGAGCGCCCGCGCTCTGGAGCGGCTCTTGTCCCAAGCGCTGAAATCGCCTGCTGCCCGCCAGGTCGGACCGAGCTAAGCTCCGTCTCCCCCGGTGGCCCGATCGCAAGAAGAGCTCCTCGGTCTGCTCGGCGCCGTAGCGCTCCTCGCGCTCTCGGCGGATGCGCGCGCGCTCACTCACGTGGTGCAGAAGGGGGACACGCTCGCTTCCGTCGCGGAACGCTACTACGGGCTGATCCAACACGAGAAGCTGCTCGTGGCCGCCAACGGCCTCGACGCCCGGGGCGGCGCGCCCATCGTGGTGGGCATGCGCCTCGAGGTCCCGGCGCTCTCCCACCGCCGCCTCAAGAAGGGCGACACGTGGGGCGACCTCGCCACGCTCCACCTGGGAGCAGCGCACCGCGCCGACGTGCTCAGCATGGCCAATGGCTCGAGCCCCTGGCTGCCCCCGGCCGACGGCGCGGAGATCCTCATCCCCTACAACTTGCCGGTGATGGTCACGAATGCCGACAGCATCGTGAGCATCGCACAGAAGTACATGGGCGACCCCAACAAGGCGTGGGTCCTCGATCACTACAACGGCCTCGGGGGCAAGAAGCTCGCCACCGGCGACATCGTGCTCGTGCCTCTCACCGAGCTCGCCCTGACGGAAGACGGGAAGAAGGCCGTCGCGGACACGAACCCCATGCTGTGCTCGCAGGCGGCGGGCGAGACGCGGGACCGGCAGAAGAAGACCCAGGCGGAGCTCCCGGCGCTCATCGCCGACGTGAAGAGCGGTCGCTATGTCGACGCGGTCGGGCGCGGCAATCGCTTCCTGGCCTCGGCCACACAGCTGACCACCGAGCAGCTCGCCGGCGTCCACCGACAGCTGCTGGAGGCCTATGCGGCGCTGGAAGCGCCCGGCCTCGCCCGCGCGGCGTGCGCGGAGTGGCGGAAGCTCGACGCCAAGGCGACACTGGACCCGGTGAGCATGAGCCCGAAGCTCCTCGAGGCCTGCGCGGAAGCGGCACCATGACCACTTCGGTGTCGACCATTCCGTCGTCGGGGCCCTTCGACGCCGGCGAGCGCGTCGCCGGCCGCTACCAAATCGAAGAAGCCCTGGGGGACGGCGCGAGCGGCGTCGTCTACCGGGCGGAGTGCGTCGCCGAGCGCGAGTCGGGCGAGTCGGCTCAGGTGCGGGTCGGGCAGCGCGTGGCGCTGAAGGTGATCCACCGGCACCTGGCCCGCGACCACCAGATCAGCCGGCGCTTCCACCGCGAGGCGAGGATCCTGCGCAGGCTGCGCGGCCCGAACCTGGTTCCCCTGCTCGACTTCGGCGAAACGGACGACGGCCTCCTGTACATGGCACTGGAGCACGTGGAGGGCACGCCGCTCGACGTGCTGATCAAGGGCGAGAAGCTCGCGGCGCGACGCGCCGTGGAGATCGTCAGGCAGATTTGCTGCGCGCTGGAGGTCGCCCACGCCGAGGGCATCGTTCACCGCGACCTCAAGCCGGGCAACGTGATCGTCCAGAAGGACGACGCGGGCAACGAGACGGCGCGGGTGCTCGACTTCGGCCTGGCCAAGGTCCTGCGCGGCGACGCGAGCCAGTCGCTCACGGCGCTGACACAGCAGAACATGGTGTTCGGCACGCCGGAGTACATGGCCCCGGAGGCCGCCCGCGGCGACGAGGTCGACGCGCGCAGTGACATCTATGCCGCAGGGATCATCCTGTACGAGCTCTTGACCGGCTCCGTGCCGTTCGACGGCAAGAACCCCATCTCCATCATGACCGCGCACCTGACGGACGTGGTCGTGCCGCCCTCGGAGCGCGCCCCTGACGCGGGCATCACGCCTGCCCTCGACGCCGTCGTGCTGCACGCGTTGGCGAAGAAGCCGAACGAGCGCTACCCGTCGGCGAGCGCCCTGGCGACCGTCCTGGGTACCGCGCAGAGGAACCCGCGTGACGTCGCCTCGACCGCGCCGCCGCCGCCGGACCCGGACCTCGGCAGCCGTGACACCGAGCTTTCCGTGGGCGCAGCCACGGAAAAGATCACCCAGGCGAGCCCTGCGGAGTCCCCGAAGAGCTGGTTCTGGGTCGTCGCGCTGCTGGCGGCCCTGCTCGGAATTGCAGCAGGAGTGGCGCTCAGCCTGACCGGTAGCTAGCGCTCCCGGGGCGTCCCAGGCAGAATTGCGCTGTCGTGTCTCAAATCGTCCGCGCGGGAAAGGCGAGCGGAGAGAAGGTCGGGGAATCCAAGCCCGACGCCGCCTCGCGCTACGTCGTCGGCGAGATCGTGGCGGACAAGTACAAGCTCCTGAGCCTCTTGGGCGAGGGTGGCATGGGCTCGGTGTGGGTCGCGAAGAACCTGGCTCTCGACGCCCAGGTGGCCCTGAAGCTCATCCGCGGCGACATGGCCACGCAGGCCACCGAGGACCGTTTCCTCACCGAGGCGCGCGCGGCGGCGCGGCTCAAGCACCCGGCCATCTGTCGTGTCTTCGACTTCGGGCGCACGCGCCACAACGAGCCCTTCATGGTGATGGAGCTCTTGACGGGCGAGACCCTGGGTGAGGTCCTCGACCGGGAGAACCGTCTTCCGGCCATTCAGGCGGTGCAGATCCTGCTGCCCATCGCCGACGCGCTGGGCGCGGCCCACGTGCGCGGCGTGGTCCACCGCGACCTGAAGCCCGACAACATCTTCCTTGCCGACGCGGACGGGCGCCTCCAGCCCAAGATCTTGGACTTCGGCATCGCCAAGCTCGCGGCGAGCCCCGTGACGGATACGCGCATCACGCAGGCCGGCACGGTCGTGGGCAGCCCCGACTACATGGCGCCAGAGCAGGCGCGCGGCCTCGAGGACATCGATCACCGCGCCGACGTCTGGGAGCTGTGCGTGCTGCTCTACGAGTGCGTCACCGGTCGCGTCCCCTTCGAAGACGCCAACTACAACGCCCTCTTGCGTCACATCATCGAAGACGAGATCCGTCCCATCGTGGAGTTCGGCGCGGGCGACGAGGAGCTCTGGGAGGTGATGAAGAAGGGCTTCGAGAAGGATCGCGAGAAGCGCTTCCAGAGCATGCGCGAGCTGGGCGAAGCGCTGGCGGCTTGGCTGATGGCTCGCGGCGTGATGGAGGACGTGAGCGGGCACTCGCTGCGCGCGGCCTGGGTGGAGCCCATGCCGCTCGGGCGTGCCTCGCTGGTGTCTCTGGCGTCGGCTCGAGCGTCCACGCCGCCCCCGCGCATGACACCCTCGACCGAGGCACCGACCGTACGCCCGCCGGCACCGCCCGCGGTCGAGGTGGATCCCACTCTGCCCGTGGCGCGCCAGCCGCGCCCCGTCGCAGCCATCGCGCTGGTCGTCGTGGTGGTGATGGCCGTGGCCGGGTTCTTCGCGGTCCGGGCGGCCGTCGGGGGTCCAGGACGACCCGTGGCCGCGGGCCCCGACGAAGGCTCGCGCGGCGCGCCGCAGTCCGCGGCCGCTGCGGCGCCCGCTCCGTCCCCGCTGACCGCCGGGACGACGTCCCCGGCGGCGGAGCCTCAACCCTCGGCGCCGAAGACCAAGAAGAAGGTCCCGACCGTCGCCAGCGCCGCGGCCCCCGAGGGGAGCGTGAAATCTTCCCCCACCAAGGCCCCGACACCAGCTAAACCCAAGGGTGGTTATGCGGAGGATCTGGGGTTCTAGCTTCGTCGCGTGCGCCGTCGCGCTCGCCTTGGCGACGCCGGCGCGAGCTCAAGAGGACGACGCCAACAAGAACGCCGCGCGGGAGCTGGCAGAGCAAGCGGCGAAGGCGATGGAAGCGGAGGACTGGGCCAAGGCCCAGGACCTCTACCAGCGAGCCTATGCGCTGGTGCCGGCGCCGACGCTGTCGCTGCGTCACGCGCGCGCTCTCGCCAAGGGCGGCCGCTGGGTCGAGGCCCTGGAGGCCTACGTGCGCACGACCCGGGCCCGGCTGGACGCGAGCTCGTCGCCCGCGTTCCGCGAGGCGGTGGAGCAAGCGAGCAGCGAGCTCGCCGAGCTCAGGCCGCGCGTCCCTCGCGCCGTCGTCGTGGTGAAGGGCGTCGATCGGAAGTCGAGCTCACTCTCCGTCACGGTGGACGGGCGACCGCTGGCCGCCGCGCTGATCGGCGTTCCGGCGCCGATGGACCCGGGCAAACACGAGCTCATCGCGCGCACCACCGATGGGCGTGAAGCGCGGGCGACCCTGGAGATTCAGGAGAAGGAGGAGAAGTCGATCGAGCTCGCCCTGCCTCCAGCTGCGGAGGGCGCCGCGGAGCCGTCCGCACCGAGCGCCAAAGCCGACGCGAAGCTGTCGGCCCCGAGCTCGGCGCAGAGGACCTGGGCGTTCGTCGCGCTCGGTGTCGGCGCCGTGGGCCTCGGCGTCGGTGTCACCACGGGTCTGATGGCCACCAGCAAGCATCAGAGCGCGGAGGACAGCTGTCCCGAGGGGCGCTGCGTGGAGGGGTCGAGCGGCGCGGACGACGCTGAGGCCTTTCGCAACCTGCGCACCCTCTCGACCATCGGCTACGTCGTAGGCGCGGTCGGCATCGGCGCCGGCGTGACGCTCTGGCTCACGGCCCCGAAACGCACCGAGCAAGCGAAGGTCGGCGTCTTCGTCGGGCCGAGCAGCACCGGGCTCCGAGGCAGGTTCTGATGGCGTGGCCGCGACGCTTGGTGGGTGCGCTGCTCCTGGCCCTCTCGGCTGCGGGGTGCCCCCAGCTCTTGGACGATGACTTCTCTACCGTGGCCGCGAGCGGCGGCGCCTCCGGCTCGGGCGGCGACGGCGGCGACTCCAGCCTCGGTGGCGCCGGCGGAGGCGGAGGCACAGGTGCGGCGGGCGGCACGGGTGCGGCGGGCGGCGCTGGGGGCGGCGGCGACGCCGGTCCCTGCAGCGCGTGCGCCGCCGGCGAGACCTGCTGCGACGACAAGTGCGTCGACATCGACAAGGACCAGGCGCACTGCGGTGGCTGCGGCAAGGCTTGCCCCGGCACCACCTGCGCGACGGGTCAGTGCAGCAACACGTGCGCGCTCGGCCACCTCGACTGCGACAAGAACGCGGTCACGGGCTGCGAGGTCGACTCGGCCGTGGATCCGGCGAATTGCGGCAGCTGCGGCGCCGAGTGCGGCTTCGACCAGACTTGCAGCCTGGGCAAGTGCACCTGCCCGGCCGGCACCGCGAGCTGCGATGGCCAGGTCGCGAACGGCTGCGAAGCGAACCTCGCCACCGACAAGTCGAACTGCGGCGCCTGTGGCACGAGCTGTGGCGCCAACCAGCAGTGCGTCGCCGGGAAGTGCGCGTGCCTGGCGGGATACGGCGACTGCAACGCGAGCAAGAACGACGGCTGCGAGGCCAACCTCGCCACCGACAAGTCGAACTGCGGCAGCTGCGGCACGAGCTGCGGAGTGAACGGGGCCTGCGCGTCGAGCAAGTGCGAGTGTCTCTCGGGCTTCCAGAACTGCGACTCGAGCCCCGGCTGCGAAACCGCGCTGACCGACCCGCTGCACTGCGGGACGTGCACTACCGTGTGCACCACGGCCGCGCCGATCTGCGATGGCACGACCTGCGTGCTCAGTTGCGGCTCGGGCGAGACGAAGTGCGGGAGCTCGTGCGCGGACACCAACACCGACCCGCAACACTGCGGTGGCTGCAACAGCCCAGTGGGGCCGAACCAGAAGTGCACCAACGGGCTACCGTCGTGCCTGACCGGCTTCGCCAACTGCAACGCCCAGGCGGGCGACGGCTGCGAGGTCGACCTGAGCAAAGACCCGGCCCACTGCGGTAGCTGCGGGAGCGCGTGCAAGCCCGGCGCTGTGTGCTCGAGCTCGAGCTGCCAGTGCGCCACCTCCACGCCCAACGACTGCGGCAGCGAGTGCCGCGAGTGCTGCTCCGCCACGGACTGCGCCGACTCGGACCCGTGCACGACCGAGACCTGCAGCAGGCAAATGCGCCGCGAGCAGCTGCGCGTCCGGCACGCTGTGTTGCGCCACCGGCTGCTTCGAGTGCTGCATCGACGCGAACTGCAGCGGAGGCAAGGTGTGCAGCGGGAACAAGTGCGTGACCCCGACCTGCACCGCGCCCGAGGTGCTATGCGCCGGCGTGTGTGTGAACCCGAGCAGCGATGCGAAGAACTGCGGCGGCTGCGGCAACGACTGTGGCGTCGGGCGCAGCTGCGCGAGCGGCACGTGCACGCCGGCGTGGGCGCCGGTCTCCAGCGCGGGCGCTCCCACGGCTCGCAGCCGGGCCGCGTACGCCTCACTGTCGAGCGTGGGCCAGGTCTTCGTCTGGGGCGGGCTCGACGGGGCGTCGACGCCCCTCGACGACGGGGCCATCTACGACGTCGCTACCAACGCCTGGGTCGCCGTGGCCAAGGACGCGAGCACGCCCTCCGCACGCGAGCTCGCCTCGGCCGTTTGGACAGGCGACCGCGTGTTCGTGTGGGGCGGCGGCAACGGAACCGCAGACCTCGGCACGGGCGCGCTCTACGACCCGGTGGCGAAGAGCTGGCAACCCGTCGCCACGGCCGGAGCTCCGAGCCCGCGTCGCGCAGCGTACGTGGTGTGGACCGGCGCGGTGGTGCTGGTCTGGTCTGGCCTGAACGCAGCCGGCGCTGCGCTGACCGGCGCCTTCCGCTACGACCCCCAGACGGACAAGTGGACGACAGGCGCGACGGCGAGTGAGCCGTCCGCGCGTAGCAATGCGACTACCGGCTGGAGTGGCAGCGACTTCCTCGTGTACGGCGGCAAGCAGGGCAACACCCACTTCAACCAGGCCTACCGCTACCGACCTTCGAACGACGCCTGGGCGGTGCTCCCCAACGGGCCGTCCCAGCGCTTCGGCGCGTTCGGAACCTGGGACGGCAGCTACCTCGTCGCCTGGGCGGGTCGCAAGGAGGGCGGCGGCGCGCCAGCCACCTACGACGACGGGAAGCGCTTCGACGGCTCGGTCTGGGTCAACCTACCGAACACCGGCGTGCCGACCGCGCGCTACGCGCCGCACCGGGAGGCGGGCTTCAGCGCGCGCGTGGCCAATGGAGCGACGCTGATGGTGGGCGGCCGCAGCCCGAGCACCGCAGCGCTGAAGGACGGCGGCATCTACCGGTCCGGCACCAACTCCTGGAGCCCGGTCCCTGCGTGGCCTTCCGGAGAGGATCACTTGTGGGCCGCGTGGGGCTTCGCGGGCGGCGAGCTGGTCGTGTTCGGAGGCTCGAACGGCTCTGCAACGACGGCAACCGGTGAACGCTTCCGGCCCTGAATCGCGCCGCGCCATCGAGCGGCGCCTCGACTGGGGCGAGCTCGCCCCGCTGCGCATCACCGCGCGCCACGCCGCCGACGGCGTGTATGCGGGCGGCCATCGCAGCCAGCGGCGTGGTCCGGGCGTCGAGTTCGGGGGCCATCGTGCGTACGTGCCGGGCGACGACCTGCGCTTCGTCGACCGTCACGCGCTGATGCGCCATGGTCGCCTGCTCGTGCGCCAGTTCGAGACCGAGACGGATCGCGCGCTGCGCATCGTCGTCGACGCCAGCGCTTCCATGGCGTTCCGCAGCAAGGGCGCTCCAGCCGCGAAGCTCGCCTTCGCGGCCGTGGTGGCCGCGGCCCTGGCGCGCATCTCCATCTCGGGCGGCGACCCGGTGGCGCTCGACTGGATAGGCGGCGCGGAACGGCAGCCGTTGCCCGCGCTCGGAGGGCGCGAGGCCTTCGAGCGCGTGCTCGCCGCGCTCGAAACCGTGCAGCCCGGGGGCGACGTCCGCCTCGACACCGCCGCGGTGGAGCGCGCCTTCGCTTCGGTGGCGCGCCACGCCCGGCGCGGCGCGGTCGTGGTGCTGCTCTCGGACCTGATCGATCTGCCGGAGCACAGCCTGGATCGCTTCGCGGCTCTCTCGTCGCTGGGGCGCACGCTGCTCGCGGTGCGCGTGCTGGACCCGCTCGAAGCGAGCTTCGGCCTCGAGGGCCCGGTGCGACTCTTCGCGAGCGAGGGCGACGTTCACGTCGAGACGGACGCGAGCTTGGTTCGCGAAGGCTACCTCGCGCGGCTCGAGGACGTGGCCAAGAGCTGGGAGGACCGCCTGGCAGCGAGCGGCGGTCGGCTGGTGCGCGCCATCACCAGCGACGACCCAGTGACCGTGGTGCGCGAGATCGTGCTG